>ENA-ORBV01011064-ORBV01011064.1-microbial-mat-metagenome-genome-assembly--contig:-NODE-11064-length-14272-cov-4.123494_pt1 | contig 14272 bp, 12 predicted proteins | sample MGYA00237777_ERZ505514 | MGnify/ENA primary metagenome ERZ505514 (study PRJEB26160, sample SAMN06269048) | microbial mat metagenome | isolation source: Oligotrophic lake microbial mat | place...
GCTGGATTCGAACCAGCGTACTCGTAAGAGGGCAGATTTACAGTCTGCTGCCATTAACCACTCGGCCACCTCTCCTTGGGCGAACCGAGGATTATGCCATGGAAACCTGGTATACGACCCGGTCTGGTGGTGTGCGTTGGTGATCTCACCACGCCACGGGGCGGGCACCGTGGGCGCGCAAAAACACATTAGCCTGACCAAAGTGCCCACACCCGATAAAGGGGGTGGAGCCGCGCCTGGCGGACAGTGGCGAGGGGTGGTTGGCACACAACACGAGTGTCTGCGGGCGGCCGCTGGATTGCACAATTGCCCGCTTCTTTTGGGCATGGGCACCCCACAACAGGAATACCACGGGGCCATCGGTTCCAAGTGACTCCTCTACTATTGCGTCAGTGAGCACTTCCCAACCTCTACCCGCGTGGGAGGCCGGCTGCCCCTGCTCAACCGTCAGACAAGTGTTGAGCAACAGCACGCCCTGGCGTGCCCAGGCGGCCAGGTCGCCGCCCGCACGCTCGTCTCTGGGGCGCTGCGGCGCACCCGATTGCAGCACCGGGTCGCGCGCGATTTCGCCCAAAATGTTGTGTAGCGATGGCGGCGGGCGCACACCCTGCGGGACCGAAAACGCCAGTCCATTCGCCTGCCCCGGTGCATGGTAGGGGTCCTGGCCAAGAATGACGACCCGGACCGTAGCCAAGGGGGTCAATTGCAAAGCCCGCAAAGGTTGTGCCGGGAAAACAACGGCTCCATGCGAAAGTCGCTCCTGCAGGAAGTCTTTTAGCCTGGCGCCCTGGCCACTGGTCAGGAAACGGTTCACCGCCGGGCGCCAGTCGGGGGCAATTGGCCAATCGACTGGGCTCCAACGCTCCAGCCGGTCCGACCCGACCAGCATCAGGCGTACGAAAAAAGCGCGGCCAGGGCTGCCCCCGGATCGGCGGCCCGCATGAAGGCCTCGCCCACCAGGAAGGCCTGTACACCAGCAGCGGTCATGCGCTGCACGTCGCCTGCGGTACGGATTCCGCTTTCGGTCACCAGCAAACGGCCCGCCGGCACCTGGCCGACCAGCGCCAGGGTGGTCTCCAGCGTCACGTCAAAGGTGCGCAGGTTGCGGTTGTTCACACCAATCAGGGGTGTCTGCAGGCGCAGCGCGCGCTCCAGTTCGGCGGCGTCATGTACTTCCACCAGGACCGACATGAACAATTCGCGCGCAATTGCCTCCAGGTCATGCATCTGCGCGTCGTCCAGGCAGGCCGCAATGAGCAAAATAGCGTCCGCCCCCATGGCGCGCGACTCGTACACCTGGTACGCATCGACCATGAAGTCCTTGCGCAAGACCGGCAGCTGGCACGACGCACGTGCCTGCTTGAGGTAGTCAACCTGTCCCTGGAAGAACTGCCGGTCGGTCAACACGGACAGACAGGCTGCGCCAGACTCCGCGTAACTCTGTGCGATATCGGCCGGGATGAAATCCTCGCGCAAAACGCCGCGTGAAGGGCTGGCTTTCTTGATCTCCGCGATGACAGCGCTGCCGCGGCTGGTGATGCTGGCGCGCAGGGCAGCTTCAAAGTCGCGCGTCCTGACGCGCGACTCGGCGTCGGCGCGCATCGCGGCCAAGGACTTGCGCTCCAGCGCGGCAGCCACTTCGTCGCGCTTGGCAGCGACGATCTTTTCCAGAATGTCAGACATGGCGGGGCCGTCGGTGCAAAACCCTGATCGTAGCCGCAGGCCAGATCAAAGGGTTACCGGCTGCCCGGTGTTGCAGCTCAAGGCCGCCGCTTCGGCCAGCCGCTGGGCGGCGACTCCATCGGCAATACTGGTGCGAAATGGTGCGCCGGACTGCAGGCATTCAAAGAAGTGCGTGATCTCGAGCCGGTAGGCGGCCTGGTAACGTTGCAGGAAGAAGGGCTCGGGCTTGTCACCGCGCACCCCCAAAGCGTCCCATTGGCGCACTTCGCTGGGCGTGTGGTTACCGCACTGCAGCATGCCCCTGGATCCCAGAACTTCGAAGCGCTGGTCATAACCGTAGGCCGCGCGGCGCGACGTATTGATCTGGCACAGGCGGCCCTTGTGCGTGCGGATCGTCACGGCCGTGCTGTCCATGTCGCCCAGAGCGGTGATCGCCGGATCCGTCAAAACCGAACCGGTCGCGCTGAGCCACTCGGCCTCATCACCGTCGGCGCACAAAATCCAGCGAAATACGTCAAAGTCGTGGATCAGCATGTCGCGAAAGATGCCGCCCGACACCTTGATGTACTCCGGCGGTGGCGCGCCCGGGTCGCGGCTGGTGATCACCAGCATTTCCGGGTCGCCGATTTCGCCCCGATCCAGGCGCTGGCGCGCCTCATTGAACGTCGGGTCAAAGCGGCGTTGGAAGCCGATCATGCAAGCCACGCCCGCCGCCCGCACCGCGGCAGCACTGGCCTGTGCGCGCGGTACCGACATGTCCACCGGTTTTTCGCAGAATATGTGTTTCCCGGCGGCGGCGGCCCGGTTGATCAGATCGCTGTGGGTGTCGGTCGAGGAGGCGATGGCAACGGCATCGATGGTTGGGTCGTCGAACACGGCCTCTGGCGTCGCGACCGTAGCGCCGTGTCGGGCGGCCAACTCGGCGGCGGCGCCGGCCACTGGATCACAGACAAACTGCAGGCGCACTCCGGACAGCGCGGCCAAGTTGGCCGCATGAATCCGGCCGATGCGACCTGCACCAAAAATTGCAACGTTTTTCACACGAACTCCCAGAGACGAAAAGAAGGACGGCCCGACATCTGACCGGGAGCTTGGTCGAACACTATAACGGTACCGTAGCACCTGGGGGCGCCGCCCCAGGGTCATTGGAGCCACGCACCACGCGCCGCGCTTGCGGCAGCTCCAACCGGTATGCCAGGGCGATGAACAGGCTTTGCGCCAGACACATGGTGTTGGTGAGCGAGCGAAAACCGAAGGTGCTGCTTTCCTGCACTACCAGGGTCACCGCCGCCGCAGCCGCCAACGGGCTCATGCGGCTGTCCGTGATCGCGATCACCTGGGCGCCGCGCGCGGCCGCCACCTGCGCACTTTGCACGGAGTCCGGGGTGTACGGCGCGAAACTCACCACCAGCATCACATCTCCGGCTGCGATGCCGCGCAATTGCCCATCCACCATGCCGCCCAGCCCGGACAACCATTCGATGCGCTTGTCGGTATGCTGCAAGGCATAGTTCAGATACGCCGCCACGGCGAACGAGCGCCGCGCACCCACCAGCCAGACCGTGGGCGCGGCGACCAGCATGGACACCGCGTCCTCCAGTGCCGGGTGCTGCAGGTCGCGCCGCAACTCTTCCATCCCGGCGATGTTGCCGTCGATGTAGGCGTCGGCAATATCGGCGCTGCGCAACGGGGTCGGGGCGCCGTCGATCAAGTTGCGGATGCGCGCCTGGTAACTGCGCCCGGGTGCCAGTTGCTGCGCAATGCCGTCGCGGAAAATCTTCTGCATCCCGGAATAACCCGAAAACCCGAAACGCTTGGCGAAACGGATCACTGCCGACGGGTGCACCCCACAACGCTGCGCAACATCCTGGATGCGCTCCAGCGCCAGCTGTTCGCGTTGCTGCTCGACATGGCGCGCAATTGTCTTGAGCTGGCGACTCAGCGACTCGTACTGCGCCGCAATTGCCGCGAGCAAGGCGGCAGCTGTGGGGTCTGGCACTGCCGCAGTCGGTGCGGATGGGAGGGTGGGCTGGATTTTTAAACGCAACGCCTGCTTTCGAAAAACAGAAAAAATATTCTACGAGTTATCCATAGTGCATAATTTTTGTTTTGTGGCACCATCACCGCCACGCCCCGTACACGCATGCAATCACTCGAACACTCACACGGGCGTCCAATCGACCTGGCTTGTCTGGGCCGGCTGGCGGTGGACCTGTATGCGCAACAAGTAGGCGCCCGGCTGGAGGACGTGTCCACGTTCGCCAAATACCTGGGCGGGAGTTCTGCGAATATTGCGTTTGGCGTCGCCCGCCTGGGATTGCGCAGCGCCATGGTGTCACGCGTCGGTGACGAGCAGATGGGCCGCTTCCTGACCGAAACGCTGCAGCGCGAAGGCTGCGACACCTCGCAGGTGCAGATCGACCCGCAGCGCCTGACCGGCCTGGTACTGCTCGGGTTGAAGGATCGCGACACCTTTCCATTGTTGTTCTACCGTGAAAACTGTGCCGACATGGCGATTGAAGCCGCATCGATCAGCGAACTTTTCATCGCCGGCTGCCGCGCCCTGCTCATTACCGGCACCCATCTGAGCGCCCCGGCTGTTCGCAGCGCCAGCCGCCAGGCGCTCGCCTATGCGGCACGGCACCAGGTGTTGCGGGTGCTCGACATTGACTACCGCCCGGTCCTGTGGGGCCTCACCAGCCGCGGCGAGGGTGCCAAACGTTTTGTTGCCAGCGCCGCAGTTACAGCCCAACTGCAGGAGGTGTTGCCGGAGTTCGATTTGCTGATCGGCACCGAGGAAGAGTTTCGGATTGCCGGCGGCGTTGCAGGCGACCTGCTGGCCTCGCTGCGTGCAGTGCGCGCGGTCAGCGCAGCTGCGCTGGTGGTGAAACTGGGCGCTGCCGGCTGTTGCTTTATTCCCGGCCCAGTGCCAGAACGCCTCACTGACGCCCTCACCGTGCCGGGCGAGCCAGTCGAAGTCATGAACGTGCTGGGTGCCGGTGATGCGTTTGCGGCTGGCCTGATGACTGGTTTGCTGCAGGGCAAGGGGTTTGTACAGGCGGCCCAACTGGCCAATGCTTGTGGTGCCATTGTCGTGTCGCGCCATGCCTGTGCACCAGCCATGCCGACACCGGCCGAACTGCAGCACTGGTTCAGCGGGCAGCGCAGCGCGCGCGTCGACGCCGACCACCGGTTGGCCCACCTGCACCGGGTTAGCGCAGCGCGGCCACGCTGGGAGCCGCTGTACGTCATGGCGTTCGACCACCGCAGCCAGTTTTTCGACCTGGCACGCCAGACCGGGGCGGCCGAACAACGCATCCAACAGCTCAAGCAGTTGCTGCTGCGCAGTGTCGAACGGACGGCGCAGCAATACCAGCTTCAGGGGCAAGTCGGCGTGTTGATCGACGGTGGCAGTTATGGCGCCGACGCGCTCGCCGCAGCGACCGGGCGCGGCTGGTGGGTTGGCCGCCCGGTGGAACTCCCGGGGTCGCGGCCACTGCGTTTTGACGGCACACTGAGTATTGGCAGCGCCCTGGTGCACTGGCCTGCCGAGCAGGTGGTCAAGTGCCTGGTGCATTACCACCCGGACGACCTGGTCGATCTGCGTCTGGCGCAGGAACAGAAACTGCTGGAGCTCTGGCAAGCCACCCGCGCCAGCGGGCATGAGCTGTTGCTGGAAATCATCCTGCCGCCTGACCGTGTGGTGGCGGACCACGCCGACACCGACGTCATCCGCTCCGTGCAACGCCTGTACAACCTGGGCATCCGGCCGGAATGGTGGAAACTGGCGCCTATGCAGACCGCCGGCTGGGAGGCACTGGCACTATTGGTCGCGGCGCGCGACCCGTTGTGCCGCGGTGTCGTCATCCTCGGGTTGAACCAGCCATTGCGGGCCTTAGCCGAGAGTTTCGCGCTGGCCCGAAATCCCCTGGTCAAGGGATTCATGGTCGGCCGCAGTCTGTGGGCCGAGCCCGCGCGGCGCTGGCTCGCGGCCAGTATCGACGACGCAACGCTGGTGCAGACGGTGGCCGACCATTTTTCGGAACTGGTGCAGGCTTGGCGCACCCGGGCAGACCGCAGCGACCCGGCCGCGTCGCCAACAAGCACGCAACTGGGTGCAATCGCATGACCATCCAGCGACTTACCATGGCCCAGGCACTGGTAAAGCACATGGCGGCGTTACAGGTGGAACTGGCCGACGGCAGTGTGTTGCCGTATCTGGCCGGTGTCTTTGCGATTTTCGGACACGGCAATGTGGCCGGACTCGGCGAAGCGCTGGCGGCCGAGCGCTCGCACCTGCCGACCTGGCGCGCGCACAACGAGCAGGCAATGGCGCACGCCGCCATTGCCTTTGCCAAGGCGAGTTTTCGACAGCGTGCGATGGCCGTCACCACCTCGATCGGACCAGGCGCCACCAATTTGCTCACGGCCGCTGCATTGGCCAACGTGAACCGCCTGCCGGTGTTGTTGTTGCCCGGTGATGTGTTCGCTTCGCGTGCGCCAGACCCGGTGCTGCAGCAACTGGAGGACTGGTCCCAGGGGGACACCAGTGCCAACGACGCGTTTCGCCCGGTCACGCGTTACTTTGACCGGATCACCCGGGCCGAACAGATTCTGACGGCGCTGCCGCGCGCCATCGCCGTCATGACCGATCCCGCGCTTTGCGGGCCGGTCTGTCTGGCCTTGCCGCAGGATGTGCAAACCCATGCATTTGACTGCCCTGACACCTTCCTGCATCCGCCCACTATTCAATTCCGGCGCCCGCCCGCCGACGCTTTCGAACTGCAGCGCGCCGCCACGTTGCTGCGCAGCGCCCGACGCCCCATCATCATTGCCGGCGGCGGTGTTCTGTACAGCCAGGCCTGGGCCGAATTGCAGGCCTTGGCGCAGACCCATGGCATACCGGTGGCAGAGACGCAGGCTGGCAAAAGCAGCCTGCGCTGGGACCACCCGCTGCACCTGGGCGCGATCGGAGTGACAGGCTCACCGGCGGCGAACACCCTGGCGCGGCAAGCTGACCTGGTGCTGGCCATCGGCAGCCGCTTGCAGGATTTCAGCACCGGTTCACACAGCCTGTTCACGCAGGCGCAGGTGCTCGGGCTCAATGTGCAGGCAGCGGACGCCGCCAAGGCCGGTGGAGTGACCCTGATCGCCGACGCGCGCGCCGCCTTGCAGCAACTGGCGCCACTGCTGGTCGGCTGGCAGGCCGACGCTGGCTGGACGGCGTTGGCGCGCCAACAATCCACCGCATGGATGCAGCGCGTCACCGAGCTGACCACTTCCCCACCTCCCAGCGGGGATTTGCCGTACGACGCCGACGTGATCGGCGCAGTGCGCGATTCGTGCGCCGACAGCGCAGCCAACGACGTCGTGGTGTGTGCCGCTGGCACCCTGCCCGCCGAGTTGCACAAACTGTGGCGCGCTGGGGCACCGGGCAACTACCACATGGAGTATGGCTACTCCTGCATGGGGTACGAGATCGCCGGTGGTCTGGGCGTGAAGATGGCGCGCGCACAGCAGGAGGTCATCGTGATGGTGGGGGACGGCTCCTACCTGATGATGAACTCCGAACTTGCCACGTCGGTAATGCTGGGCAGGAAACTCATCGTCGTGGTGCTGGACAACCGCGGTTACGGCTGCATACAACGCCTGCAGCTGGCCAGCGGCAGCCCGCGCTTCAACAACATGCTGGACGACTGCGTGGACAACGGCGGTGAACTTCCCGCCATCGACTTCGCCATGCACGCGCGCAGCCTGGGCGCCGATGCGGTCCATGTGGACGACCTTGCACAATTGGCCGAGGCGCTGCTGGCCGCGCGGGCTGCGCGCAAGACCCAGGTGATCGTGATCAACACCACCCACACCCGAACCACCGAAGACGGCGGTTGCTGGTGGGACGTTGCCATTCCCGAGGTGTCGCAGCGCAGCGAAGTACAAGCCGCATTCGCTGCCTACACGGCAGCCCGGAAGGACCAGAAGCGATGACCTGGAACGTGAAAATTGGCATCAATCCGATCGGTTGGATGAACGACGATCTGCCTTCGCTGGGGGGCGACACTTTGCTGGAGACGGCGCTGTCGGAAGGCCGCGAGATCGGTTACGCCGGCTTTGAGCTGGGCAACAAATTCCCCCAGGATCCGGCCGCGCTGAAGGCCAAGCTGGCCGAGTTCAATCTGGCCTGCGTGTCGGGCTGGTACTCCGGCTTTCTGGGTCAGGACAGCGTGGCGGCGGAGATTGCGCGCTGTGAGGCGCACATGTACAAACTGCAGTTCAATGGGTCCAAGGTGGTGGTGTATGGCGAGTGCGCCGATACCATCCAGGGGCAGATCGATACTGCGTTGTCCCGCCGGCCGCGCTTTCGCGACGCCGCGCAGTGGCTGGCCTATGGGCAAAAACTCAACGCCTTTGGCGCGCACCTGCAACAGACCTGGGGCATCACCCTGGCCTACCACCACCACATGGGTGCCTATGTCGAGTCGCCCGAAGACATCGACCATCTGATGGCGGTCACCGAGCCTGCCTTGGTCGGTCTGCTGTTCGACACCGGCCACGCCTGGTACGGCGGTGCGAGCGACGTGGTGGCGCTGCTCCAGCGCCATCTGGCGCGAGTCGTGCATGTGCACTGCAAGGATGTAAGGCCGCAGGTCATCCATCAGGCGCGCAACGACGGCTGGAGCTTTCTGACGGGCGTACTCAACGGCACTTTCACGGTGCCAGGTGATGGAGCCATCAACTTCGACGCCGTCCTGTCCACCCTGCACGCATCCAACTACCAGGGCTGGCTGGTGGTGGAGGCCGAGCAGGACCCCGCCGTCGCGCCAAGTTACCGTTGCGCCAGCATCGGTTACCAGACGCTGCGGCGCATCGTTGACAGCCTCGACCAGACCCCGAAAGCGGCGCCATGACCAGCCGTCTGCTCGCCAGGGCGGCGCCCACGGGACGTGAAATCGTCAACATCACACCAGAACGTGCCGGCTGGACCCATGTCGGTTTCCGGGCGATTCGCCTGCAGGCTGCAGAGACGGAGACAGTGCACACCGGTGCGCGCGAGTTGTGCCTGGTGGTACTCAGCGGCACGGTCGATGTCGAGGTTGACGGTCGGGCCTTTCCCAATCTGGGTAGCCGCAACAGCGTTTTCGAACCAGTATCTCCCGCTGCCATCTACGTCCCGCCCGGCAAACGCGTCTCGGTGCACGCCCTGCGGGCGGCCGAGCTGGCACTGTGCAGTGCGCCAGGCAGCGGCGCGACGCACCCGCTGCGTCTGATCGACCCGGCGGCCATGCGGCGCAGCGTGCGCGGCAAAGGCAGCAATACCCGCTCTATCTGCGACATCCTGCCGCACGACGATCCGGGGGCAGAACACCTGCTGGTGGTGGAAGTGTTGACTCCGGCCGGGCACTCGTCTAGCTATCCGCCGCACAAACACGACAGCGAAACACCGCCAACCGAAACCCAGTTGGAGGAAACCTACTACCACCGGCTGAACCCGGCCCAGGGCTTCGCGTTCCAGCGCGTCTACACCGACGACCGCAGCATCGACGAGGCCTGCGCGGTCGAAGACCACGACGTGGTGATGGTGCCGCGCGGTTACCACCCGGTCGTGGCACCGCACGGTTATGACCTGTATTACCTCAACGTGATGGCGGGTCCGAAACGCCTGTGGGTGTTCAGAAACGACCCGGCGCACGAATGGATGTTGCGCTGACTTTGCCCGCGCGATCAACCCCACCAGGATTCCCATGACCGACTTGATGCCTGCTCTTGAAGCCATTGTTCGCGACGCGGGCGCGTTGATGCGCAGCGCTTTTGACGCCCCCGAACGACCCGCCTATTCACTCAAGGGACAGCAGGACTATCTGACCGAGACCGACGGTGCGGTGGAGCAATTCGTGCGCGACCAGATCGCCAGACACTTCCCCGGCGATGGCGTGCTGGGCGAAGAAGCCGGCGGTGCGCTGGACGCTGCGCGCCTGTGGATCGTCGACCCGATCGACGGCACCGCCAACTTCGCGCGCCAGATTCCGCACTTCTGCATCTCGCTGGGTCTGATGGTGGATCGGCAGATCGTCGCCGGAGCGATCTACGAACCGATGCACGACGAGTTGTACATTGCCCAACTCGGACGCGGTGCCTGGCTCAACGGCAAACGGATGCGGGTCAGCACTGTGGGCGAACTGACGGCCGCCACGGTTGAGGTCGGTTGGTCCACGCGCATCCCGGTCGCGACCTACCTCGACATGGCGGGCAAGGCCGCCCATGCCGGCTGTTCGGTGCGCCGCGCCGGCTCGGGCTCACTAGGGCTCGCCTATGTGGCAGCCGGGCGGACCGACGGCTACGCCGAACCCCACATCAATGCCTGGGATGTGGCGGCCGGTCTGTTGTTGGTCACCGAGGCCGGCGGCCAGGTGAACGATTTCTGGGCCGATGGTGGCCTGCGCGTGGGCAACCAGATCCTCGCGACCAACGCGGCGCTGGCGACTCAGCTAAGTGTTTTAACTAGTATCCCTTTGATGCCGTAGTTGTTAAGCTGGCGTCACGCAATTGAAATCATGGCGTCACACGATACTGACCGTTTTTCAAAGAAGGAGACTCATCATGAACCGCCTCACCCGCCGCGCACTGTCCCTGTCCCTGGCGCTGGCTGCCACTGGCGCCTTTTCCACCAATGCCTTCGCCGCTGGCGAACTGGTGGTGTATTGCAGTGTCCAAGAGGAATGGTGCCGCCCTATGGTGGCGGTGTTCGAAAAGACCACCGGCATCAAGGTCTCTATGACGCGCAAGAGCAGCGGCGAGGTCTACGCACAGATCAAGGCCGAGGCCGCCAATCCCAAGGGTGACATCTGGTGGGGCGGCACTGGCGACCCGCATCTGCAGGCGGCGGAAGAGAACCTGACCCAAGCCTACAAGTCGCCCATGCTGCCCCAGTTGCAGGACTGGGCGGTGCGCCAGGCCGAACAATCCGGCTACAAGACGGTGGGCATCTACTCCGGCGCGCTGGGCTTCAGTTACAACAAACCGGCGTTGGAGAAAAAGGGCATTCCAGCGCCCAAATGCTGGGCCGACCTGATCAAGCCGGCTTTCAAGGGCGAAATCCAGGTGGCCGACCCGAACTCGTCGGGCACCGCCTACACCATGCTTGCCACCATGGTGCAGTTGATGGGTGAGGACAAGGCCTTTGACTACATGAAGGCCCTGCACCGCAACGTCAACCAGTACACCAAATCGGGTGCCGCGCCAGCGCGGGCCGCTGCGGTGGGCGAGTCGATTGTCGGCATCACCTTCATGCACGACGGTGTGTCACAGGCCATCACAGGGGCCCCGTTGGTTGTCGTCGCGCCCTGCGAAGGCACCGGTTACGAGATCGGCTCGATGAGCATTATCAAGGGCGCGCGCAATTTGGCGAATGCCAAGAAATGGGTCGATTTTGCACTCGGTGCTCAGATCCAGATTCTGGGTGCGAACGCGAAATCGTTCCAGGTTCCATCCAACAAGAAGGCAGCCACTCCCCCTGAAGCGCCAAAACTTAGCCAGATCAAGCTCATCAAGTACGATTTTAAAAAGTACGGATCCTCGGCAGAACGCATTCGCTTGCTGGCCAAGTGGGACAAGGAAGTCAAGGTACTGCCGAAGTGACACAGGCAAGCGGCCAACCGGGATAAGCCCTGATGGCAATCCCGGTTCCGGCTCTCGCGGCGTCTACGGGCCGCAGGGTTCGTTTCAATTTCACCATTCCGGTACTGCTGGCGATCGCCGCGCTGGCTTTGCTTGCCACGCCCTGGTACGGCGAGCGCATCGAGGGTTCGGCACTGGCGCTCGCCTGGAACGGCGGGCGCTGGTGGTTGGCCCCGACCGTGCTCGGATGGCTGGTGGTGCTGGTTGGCTGGCGTATGCCGACCGACAGTGTCTGGCGTGGTCGTGTCATCACGGCTGGCGCCTTGTTCGGTCTGGTCTGGGTCCTGCTGCAGGGGTTTGCGGTTGGCATGCGCGGGCTTGACTGGGCCTGGTTTGCCATCTTCGGGCCGGTGCGTGATGGCCAGCCGGGATTGGGAGCCGGTGGCTTCCTGACACTGGGCGTATTCACCTTGCTGCTGTCGCAGGGCATCGCAGCGATGGGCAAGTTCCGCGGCGACGGCTTCATCTCTGGTGCGGTGTGGAGCATCGGGCTGCTGGTCGGGCTGTTCGTGTTTTTTCCGGTGGCGCGGGTGTTGGTGTCGGCCTTCACCAACCAGAGCGGCGAGCTGGACCTGGCGCTGGCCTGGGAGCGCCTCACCGCCTCTGACATCTGGGGCCTGGGCTGCCTGATCAGCGGCACCAGTTGTGGAGTGGCCTGGAACTCGCTGTTGCTGGCCGTACTGGCAGGGGTGTTGAGCACGCTGCTCGGGCTGGCCTTCGCCCTGCTGGCACTGCGGTCCGGATTTCGCTGGCGGCGCAGCCTGCAGGTGTTGTCGATCCTGCCCATCATCACGCCGCCGTTTGTGATCGCCCTGGCCATCATTGTGTTGTTCGGGCGCACCGGCATGGTCACGGTGTGGCTGGAGACGTGGTTCGGCATCGAGCCCTCGCGCTGGATTTACGGCCTGCCCGGGGTGCTGATCTCGCAGTTGTTGTCGCAGACTCCGCTCGCCTTCCTGATCATGCTGGGCGTCATACAAGGGGTGAGCCCGACGCTGGAAGAGGCCTCGCAGACCCTGCGTGCGACACACTGGTACACCTTCAAGACGGTGACCTGGCCGCTGCTGCGCCCCGGGGTAGCGAACACCTGCCTGCTCGGGTTCGTGGAGAGCCTGGCCGATTTCGGCAACCCGCTGGTGCTGGGCGGCAATTTCGAGGTGCTGTCCACCAAGATCTTCTTTGCCGTGGCGGGGGCCCAAAACGACCCGGGGCGGGCCGCCATCCTGGCCCTGATCCTGCTGGTGTTCACCCTGGGTGCGTTCTGGCTGCAGCAACGCTGGCTTGGCAAGGCCTCTTACGTCACGGTGACCGGCAAGGGTGATGCGGGCCTGCCCACGCCACTGCCGAAACGGGTGTCGGCGCTCTGTTACGCCACCGCCCTGCCCTGGGCCTTCTTCACCGCCGCCCTGTACCTGCTGATCCTGATCGGTGGTTTTGTGCTGGACATCGGCCGCGGCGACTTCGCGCCGACGCTGGCGCATTTCCGCACCGGGTTTCTGGTCGAATGGGGCGAGCGCGGCGTCAACTGGACCGGCTCGGCCTGGGACAGCTTCTTCACCACGGTGGTGGTGTCGGCCATCGCAGCGCCGCTGACGACGGCGATCGGCCTGCTCACCGCCTACGTGGTGGCGCGCCAGCAGTTTGCCGGGCGGCGCAGTTTCGAGTTCATGACCATGCTGAGTTTTGCGATTCCCGGCACCGTGATCGGCATCGCCTACATCGTGGCCTTCAACGTGCCGCCGTTCGAGCTCACCGGCACCGGCCTGATCCTGGTGATCTGCTTCGTGTTCCGCAACATGCCGGTGGGGGTGCGCGCCGGCATGGCCGCACTCAGCCAACTCGACAAGAGCCTGGACGAGGCCTCGTTGACGCTGCGTGCCGGTAGTGCCTACACCTTGCGCCGCATCATCCTGCCGCTGCTGCGCCCGGCCATCGTGGCCACGCTGGTGTTCAGCTTTGTGCACGCCATGACGGCGGTCAGCGCCGTCATCTTCCTGGTCAGCGCCAAATACAACATGGCCACTGCCTATATTGTGGGCCGCGTGGAGGTCGGCGAGTACGCGCTGGCAATTGCCTACTCCACGCTGCTGATCATCTTCATGTTGCTGGTGATCGGCCTGATCAAGGTCGGCGTCGGCGAACGCAAACTGGGCCGGCGCAGCAACAACCCAGGCGATCTATTACCAGGAGCACATTGATGGCAGTGCAGGCAGCCAATGTCGTGTTCGAAAACGTCAGCAAGAAGTTCGGCGACTTCACGGCGGTCGACTCGGTCAGTTTCACGGTCGAGGCCGGGACTCTGGTGACCTTGCTGGGGCCCTCGGGCTGCGGCAAGACGACCACGCTGCGCATGATCGCCGGGCTCGACTCGGCCAGCGGCGGGCGCGTCCTGATCGGCGGCAAGGACGTGACCCGGCTGGCAGCGTCGGAGCGCGACGTGAGCATGGTGTTCCAGTCTTACGCACTGTTTCCGCACCTCAACGTGATCGACAACGTCGCCTACGGTTTGCAGGCCGGTGGCATGCGCAAGGAACCGGCACGCGAGCAGGCGCGCACCAAGCTGGCGCTGGTCGGCCTGTCGGAGCTGGAGGTGCGCCTGCCGTCTGAGCTCTCCGGTGGCCAGCAGCAGCGAGTGGCAGTGGCGCGGGCGCTGGTGCTGGAGCCGCAGGTGCTGCTGTTCGACGAGCCGCTGTCGAATCTGGATGCCAAGCTGCGGCGCAAGGTGCGCGACGACATCCGCGCCCTGCAGCAGTCGCTCGGGCTGACTGTGGTGTACGTGACGCACGACCAGTCGGAAGCGCTGGCGGTGTCGGACCGGGTGATCGTGATGTCCAACGCCCGCATCGCGCAGATCCTGTCTCTTATACACATCTGACGCTGCCGACGAATAGAGAGGTGTAGATCTCGGTGGTCGCCG
>ENA-ORBV01011066-ORBV01011066.1-microbial-mat-metagenome-genome-assembly--contig:-NODE-11066-length-14271-cov-5.968649_pt1 | contig 14271 bp, 8 predicted proteins | sample MGYA00237777_ERZ505514 | MGnify/ENA primary metagenome ERZ505514 (study PRJEB26160, sample SAMN06269048) | microbial mat metagenome | isolation source: Oligotrophic lake microbial mat | place...
CTACACCTCTCTATTCGTCGGCAGCGTCAGATGTGTATAAGAGACAGGCACAGCGTGGTGCGGTCCGCACCACACTGGAGATTGATGCACCAAACTTGGGTGCCAACAAGCCAGGAAAAAAACAGAAATCCCCTGATCCGTTTTCCAAACTGGGGGCAAATCAGTCATCGCAGCAGTCTTGGCGTGTCATGCTTCTCGCAGTTGGAGAAACAGAAATGACTTTTCCCAGGTTCGGAAACTCAGAAGCAAGCTGGGAGAAACAGAACTCTGGAACCATGTCATCACCATGGCACCCAGGAAAAACAACAAGTGGGTGCAAAAGTCATTTCCATTTTTCTCACTGTGAGAAAAGTGTTGTTTTGGAAGAAACAGGACATGTTGGGATGACAAGTTCGCCACTTGCCAAAAACAAGACCCCTTGTTCTTTTCAGGGGATTCTGCTTCTTTCAGGCAATCGCGCCTCCTGTTCAAAACGATGAACTGAGAACTGAACAGCACTTGGTCCACCACAGAACAAGCATGCAAAAACAAATGACAACAACATTCCATCAAAGTTTCCTGCTTCCTGACAAGCCGTCTGGTGATTGGCGCTGCCATTGTTCAAAGTGGTCAAATGCAATGTGCTTGCCAGGTCAGGACCCAATCGTGATGAAGGCAAATTTGTGTGGGAGACTTCATGCAAAGTGCTCTTCTTTGTTCTTGGACTGAGTTGGATCACTGAATCATGGTTGGCATTCAGAACAGCGCGCGATCATTGACATTTGTTTTCGAAAAAAAAAATGTTGTTTTGCGCCTGACTTCTTGTCCAGATGTCTGTGATCCAAAAAAAAATGACTCAAACTTGATCTGGGCAAGCACCTTGCATGCACAAACAAAATGATTCAATCATGCCAAATTGTTCATTTCCATGTTGCCGTCATTGGAAGTCTCACAACTGCAAAGAATGACCATGGCGCGTTGATCTCAAATTCAAGCATTGAAGAACATGAGATGATTTTGAAATTGAGATGTCGCGCATTGCAACTGATCTCCAAGCTGATCAACCCAGCATTCATCGAGACCAAAGAGAACTGGCCCACAAGTTGAATGACCATTGCAGCACCCTCAATTGTGTGCCAGAATTGAGCTGGCAAAAAGATCCTTTTGTCACAGCCTGACCGGCAAAAATGGCACAGCGCGTTGTGAATTCACACCACAGTGGATGCTTTGTGTGTGGAAAGCTTCTGAAAGGTCATTGGTTTGATCCTCAACGGACAGCTGACATGCAGTCAACAGTCAACAGTCACTGCAAAGCAAGCCCTCCACCGCGAGGCAAGGTGCGCTGCGACAGCACAGAATCAGCCCAACGGTCCATTTGGAAGCAAGTGCACATGCCGAGCCACTGATGCAATCGAAACGGAAGATTCCGACACGATCTGCCCAATGCACATGGTCTGGCCAACCGGTGAATTGCGGTGTGCTCCGACTGCTCAGGGAAGCGATGGTCATTCTGCAGCGAATCAGTGTGATTCACATTGAAGTTCAAGCAAGCCCCGCTTGAAATTCCGACTGAGACAGTCAATTTTCACACGATTCCCACTCAGGAACCACACTCAAATGCAGCACAACCCACTCCCGCCCACCAACCATTGACGATTGTTGCGATTCCAGTTCTCTGTGAACTGCTGCGCACTCAACGTCCTGCTTCAATCATGGGGGAGAGAGAGGAGCAGCCTCTGCATGGTGAGCAGTGAACAGCAGTGGAAGCTGCTAGCGAGAGTCATTGCACGAAAAAAACCACCCTCCACACCCTGAGCACCACAAATTCTGGCAATTGACGCGTGCGCTGCTGACTGATCAACACGTTCTTCACTCAGTTCCTGGCGCATGGGGGAAAATGCAGTGCCCTCCATTGCATGCCAGAACTGGACTGGCAAAAACATCCTTTTGTCACAGCCTAACGGGCAAAAATGGCGTGGTGCACCATCCTCTTCACAAAACAACCACAACAACCACAAAAAGCTTGAAACTTCGGCTGGACAAATGCAATGAGACCAATGAGTCACATGGCCAAAATGGACATTTGCAGAACGTGTTGCTCAAAGTTGTTGTGAATCTGAATTTGATTTTTCAAATGGATGGCAATCTCAAATGGCATGTCAAATGCACACAAAAAAGGCAACATGCAGTGTGATGCAAACTTCATCCAATGAAGTTTGATCAATGTCAGACAGCTGCATGCTGGGCAAGAGAGCAAAGATTTTGGGCATGAACAGAACGTTGCAACTTGTCCGAAACAGTCTTCATGGGATCAAACAACATTGAGACAAACCAATTTGACAGTTTTGACTGCAACATCCCAACAAATTTTGCTCAACATGAAACAACCACAAACTTTTTGATGTTTTGCTGAGTTTGCGAAACATGCTGATCACAGGCATGCACTGGTCTGACCGTTTTCCAATCAGAAGCACAGCGTGACAACAACAGAGATTCATGCACCAGTCTGACTTTGATTCTCAACACATGGTGAGAGGTTGTGAAAGAACTGCCATGATGGCAAGAAGGGCTGCAGATGAATTTTGTGTCACACTTGTGTGGACAGAAGCAACTTGCAACTGGATGATGCCAAGTGCTTTCTGTGCTGGAGCCATTGTGACCGGTGGCATGGTTTTCCATCAAGTGAGAAAATGTTTTTTTGTCCGTTCACCAAACAAGCCAAGCTTGCAGATGGCTTGCAGAGAGAACGACAGCAAAAGGGCTCCTCTGCGACGGAGCAAAAGCGCAGCCAGTCTCAGAGAGCCGCCCCCCAGCTGCACACTGAGACCTGCCTCCTCTGTCTCAGGATGATTTTTCTTCTTCTCATCGTTTGGACTGATCTGCCGCAGCCCACCGCCCGCCTCGCTCCATCTCGTGCTGCCTACCGTAGACTTGTTTTGTTTTGTTCTGATCTGTTCTGTTCCATGACTGTGTCGAATTCGTATCCAAACGATTCCTCCAAAACACAACCATGGCCGCTACTTACGTGAATTCGGTTCGTTTCGTTCTAGTTCCAATCCAACAATGGAGAAGCACAAAATACAAAGGAGCACCTTTATCATGAATCGATTTTTCATTCGTAGGAAGGCATACAGTACTCATGAATGACATGGCAGCAATAGCATAGTATCATTCGTAGCATTTCCACGTTTGTACAGCGCCAAACTACGCAGCCAAGAATATATATAAACTACTTGCAAGCACTACAAAATGTATGTCAGTCTTATCATTCCAAAATGATTTTATGACTATTTCCTTTTCCTTTTATTCTAATCGAAAGACTTGTTCATTGTACTTTCGTACGGACAGCAAAGCTTGTGCTTTTTGCAATATCCGCAGTTCCGCTGCTTGCAAGGACGGCTGCAAGTAAAATTCCGCCAAGGACGCATTGCTGGAATGTGTATTGTTGATGAGTGTGGCATTTTCCGCCGTATCGCCGGTAATGACTTGACATCCCAATTGGACACTCTTTTTCATTTCCGGTCCCATAAAGGGCCGTGCCATGCTAAACATGAGATTGGCCACGACATTGGTATTGTAGCCCTTCATGGACTTGAATTTGATGGGCATGTAGGCCATGACTTCTTCAAAGAGTCGTGTGACTTGTTCCATGCTGAAATTGTGCCATCCACAGGCACCACACTCCAATGTAATATTCAATCCGTGCCTCACAGTGGCCAGTGTGGGCCACAGTACATAATGCGTATAATAAATGCCGACACAAAAGACCCGCCATTTGTCTTCTGCGGCCACGGCCACTTTGGGAAAGACTTGGGAGGAATCCATAATGAGCAAAGGATCAAAGGGTGGCACGGGCGAGACGTCCATGTGCAGTAAATAACCGGGTTGTTGGTGCATGAAATTCTGCAGCGCCTCCAATATTTGTGGAGGTGAGTGATCCAGTTCGTATTCGCGTCGATACTGCTGCAAGCCTTCCAATCGCACGAGTCCTTCGACCAGATTTCCACGAGAGACAATCGCCACGTGGGCCAATTCCATATCCCCCAGTATATAGCGCGAGTCCTCGGGTGGAAAACGATCGGGCGTATCTTGAACAGCGTGCTTCAATTCCAAGGCCCAATTCCGTTCTTGATCGCTCAGTTGCATCGAAGGGTCCATTTGGACAGGTGGTGGCAGTATTTGTTGGGGAAGATGAGCGACTTGTTGTGCTTGTGGCTGCTGTTGCTGTGGCGGCGCTTGTTGTGGGAATTGTCCCGCATAGTAATAGGATTGCTGTTGTTGCTCTTGCTGTTGTTGATAGCCAGATGCACCTTGCTGGTAAGCTTGCGTATAGTCCATTCTCGACTTCTCGTGCACTGTAGTGACTGAAACGGAGAGACTGACGGATAGACAAGGAATGACTTTGCTTCAGGCTTGGAAGTTGGTTGTTGGCGCTAGCTACCAGTAGTAGCTACGCAGCTATCTTTGTGATCGTTGTGGATTGGGAGTGGCAAGCCAGCTAGCTAGCTGACTTGGCAAAGAACTTGCTAGCTATTAGTGCTGGTTCTGTGGTAGCTTTGGTAAAAGCTAAGAAGCCTTCACTACTACTTTTATTGTTGATTGGAAAGGAGGACATGTAAGGGGAGCATGACCATTCGAGCATATTGCGACAGCGCATGTTCGGATGTTCCTGTGTGAAACTAGAGATGCTAATTGCCGCTTATCCAGCAAGCATTCTGCGAGGCTACTTTTTATCCACTGTGCGACAGAGATGTAGACGATCATTAATGCGGCCATTCACCACCAACAAGATTCGCAATATGATGTCCATTAGGAACGATTTCTCCCAGTGTTCTACAGTAGAAATTCGGTGTAGTGTGTCATTAGGACGACGTTCTCCATAATTCCGCTTACGTGAACCACTTTTGGATACTCCGAGCGGGTTTTCTATGTGGCCATCCAGAATTCATTGGTGCTAGTCTACTTGTAGTAGCCATAGTAAGAAAGGAGTGCGAGTTGCGCGCTTTTTGTTCACAATACGGTACAGAGTAGTTTCGAGGGCCATTGGTACGGTAGGTTAGTAATGCTTTTACAGAGTCTTACTTCTTGTGGACAGTTCTCTTATAAGTTAAATCCGTGTAAGATCTTTAATCCATAAAGAAGAAGGGATATTGCCGGAAGAAGAATTCGCTAGAGCCAATCATATTCACGATTTAACTGCCGCAAAGCCACATTCGAAGCCATCCATTCCTGTAAACACTCTGTCTCTCACACTTGTGTCCCAGTAAACTACACGGGATTCGTTTTGGACTAGTGAAACAACACTGCACAACCAATGCAACCACCAGCCCACGATGAAGGCCAGAGGAGCTTTCATTTGCTGTAGGTGGAAGGCTCAACCACTGGATACGATGGAAGAGCCCACTACTAGTAGATAAACACCACAAGCCCGTTTCAGCCTGTCGTCGATCTCTCAAGTCTCCAACAATCTTGACCCTTCCACTACTGAACCACATTCTTGATATTTCTTAGTTCCGTCACCTCCATAGCTGACAAGACTCCACTTGGCATGCAAGAGTTTTGTCTGCAGTTGCTCCGGGCACGGCGGGATCCCGAACAGGTCCGCTCCTGCATCTAGCTAGCTAGATAGTCAGTAGTTTGCTAGCCAGCTAAGTGGGCAGCCTTCACAGTCTGTGAATCTCGTTGCCTAACTATGGTCTCTGATACTAGCTAGTATTTTAGGTCCGTCATCATGATGTTCTCCTAGCTAGCTACTTAGCTAGTACACCGCCTTCCCGGGCTGCTTCAGTTCTTTCACAGACTGACGATCAGTTTTGGGGCCCTACTAACCCTAACGAACCAAGGCAGAAGCATGTTCCTTTCGCTCTGAATCGTTTGGCGGCGGCCAGTGGTAGGTCTCTCGGTCAAAACAGCCCTTGGCGGGGAGGATGCGAAGGAGGATACCGCTAGCTAGCGACGATTCCGATTCCATGGCTTCAACATTGGGTAAAACAAGAAGCATGGTACATGCCTTTCTCCGAGGTTGAGTAGACTGGCAATTAGAGAGAGCTTCCTTGCTCCAGCTCCACGAGCTATAAAGAAATTCAGAGGTTGAAAAAAACAAAAAGTACTTTCTGGGGACTCGAACCGTAGGATACGATAGTGAAAGTAGCAGTAGAGAACATATGGTTGGTGTCCGGGCATTGAGTATGTAACATCCTTCTCGCCAAAGTGGAGAGCGGCTTCATCGATCTATCACCGCCATGCTTTTGACTTGTTCGGTACATCTGTCCTTGAAAGCCAAAGAGTTCCAACATGCTAGCCAGCATGATAGTGAAGTTTTATTTTTTGTTTCTTCGCAATGCAATGTCTAGAACTGTGAGAGTAGATATGGCAACGACCAAGATCTCGCTACAAATAGTTGTAATCATAGTCTATTTACCGATATTGAATATCATCTATTAAATGACTCTTAAAAAAAAACATCGTCAACCCTGGCTTGACCAGCAGCTGCCCCCGAACGTTCAACCCTTTCAATTACGGTCTGAATTTCTTCTGCCAATTCTGGATCAATGTCCTCCTCTGTCAGTCCATGGATACCCAAACGGGCCAAAACAGCCATGACATCGTTTACCTTTGGAATGAAGAGAGCGGAACCTTCCACGTTACCAAGATTACGAATTGTCATCGTGACATGACCACTTAACCTGGAATATGCCACGTTGTCTTCTGTATTTCGGGCATCTAACTCTTCTTCGACCTCCCTTGTGCGGCTTGGCGGCAAGAGTCGCAGGAGCGCTCCTGAAATGTTACTCACTAGAAGACTGATATAGACGAATGTCACAGTCGCATCCGGGAATTCAGTGGCAATGGTTTCTACAAGAAAACTTGCCATATCTCTTGCATCCAGATTGTCTTCTTGGATTACAGCTTCCCAGGCTGTTCTTGGCCAGCCATGCACCACTATTTTAAGCCATGTCCCTCCAATGCAAAAACTAACTGCCTTGGAAGTTTCCGTATCGTGGTGTTCGCCTGGATCCAACCATCCACTACATAATGAATTAAAGTTTTCAGTGTCCAGCTTTGCTACGGGAAACCCTCCTCCGACACAGACGCGGCACTTGCCCAAATCCGCCAGTCGACAAGTTGTCAAAGTCGACGATGGAAGCAGCTCCACCTGCCACAAGTTCGGGTTGTGTGCATAATTTCCATCCTGAAACTGTCCAGATGCCTGCACAGTTGGCATGACGGTGTCGTCCTCCTCATTGTATTTCAGAATTTCCACCGATGTTGCGATTTTGAGCTGTTGCTTGAGATCATTGATTTCCTTCAGTGCATCCTCGGCGACTTTATCGTTCAAAGCGGCAGCAATGAGAGGAAGTAAGTCCGACATGATAACTGTTTCTACTGTAGGTACAAGAGATTGCCAATGAGTGTAACTCTGCATGCAAGATAAACAACAATTACAAGAGGTGCTGGAATACGGCGATAGTGCTACTTCCTACGTAGTCTTCCCTGGTCGCCATCCAAAGACGTCTCAGTTCGATCCCACCCAGCCACATTCTGCTACTACTACTAGACTAGCTGTAGCTATTACAGCAGTACATGCAGGAGCAGCTGGAGCTAGTACTACTAGTAGTAGGAATTTGCCGATGGCACCACGTAGCGTGGTACTCTGGAGTAGTCAAGAAAATGCACCGTTTTAGATGCCGCATACTGGATTTTGAATTTTGAAGCACGTTTTGTGATTATTAATTTCGAAACAAATAATGACACGACCCCAACGCTAATCTGCGAAACAAGTGAAAAGGGTGGCAGGCACCGATCTGCACCCAGGACTGACGACATTGTTTCACTCCCTGATGCAAGCTTCTCTGATTCAAACAATTGATTTGAGTGTCAATGATTGCATTGACAATGTCAATGCCAGTGGGGCTAGCCAAAAATCATCGATCGTTGAATCAATCCCAAAAACAATCTAAAGAATGAGAACAGTTGTGATGTCACCACAATTGTCCAGTGTCAGTCAGTCTGTGATCTGCTCTGGTGGCATCGAAATCTGTCATCAAGGGTTTTGCCCGATCGAAGTTTCAATCACACCCAAGCTCAGAAACAGAAAGGCTAGCTTTTGTTGCTGAGATTTCAGGCCACCGGCACACCAGTTGACAATGGATCCCAGCTTGGTTGCATTTTCCTTTGAGGAATTCCTCTTTTCCTCATTTTCCCTTCTTTTTGGATCATGTTCGCGATTCCTTGTTCCTGCAAGAAAACAAGGAAGCATGATTCAGAGCATGTTCCTCCATTTCCTGCTACTGAGAAAGCATGACACAGATCTGAAGAACTTTGAATGTTTTTGGGGGGGAAATTGTCAACATTGTTGATCCAACTGCAAAGCGATCAGCAAATTGTGCAAGCGCATTGGAATGTTTGGATTGAATGAGACCACCTGACTTGGCAGTCAGGCAATGTCATGGTGTCCATGAGAGAGAAGATCAACAAACCAATTGAGTCATGTGTTAGGTGAAGTGACAAGCCAACAGTGGTGTGAGTTTGTTTGTTTCTTTGCATTGCTGGTCACCAGCTTGTGCTCCTTGTGGACTTTGAAAAAACCAGTTTGCAACCGTTTTGTGTTGATTGTGCACTTCAACCACTGTTTGTGAGTCTGAATGAAAAAGCAAGGGTTCAGCTGGCTTTTCCTATTCCTTCAATTTTCCTCAAATCAGGTGTTTGTTTTGGCACTTTCAAAAAGAGCAGGAAAACACGGAAAAGGAGCAGGAAAAGAGGACTTTCCAGAACATTGAATGTTCCTCCTCCTTCCCCCATGAAGGAACACCAAAACGGAAAATGCAACCAAGGATCCAAGACAGCTTGACAAAAACAGCTGCTGCCACTAGCCGCCGCAGCACACCGATGTGGCGATTCTGTTGAGACTGCCAGCTGTTGATGATTTTTTGTGAAGTTGGCAGCTGCCCTGGTGCTAGCAGCACTGCTGGTCTTTCCGAGTTTGGGTGCAATCAAAATGCACAGTGGGGGTCATCAACAATCAATGGAACGGAGTGATGTGATTGGTCAACATCTGACATTGTGATTCATGCATTGTTCTTTGTTCATGCGATTGATTCTGTGATCAATGATTTTTGGCCACCCCCAATGAGAAAATGAATTCACTTCCATTGCATTGCCCAAAAGACATGGGCTGCCAATTCAAAGTGAATCTTTTTCAGCAGCTCATCATGTCAGTTGTTGCCCACACACTTGTGATCCTTTCTTGTTGAAGCCAATGCATTTTTGTTTAGCATTTTTGCACTTTTCTGACCTGATCAGAAAGCAGCATTCATCTGTCTTTCAGCAGCAACTGCAGCTTCATGAGTGACATTTGTGAGAGTCCCACCACACCACAAACAGTGACTGAGCAGAGCTGCTCATTGGAATTGGTTCCAAGGTGGATGATTTGGGAACAGGGGACAATGTCCTTTGTTCAGTTTCAACTGCGCTTCCTTTTTTGCATCACTTAGGCAAACACAGCACATGTTGTTCAACATCTGTGACAACTTTGTGTGTTGGGATGGGTTTCCCATACCAAAATCGAATGACAATCACACTGAATTGTTGTCCTTGAGAAAATGGATTGAGATGCTGTGGAATCCAACAACTGCTGTTAGCACATTGGTTGGTGTGTCCAAAGAACCCAAAAGCCTGCAATTGTGATTTGTCAGTTGAATTTCCTTTGCAAGGGTTGAACCTTGTTTTCAAAAACACAGTTGTTCCACACCACTTTGTGAGGTTGTCAGAGTTTGATGAAAATGTTTCTGTGATTAAATTGTTCTCAATCAGTGTTGTGAGGCTAAGATTGCTGCAACACATGTTTCAAACAGTGCCAACTCGGAGCATTCAACGCACAAGGCTACAAAAGCAATTTGAGATTTTGTTCTCACATTGATTTGATTGATGAAGTTTCTGAAAAATTGAGTGCAAATCATGTTTTCTGTTTGTCTCAAATTCATTGCTGAAATTGTTCAGTTTTGATCAAAATTGCAAGAATTGGCTTTGTGTCATCAAAACTTTTGCAGACTGATGACAAGATTGCATCAAAGCTCAATCAATTCATGTTGTCATTGTTTTTGAAGAATGAAAGCTTCACAGTTTCTGCTCATCACAGCTCAACCACACTGGCAGTTTGAGAGCCTTGATTGAATTGCAGCTTCAAAGTGTCACACAATGACAGTTTTCACAGAAGCACAGCTTCACAGTGAGAGCCAAGTTGATTGAGGCTGCATTGCTCTTTTTGACCTTCAATTGTCGCAGCTTCGTGGCTTCACAGTTTTGTGTCATGATGGCTTTCATGTCTTCACCGCTTCAAAGTCACTCATCATCACAGCTGCATCATGCTTTCAGAGCCTTCATCAAATCACAGCTCACAGCAACAGTTTCACATCATCACAGCTGCACCGATGGTTCATCGCTTTCATTGAATGACAGCTTGCTGCAATCAATTCACATCAGCAAGGTTTTCATTAGAAATGATGCTAGCAGAATCAAAGCTGCATTGTTTCACTCCATCCCAGCCACATCATTGTTTCAGATCTTTCATTTCATGATGGCTTCACGGTTTCATTTTCATCATTGCTTTGATTTGAATCGCAGCTTCATGGTGTCACAGCTTTCATTGATTTGCACTGTGCCATTTGACTCGGTAAGTCTTGTGACAAAAGGACATTTTTTCCAGCATGTTTCCGGCATTTGAGCTGTGCACTTCAGATTCATAGCTGCTGAGTTTCATTTCATCAAATCTTTTAACAAACCAAAGCTTTCCGGTGACCTCAGCTTTGACTTCACCACAGATGCATCAAAATTTTGGATCTTTCAATGAATCACAGCTCCATGGTTTCACAGTTTCATGTCATCCGAGCTCTCATGTCATCACAGTTGAAACTGAAGCATGGTCATGCATCATCTCAGCTGCAATGTGTTTTCCGAACATTCATTCAATCACAGCTTTGCAGTGTCACATCTGCAAAGGTTTCACGGAATCATGTGTTCACAGTTTTACATCATCGCATCATCATTGGAGCTTTGTTGCTTTCCTTGAATGACAGCTTAATCAATTCATGTGAGCAAGGCTTTCTTAGAAATTGCAGAATCACAGCTTCACAGTTCACTTCATCACAGCTGCATCGTTGTTTTGGATCTTTCATTGAATCACAGCTTGACAGTTGTGTTTTGTCATCACTTTCAAAGAAGCCTAGCTTCAAAGTTTTTCATCACCATGCCTGCATCATAGTTTTGGAGCTTTCGTTGAATGCTTTTTTTAAAGCTTCACAGTTTCACATGGTCATCATAGCTTTCATAGAATTCATAGCTTCATGCTTTCATGTCATCACAGCTGCATCACAGTTTCACAGCTTGACACCATCACAGCTTTCACAGAATCACAGCTTCATAGTTTCACAGTGTCACATTGTCTTAGCTGCATTGAAGTTTCAGAGCTTTCCTTGGATCATGACAGCAAGAAAGGCTTAAAAGGAAAGGAACAGAGAGAAGGATGTCCAGAGGAGTCCATGCCCAAATTGCAAGGAAGGCCAACACAAGAACTGGAGGAAAAAGGGCAACCAGAGAGGATTGCAAGGAACACAAGTTGGCACCGACTAGACATGGAAAACAGAAGTGAAGATGCTGAAATCCTTAAGAACACAAGATGGCTATCGCAGTGTTCTAGGTTGAAGGCCTTGACCTGACCTTCCTACTAGCAAGCATTGCAGTGTGGCGGTCACTGGTAGAGCAGCTGCTTTCAGTTCCGACCTCCCTCGCTGTCAATTGAGTGTTGTCGGTCGTCGGGGACTGGTACAGCCATTGGAAAAGGCTTTAGCTTTCCCGTGAACCTTGTTTGCGGCTCAAGCCTAAGTCAAGAGCTCAAACAAGGAAGCCACGCCAATGTCGGCCTGGAGACTCGTCGGTTGCGGTCACAACCCCCATCCAGGGCCATCTTTACTGGTTCAGGCAAGGCAACCTGGGAGCATCACGTTTTCTCAAAGTGGCCAAGCTCACGAATCGGAGGCTGCTTCCGAGCTAGTAGGAATGCGTTTGTATTGCTGCGTCTTCGACAGAGTTCACTAGTAGGGTGACGACTTGCATTCCCAAATCATCTCGGTACAGAACACAGTCATCGACTACTCAATGGTATGTATGATTTGTCACTGAAAAATGTCTAACATGTACACTTGGATATTATTATAGGATGATTATGAATGTGAACGCTTAGATTGTCTTGGTCGTTAGACCCTACGACTTTTTCCATAGAAGAGATACTGTAGCTCCAAAGCTTCTTCTTGTTTTACATGGAAAAGTGTTGAATGAGCGGTTGTTTGAGTTTTTTGGTCTTGGGGCCGGCCCGGCGATGACGATAATTGGAATAGAGGACGGCACTCAAAATGGTAATCAATCCGGCCCCCAAGACGTGACAAGCAATCCAGAGCAATTGCCAATTGGGCGTTTCGGCGGCCAAATCGACACCTTCCCGATAAGAACCGTAGGTGAGTCCATTGACGGTGACGGACGTGACACCGCCTTGCAAGGCGGCTTCCATGACTTCTTCGAGGGAAGCATATTCCATATCGGTTTGGGTCGCGAATTTCATGCATTGATTGACATTGGAATATCCGGCGGCATCGTCACATTGGAACATGCCTCCATTGGGATCGTCGTCGAGTCGTCGTCGTTGTCGGTCTCGATTGTTGCTATTCCCATTCAAATCGTAGGCACGACAGGGTTGACAAACACGATAAATTTCCATGGCCTCGTTCCAATATTGAAGATTGTCCCAGGAGAGCGCATCATTGTCATCCCCACTGCTGAGAAGACTTTGGACGGTGACTTCGTCTCCGGTGTAATCGACCGAACATCGGGCATCCGTATACAAACCATAGGTCATGGTTCCATTGGCTTCGGCCTTGGTATCGGTGTACAAACTGGATCCATCACTGAGATAAATTTCCGTATCTTCACAGCCTTCCGGCCAGGCATCGTAATTTTCATACATGAAATCGTACTCATTTTGTTGCCAAACACAATATCCCAAATGTTTGAAGAGCTGTTCAAACCATTCGGTGTATTCGACTTCTTTGAAGTATCCCAAGAGTTGCCAATTGGTATCGGCCATGTGACAATCGCACTTTTTGCAGTCGGCTTCGTCGGTGCCCATGGCGTCACACGCACTGGCGTCCCATTCTTTGGTGTAGGTATCAAAGAATTGGTATTCGCCAATGCCCTTGCCCGTGTAATCAAGATCGACGTACTGTAAAGTGTGGTGTGTATAGATTGGAAATTGGAATAGAAGAAAGAGTCATTAGGAGATGCACAAAGGAAAGACATCTCAACAGACAGATAGAAATACAGAACTACATGTATTGTGCAATCAGTGAAGTACTTACAGCCGCCCACAGTAGATATCGAACACATCCATCTTCCTCTTCTCCATTCAATTGACGACTATTGTCATTGCCATTGCCACCAAAGAGACCATTCTTCTTCTTTTGAGCCCGACGACCGTGACGAGCACGTCTATGATCGTCTTGTTGAGGATTGCAATCCGTGTAGAAACCTACATATCTCCAGGCTTGCGCATACCCATCATAATAGGTCTCACTGGAATCCACATAACTCAATTGTTTGCCTTGCGAGGTATACTGGTTGTTATTGTTGTTGTTGCCGTTGTTTTCTAAAAATCGTTCTTGGGCGTCTTGAAGAGCGCGTTGTTTTTCGCGAGGAGCTTCTTCTACAGAAGCAGGTTGGAATTCGACGCCCTCTTTCAAGGACATCCATTCTTGACCGGTGCTAGGTGGATGGGAGGCGGCGGAGGCAACCGCAGTGGCGGCTAGTAGCAGGAGCGATTGCAAGACAAAGGAAGTCATCTTTGGTACTGTAGTTGTTATGGATAGAGTAGTGTGTAGCTCTTGCTTGTGTTACCACTAGTAGCTAGTAATGAGAATGATGCTCTACTATGGAAATACTATGATATTAGCTCTGGATACAGTACCACTTTGGTGCAAGTGTTGAAGGCAGACAGTTGAAGTACAAGTAGCTGATCGCAAGTGAGGAAGTTAGTGTCACCGGTACAGTGGGGCAGGTCTGCTATTAGTGGACTAGTTTAGTAGACTACTGTACGTATGGTTTTGTCGTTAGCTACAGTAGGGTGATCTTTGCTCTACTGTACCTACAAGATTACGTATTGATGGTTAGATTACTCCGCTAGACGTACGTTGCGGATTCTGGAGGAGGTATGGAGGAGGATGCTTTTTGGTTTGTGTAGTACTATTA
>ENA-ORBV01011067-ORBV01011067.1-microbial-mat-metagenome-genome-assembly--contig:-NODE-11067-length-14271-cov-5.703255_pt1 | contig 14271 bp, 7 predicted proteins | sample MGYA00237777_ERZ505514 | MGnify/ENA primary metagenome ERZ505514 (study PRJEB26160, sample SAMN06269048) | microbial mat metagenome | isolation source: Oligotrophic lake microbial mat | place...
ATGATACGGCGACCACCGAGATCTACACCTCTCTATTCGTCGGCAGCGTCAGATGTGTATAAGAGACAGGCTTTATAGAAACAAGCAAAAGCCGAACGAGCTGAACAATTTATAAGAGAAAGTAGTGAGAGAAACCATGAAGAGACCCTTATTATTACTAGTAGCACTCTTGCCCTTGTGGTTGGTGGCTCCTCCTGTTTCGGCCCAATGGGCCAAGCCCAAACCTCCTACTCCCAGGAAAAACACTGCCGCGGTAGAAGGCGAAAGTGTCGGTGACGTCGTGGCGGCAACCATGGCGGCTGTGGTGGCGGCGGTCCCCAAGACGGTGCCCCAAAAATTGCCCTACTTGTTGGGAGCCGCCGTCATGGCATCGACCGATACCTTGGTGCACAAGTTCTTTAATGAAACTCATCTCGTTGAACTCAAAACGGAAAAAGGAAATTACAAACGATCCTTGCTCTATGCAGGTAGGCGTGCAAAGTTGTTAAGTGTAAAATTTGTGCATCCACCACTATTGTATACTCCCAAAGAAAATTGTAAAGTTGCTAACTTTTTCTTCCATTTTATGTTTGAATGGCTTTGTGTGCGGCCTTTTATCAAGTAGCTGTTGAGAGCATTGATGTGGGAGCCAAAGCGTACGGGGTGACTCTCGTTGTGGACTTGATTCAAACCATTTTTCCCGTCCTCAAACAAGCCATGCCCTTTGAAGCCGATTTATTTCAAGTCGCACCCCAAATTGGGTGTTTGATTTGGGGGGTCAAATCCATTTCTTCGATTAAATACATGTTACTCAACAAATTGTCGCATGGTACAAGACTAGGAAAGTTGGCCTTTATGGATCGTCTCGCGGATTTTGGTCTGGGAGTCACGGCAGGTTACAATGTACTGCATATTTTGAAATATAAAATGGGTGTCAATATCAACAGCTTTTTTGCGGCATCGGGAGTGTCGGCCATTGTCTTTTCACTGGCATCCAAGGGTATGGTCGAGCAAATCGTGGGCGGATTAATGTTGAATGCTTGGGATGCCATTGAAATTGGAGAAAAAGTCAAGCTCGGGGATGGAACCGAAGGAACAATTGTCCGAATCGGCCTTCTCGAAACAGAAGTTCTGGGACCAGATCATGTCCCTGTGCGTGTCCCCAATTCACAAATAGTTGGCAAGCGTGTCTACATGTACAGCAAAGTATCCAAATCCAAAATGAAGCAAACGCTACGATTCAAATATGCCGACTTGAACAAGCTGCCTAAAATTCTCAAAGATATTGAGAGTTCAATCAAGAAAGCATCCGCGGAAAAAATGTTGGGCGAACCTGAAGTTGTGTTGTCAGCTTACGAGGCGGATCATATCCAAGTCAGCGTCAGTGTTAGTTTTGACTTAAAACCCGACTCGGACGAGTTTCCCCTAACCAAACAACAAGCCTTGTTTGCTATTGCCGATGCCATAGCCAAAAATAATGTTGATTTTGCTCTGCCAGCAATTCAGTATGAGACCAAGGCTCACCAGCAAGCTATATTGCAAGGCTAAGTATATATTATAGATTGTCAGGTGTCAAATGGCCCGGCCGCCGTAAATAAACGCAAAACGACCAAATGCAGAAAATTAGCTACATTACTGCTATGATAAAAAGGGGCAAAATTTAAAAAATTAAACATGTCACCAGCTAGCTATAGAACGAGTATGTCAGAGCTAGATGCTAGATACCCAAATGCACTCACATTTGGGTATCTAGAGACTTAAAGTACAGGTAATCTTACCAATCGAGATAGGAAGAGTGAGTATCTTCGCCATCAAAACGGTGCAAGCCAGAGGTCTTGGCCTCCTCCTGAGCTTCCTTCAGCTCTGTCATAGTTGGTTTCTTACAGAGACCAAACTTTTTATCCTTGACTGCATGATGTTCCGGTCGGTATTGGTCCATCACATTCACAAAGCTAGCCTTGCTAACCTCTTTCCCGAGAAAGGCCATGACATCACATGTCCCAGCAAGCTTCTTTGGCAAAATGAGATGCCGGATCAATACTCCTCGCTTTGCAAGGCCGGTCCTAGGTTCAAGTTCCAAGTCTCCGACTTGCCTATGCATCTCTTTGAGTGCTGCTTGATTGATTTCTGGATAATTGTCCACTTTGGATAGCCTCCGTGCTACGGTGCGAGATGCATACTTGGCGTCTGGCATGTAAATATCAACAACACCATCAAGTAATCGGAGAGAGGCCACCGAATCATATCCGCCAGTATTCCACACCAACGGCAAGTGCAGCCCTTTCCTGGCAGCAATCAGAAGGGCCCGTAGTATCGGGGCAACGTTATGGGTTGGAGAGACAAAATTGATGTTGTGGCAACCCTTGTCCTGGAGATTCAGCATCACTTGCGCAAGCCGCTCATCTGACATGACAACTCCCTCGTCATTGGCAGACAACTCCCAGTTTTGGCAGTAGACGCATTGTAAATTGCAGGCACCAAAGAAGATCGTCCCGCTTCCGCGACTCCCTCGCAAACAATCTTCCTCTCCGAAATGGGGGAATGCGGAGGATACAATGGCGTTGGCGTCGACACGACATTCGCCCCAGTCTTGGGGGTTGCTGGAAAGACGATTGGTCTCACAGTTCCGTCCGCAAGCGACGCAAGCAGACCACATGTCCATGGCACGATCTACACGGCGTTCGAGTTCGCCTGAAGCGAGCAGTCGTAGGTAAGACGGCCAATTAGGAATCTTCGAAACGTCAGTGAATCCATTTTCTGCTTTTACTGGGCGGGGTATTGCATGGTGTTTCTCAAGACGCAAGAGGACATGTGGCCGGCGATGAGGCCGGGGCAAAGCGTTCTCGCTGTCGTGGGTCACACCCATTCTTGATCCATCAAAAGGGGTTGGCGCCGCTACTACTGACCAACAATCTGTGATGATCCTTCCTGAAACTTGCAAGTCCTCCACAAACTTTTGTGCCTTGCTACCTGGCAGCCCACCCGAAAGGTTGGCCACGTCAACCAACGCATTATTGACTCCATCTAGCAGCTCCAGACGGCCACAGACATAGACACACGCCCCTCCAGTCGAGCTGCTGCAATCGCTCTCATGTTCGGGGGAGGACAGGTCACTCCCTACAGAAGAAGCTTGTTGTCGTATCAAGTCTTGGACATAGGTTTTCGGATACTGAGCTTCCCTCGAATATGCCACGTACAGATTCAAGCCCATCGTTTGGTAATGAGCGAGGCGGTCACGGTACAAAAGTTCTGATTTTGTTCTGCACCCAAAAAATAATTTCATATGAGAAAGAAGCCCAGGCATTCGACCATTGTTTGTTTTCCCGTGGCAATCTCTCTCCGAGAGATTTTCTAGCTCCTTTTGAATGAGCCCCAAGCAAGTTCCAACACCATATCCCGCAGCGACTAGTATTGTAGGTTTTGACGGTGCTTTCAAGTGGAACTGCGATTTTTGAAAAAAGACGGCCACATCAGCATCTTTGCCGCTCCCTCGCTCAGTTGCCTTTTGAATCAAGTAGTTGGAGCACAATCCACCAGGTGCCGACGCTATGCACAAGCCAATCCTAGTACTGTTCGTTTGATCGTCTTTGGAAACATCCACGATGGAGTATAGTCGCGGTTGGAGCGATCCGCATGCTCGGCTCAATCCCTGTAGAGATGGGCGGCACTCAAAGAGAACCGCCAAGTCAAGTGCCGTCAGATATCGTCCTGCCAGCCAATCGTCAAAAGGTGTCGAGGACACATGCTCCTGCTGTTGTTGCTGATCCAAACTGTTCCCATTATGCGTCAACTCTCGTGCCAGAGCTCGTAGCTCTAATGTACCGCAAAATTGCAGCAGGGAACGCAATACAGTTGGCGTCGCGCGTCCTTGTAGGTCCACATGCCGCGCTATGAACTCACGGGCCGACACGTCGTGGGGCTGCCATGCTTTGCCGGGTAGCTTCTTTTCCAGAATGGTTGTCGTGGCGTCCGATGGAAGTTCCAACCAATCCAATGCCCGTTGTACGACTTGTGGATCATTGACAGGGTAAATACCAACATGGTCTCCAGGTTCTAGGTCTTCCGGCGGAAGAGCTACCGATAACGTGACATGCGCGACCGATCGATTCTTGTTCGTAGTGTTGTCCTGTAGCTTTGCCTCCTCAAAAGAAGTTTCTTGGGCAGAATCCTCCACAAGCTCCTCGGCATCCAACAATTGTGCTGTCATGCTGCCTGGTTGAATGGCGGATCGGCGCCATTCGGTTCCAGTACCCATGGGAAAGGGATTCACATATTTATTCCGACTATTGTTTTTGGTGCGTTCTCCCTTCGTTTTCTGAGTTGTTAAAAGTGCCACCAGAGACCGACACCAAGCTTCAAATGCTCCGGCTTGGTTTCCTTTGGCTTTGCCCCCCGTGGCAAGTGCCAACAGTCGTTTGGCTCCTCTTTGTTTGGCAAGTTTTGTGTCAATGTATTTGCCAAAGGCACAAAACTGAGGATAGGTGGAATCGCCTAATCCAAAGACAGCAAAGCGATGAGGAATGACTGTTTCCATGTGACTGGCAGTGTCCAATTTCGACAGCCAATTGGCAAATTCCAAAGCGTGATGAGGTGGATCTCCATCTCCAAACGTTGACGCGACCAACAACACAGGAGGTATCATGTTCCTTTTTCCCAAACGGCTACGTTTCCCACAAAGGCTTCGTATCGATGGGTGCCAAAATGACGACGCCGCATCCTTCTCATTGTCTTCAACAGCAGCAAACCTTGCTCCATTCATTGCGTTCTTGTCGTCTTTGGTAAAACATTCATCGACCAATTTGGTAACCACATGTAATCCAGCCTTGTCAAACTGTTCCATCAAGATTTCATGTACAAAATCTTCTCCTGTAAAGGACTGTGTAGCAATCAAGACAATCGCATCCACTTTATTATGATCGTGGCTGTGATTCATCTTTAAGGTGGCCTCATCCGGCGTCATGATGGTGGACGACTGCATAGTAGTTGTAAACAGTAATGAACGATGATGATACGAATGCAAATGCGAACCGTCCTGCGATCTTTTTGGGAGGGTGGTTATGCTTTCTTGTTGTCTTCTACTAGTAGAAAGATTCGTCGTAGACTGGTACAACATGTACGAGCTAGGAATCAACACAGCGCGTCGGGTGGAAAGAAAAGCAGTAGCAAAGAAAGATGCCAGCTTTTGATTCAGTTTGATGGTCATGGAGGGAAAATAGATCATTCAATTGCATTGATTTGTCTGCAGCAACTGGAGAACAGGCGCGATGGTTGAAATTCTTAAAATCAGGGTTTTTGACAGAAAAGTTTCTCATTTTTTCAGTCTGGGATATGATGGAATAAGTGCGCGTCTTCACTTTAAAACGCGACACAGAAGAAAACAGGCCAATGAAAACAGTCGTGTCGTCGCGCAACCAGCGTACTACCTACTACATACAGTACATACTGATAGTTACGGTACACACACTTCTATCCGACTCAACATCACGCAAAGCATTTGCCATTGCCATTCATTGCTATTAGATGATCCAGTGGCACTATTTCTTCACCAAACTAGTAGCTTATCGTCTATAGCGGATGACAACAGCCAAAGAGTCAAAGGTCCGCGTTTGCTATTGTCCGTTAAGGCGTCTCCTACTGTTTAAAAAATAATTGTCGTTTCGCGATGAATTGTTAATTTTTTTGCCAATAAAGACAACCACATTTTTCCGGTACACTTGGCTGGCGTTAATTGCTGAGAAGTATCCATCCCTCCGCAGCAATGCAGTCAACAACTGCATCGGATGATAATAGTCTCTCTCAAAAGCTAGCGAGTCGGATCCCCTATGGCCATGAGGAAGCTGGAGGTTCACGAAAATCCACAAGAAAACGACTGTCGTTGACCAGTCAAACCAGCAACAGTACCGCGGGGAGCAGCAGTGCGACTCCTGCTCCCGCCGATCCACTGGGCACCTCGAGCCATCATCCACCACAGCCACAACAAACAGTAGAAGTAACGGACTTGCCTGCTGAACATGAAGTGAAACCTCGCCCAAGAAATTCAAGTAGTAAACGCAAATCATCCGCTTCTCGTAGCCCCAAGAGGGACCTCGATAAGTCCAAAACCAGGCCCAGAAAAAGCACCGTCAAAGCCACTCCCACTCTTACTACTACTACTACTACTACTACTACTACCAACCACAATGGTACAGATCCCCATCATCATGACTCACGACGGAGAAACAGCCATCAACGTTCTCTATCCAACAATCATTTGATGGAAAAAGAATGGGAGGAAAAACTACAAGAAGCGGTAGCCTCGGCGGGAGGAGGTATATCCCGAGGGTCTGTCGTCGCCGCCAAAAGCGCCAGTAGGAGAAGCCACAGCAGCGAGCACAAAAAAATAGTGGCTAGAGAAAATGTGGGTTTGTCCCCCAAGGGAACGCCAAGAAAGACCAGGAGTTCCAACAAAAAAGAGGCCGAGCCATTGCCGCAATCCAAGACAACACGCCACAGGTCGTCTTTGTCGCCGGTCCAACAACGCAAATCGTCTAGAACTATGGACCTATCTCGCAGCAAAATTAGTAGTATTGAGGAGAATCACGCCAAAGAGAAACGTGGCAGCAACAGTACCAACAGTAGCAGTTTAAGATCCTTCATGTTAAAGGAAGAATTACAACAACCTGCTGAAGGGGAAGAAGCACTGGAAACCAGGAGTGCCTTTACAAGTGTTTCCCGGTCTCGGAATCGACGAAAAAATACTGGCACAATACCATCATCCAAGGACAAACAACACCACCGCAAAAGCAGCAGCGACCGATTGAGTACCTCGCATCATGGCGGAGAATCCATGCGAAGGAACACACACAGTCTAGAGGATGCAAAAGCACAATTTGCAACTAATAATAGGAGTATTAGTAATAGTCAGGCAGTAGCTGGCTATCGAAGAACACACTCTGGTGATGCTTCTGGAAATATGCCATCTCTACCAGAAGAAAAGAGACGATCCACCAAAAGGGGCGTCAAACCGCCAACCACAAAACGCAGGCCATCTACAACATCAACATCAACATCCACCACCAGCGACAACAAGGAGAAAGGAAGTATTTCCACCAAGGAACTCTCCGGGTTTTTGGAACAGTGCAATGCGCGCAGAAGGTCCAGCATGACACATGGCAAAGCAGGTTCACGGACAGGTGGTGATCGTAGCGTTGTGAGTATGCCAGCATCCTCGTCGTCCGCGAAAAAAGGTCAGCCAAAGCTTACGACATCGTCTCCGACTCCGTCGAACAAACTTTCTTCCCGAGTGCTTCACAAAAACAGACGACAACCTTCCCAAAGAAGTCTTCAAAGTACCCGCAGTGATCCGTCATCTGTTACTGTTCAGAAAAGTAAGAAGGGGCAACTGATTGAGCAACTGGGAGAAAAGAACGCGCGGTCACTTCAAAAAAGTAAACGACAACAATCCCAGAGAAGTCTTCTATCTAGCTCCAGTGATCCTTCCTCTGTTACGGATGCTGGCCACAAGGATAAGAGGGGACAACCAGTGAATGAAAAGGTGGCCGCAGAACAAAAGACCATGCGATCGTCGTCCAGTCGAAATCTGGTGCGCGGCCGCAAGAAGGATAATAGCCATGAGAAACGAGCTTCCAAGACGACACAGTCTGCGTCCGCTACTGCCGCCGCGATTGCTGCAAAAGACAGAGCCAGAAGCGTCAGCAATGAAGCCAAACACCGAAAGCGCGAAGAAGAAACCAAAGCTCGATCCCTATCGCGAACACGCCATACTTCTAATTCGACCCAACAAAAAGCGCCGGCATCATTATTGACGATGGAGTCGAAACCAGAAACCAAACGGCGCTCAGCAGCAGAGAGCACGAGCCGAAAGGACGCTCGACCTAAAGGATTCCAACGGCTCTTTTCGATTCGAGATATTCCTTCCATAGAAACCGAATTTGAGCCTACGACGAACAGCTCTTCCGGTTCTTCGTCTTCTTCCTTGTCGTCGTCGTCGACTTCGATGACATCAAGAGAGGATAGCGAGCCCTCGAAACTGCATCCTGTGGCCTCGCCGATGAAGACTAAAGACATCAAGAAGGCTACGGCCCATGGCAGTGTCAACAAACCCGTGGCAAAGGATCCGCATCCACCTATCCATGAGGAACGATCAAGCGGCAATGGAATGGAAGTCGACAGAAAAACGAAATCAAAGTCACCCTCCGGGACAAGACGGCGATATTCCACCGCATCTACTGCTATACCTAGTGAGAATGTATCTCACAAGAAGCAGGACGACACGAACCGCCCCATTAGGCGACATTCGTCCAATGGAATGTCATCCAGTGCCCATGAGAAACAACGCGACCATGCACATCAGGAGTCGCATACTGCCACCAATCTGAAGACCCAAGCAGAAATTGGCTCCACTAAACTCGAACGCAGAACTAGTCGGGGCGGCACAAAGGAACGAGCGTCCAAGGATCTACAAAGTAAAACGGCCAAAGAGGAAGTAAACGAGCAATTAAAATCGACTAGGGAAGAGGTACATACAATTGACGCTGTCGTTGAAGAAGATGTGTTTACCCATTATACTTGGTCAACCGCGGGCGGCGCTCTGACAAGACATGAGCTGGACGAGGATACCCGGCGAGAACGCCAGCAGCTGAAGGAGTCCATTCGCCAATCTGTGCTGTATGCAGCCTTTGACGCAATCGATGGTGCCACGGGATAAGAATTCGTAAACTAGGCGCTTCGTATTCTTTTGAAAGCACCAAAAGCTCGACGTCGAACTCGACCTCGAGGCGGAGCATCATGCTTGGTTGGGAATCACCACTCAGAAAAGAACTTTGGCGGAGCTCAACGGCTTGAGGAATCCGTCAGGGAATATGAGGGACAAAAGGCTGAACCTAGCGCTACCCAACCGCGGCGGAAGAACACCCGTGTCTGGTCTGGTGCTACCTACTTACTACTAGAGTGGCAGCCTACGTAACCATAAGTTACAGCGGCTAGGGTATCCGGCAACCATTTACTTGTTCTTCAGTTCTAAGGCAGGAGAGGAGGACTGGGAACCCGCAGAATGTTTCTCAACTGCCTCCTGACCAAAGTAGCTAACAGGTACCGTAGGTTCCCATGCGGTCACCAACTAAATACTTCTTTACTGGTCTGCCATCCCTTACTGTTCTGCCTTCCCGCAGTTGGAAATCATGACTGTGTTTGAGTGGCAGCTACACACAAGAGTTAGTTTAGGTCTCAACATGGGCTGCTTCGATACCAACAGAGTAAGAAAAACTTCCCTTGGACTCATCAAAGTCCGCAAATCAAGCATTGGGTGGAAGAAACCATCAGAACACAGCCTTCCCACAGGTGTGAAAACAGCAAGAAAAGGTGTCCGGTTTGCTCAGCACGAGGAGGTAGCATTCCGGCATGTGACACAAGACGAGCTGGAAAAGACGTGGTATCAAAAGGCAGACTTTGATTCCTTCAAAGGTGACTGTGTACAAACTGCTCGAGAATACAACTATGTTGCCGGGGACGTCACACGGTTAGACCCATCCAAAGTCTGCTTGAGGGGCCTGGAGCAACAGTTAACCAGGAATTCAATGCTGACAAGAAAGATTACCATCTCATCGACCATCAAAATGGTGGTCCGCGAGCAACTCTGCCAAAAAAGTATGGGGTATTCAAATCCAGAAAAGGTTGGGGAACTCTCTAGGGCTTTGTCTCAGGGCGCACGGGATCGAGCTGTTACAGTTGCAGACTTTGATGCCAAGCTGTGCCGGTTACTATAAGAAAACTCATAACTTACGCATGACACTCATCATGGACTGAGTGTACGCGTAACTCATAAAAGTAAACACTGATAAAACTCTCATAAACCTTCCAACATATCTAGTACCATCCTATCTGCATGCCTAAAACTAGCTAGTTGCTATCCTGCCTACCCTATTTGATTAGGTTTAGTCAAGCCAATCCCTGTACACCAGATGCTGGTCTAGCTAGCTACTCCAGCTGGTAGCTACCCGGCACCTGCTAGCAACTGCTAGCAGCTGGCTGGTAGCTACTAGCTAGCATCTACTTTTTCAAATGACCGCTACTACAATTATTGTACTACTCCATGTATCTGATGCTCCTGGAAAAGACTTGCCTAAGTACGTCGGTTAGGAAATTATTGGGTTGTTTCAGTGGTGCTTCGCGGCAGGAAGTTCCAGTGAATCAATAGGGACATTGTGCGTCACAAAAACAAATCAGTGATTAATTTTCACTCGTTTCGAGTTTTCCCAGCCGGCCAGTGATGCCAAAATTCTACGCTGTTCGGGGCCGGTCGTGACACGGGGAGTACGTACAACCAGTCATAGCTTAGGTACCAGGTACCAGATACCAACTAGCTAGCTAGCTAGCTAACCCGGCTTTTAGTCGGTGACTACCCGTCACCACCATCAACACCAACCACCATCAACACAGCAATGCAACCACCATCCATCATATCAACAGTTCAGACAGGGTAAAGAGGGTCATCAGAATAGAAACATCACAACGTATTCTAGGATGCTGATTTGAATTTCCGATGGGGACGTTCTCGAAAGTTCTGGCGCCTAGAGTAACTTAGGTAGTTTGTCTCGCATAGATAGTATTTTTAAATTCTCAAGCTTTTTTAAATTCTCAAGCTACTATCTAGCTAATAGCCTCTAATGATGGATGGACTCTGTCGCATCCATGTAGTCAATTCTTCCGTCGTCCTCTAGACCTCCATAGTAGTTCTCCCTAGTGGTTAGTCACGTCGTCGCTAGTAGGCAGGGTTACCAGTTCATGGCAGCATGGGCCAACGCACGCCTGTTGGCGGCGGCTGTCGTGGCTGCAGCCGGCGCGGGCGAATCCGCCGTTTCTACCTCGGAGGAAGATGGGCGTCGCCGATGACCGCGTCCTTCTTTTGTCGATGATCCAAGTTGGATGCTGCCATCGTGTGACTTGCTTCGTCCAGGAAGCTTTCGCCGAGACGACGGCTTGCCTTTGCTGCTACTACCGGTACTTTTATTGGATTCTGTAGATAAATCTCCTCGGCTCGTCACACTTTTCTCTTCGCCTCCCAAACTTCGACTGCTTTTTTTGGTGTGCTTAATGAGAGATGACAAACCGCCTTTAAGGTTCGAACGATTGGATGATTTCTCTCCGTCCACATCTCGGCTACTCCGGTGTCTCGATGAAATCAAGCTTCCATCGCTGCTCTTGGTCCGTCGTACACCAGGTCTCTTGGACCGTCGTTCTCCATCCTCTGTCTTTACAGTTCGCATAGATCTCACCATTGCCTCATCACCCGATTTACTTCTCCGAGGCATTCTTCGTCTAGGTTTCACTTCTTCTTCTTCCTCGTCCTTTTCCAGTGCGCCTTGTCGTCTCATTTCCGCAGCACTCGTAGAAGCTCTTCGTCGCCGTTGTTCTTTCTTGTCATTGTTGTTGTTGTCGTTGCTATTGTCTTCGTCTGTGGCTGCCGACCGACTCGACGTCAATCGCGACGAAGCATCCCGACTGGTACTGGTAGATCGTTTGTGCCTTCTGTGGCGCGCTTCATCTTCTCCGCCACCCCCATGACCACTGGAACTACGAAGGGGGCGTATCGGTACACTTCCGTCATGACTTTTGGTGCGTCGTACGCGCGAGGATGCACGGGCACCACTACTACTAGTGCCAACTACTCCATCCGTACTACTCAGTCGTCGACTGCTGCCCAATTTTTTGGAAGGATCTCGGTCTCGTCGCTTACTACTACTGCTGATGGTGGTGGTTCCGCCGCCCGTGCTGGTACTTCTTTGAACATCGGTAATGCTCAAGGGTGCAATGGTGGGTAAAAAGTCGTCCTTCTCGTCCGGGCACACTTTTTGGGTGGAAATCTTGGTGGGCATGATCCCGCCCACTCCCAAATCCACACCCAAGTCGTCTAACAATCCGGCCCGAAGATCCGCACGACCATTGGTAAAAAAATCCAAATCCGCCGCACTGGAACGACGTTGTTTGCTGTCGCCGCCACCAGGTTGTGCTTTGGTCGACCAAGCCACACTGTCGGATCCATTCGTGTCGACGGTACTCTTGGTCAATTCACTAGGGGAAATTTCAAAGGATGTCATGGACCGTGCCAAGCGTGCATTGTTGCTGTCCAGAGATTCCCGACGTTTGCGTTCCTTGACGCGTTGATCTCGGCTCCCACGGTCGCTCCGGTCAATGCCATCGCCACTGAGGCTGCGCCCTGGCTTTTTGCCTCCTCTCCGTGTGGAAGAGGAAGCTGCTACGTTGCTGTTGTCTTTTTCGATGTTCGTGTTGTCTTTGTCTTTGCTACTGTTGGCACTCGTGTCTTTTAAAAATTCGGCAGGATCCCATTGATCAAAATCGGAAAAGGATTTGGAAAACCGATCTTGGGGTGCCGCGGCACTCCCACGCCGGGAACGTGGACGGGACAAGGTTGACTGTTGTGGTTGTTGGGGTTCTATCAATTCACTGGGATCGACAAAGTCTTGCATACTTCGATGCATGCCGGCCGTGCTTTGTCGTCGACGCCGACGTGGAGTCATGTCACCTCCACTACTACTACCACTCACGGAGGCATGACACGACTTTGTTACCAAACGATTCGTTTGACGCTTGGTAATGTCATTCGTAGGCATCGTCCGTCGGGCGGACGTTTGCAGGTCCGGAGGACTTTTGCTCAATTCGCGAATGCTTTTGGCCGTGTCTTCTTCCGCAGCAGCACCGTCACTACTGCTAGACTTGGCGAGCATGCGGTTGGTTTGACGCTGGGCAATGATTCCGTGTTTGCCTCGTCCCATGGTGCGGGATGTGGTTCTTCGCAATGGACTCTTGGACAAGTCACGTTTTAGGATGGTGCTGGTTCCCTCTGGCGTCAGAGACCTCGCCAGAGCAGGCGGTGCGGCTCTGCTTTGTAGTTTGGTAGCATCGCTGTCTTTGTGGTTGGGAAGGACCGAAGTGGGACTCTCCATAGTATTGTTGGTGGGAACCACCGCACCCGCATCTCTTTTAGACGCAGCGCCCACCACCAAATCACTGTAGGAGGGTTTGCTCGCTGTCTTTTGGGCGCTACCACCACTATAGCTTCCTTTCTTGCCTGTACTACTACTTGTCGCGGCGCCTACCTTGAGTTCACTAGGATCCAAGACAAAATTAAAGGCCGAACAGGATTTGCTAAGGTCATGCTTGCCGCCTGCTTTTTCCGAACGATGTTGGCGTCGCCGTGGGTCAGGTTGTTGTTGCTGCTGCTGCTGCTCGGAAAAGTCCAGATTCGCCATGCTGCGACAAAAATCTCCTCTCATCTTGGCAGATGGTGGCATGGATTGATACTAATTAGAATGAAGGCTACTGCTATACTGCTACTCTAATAGCAAGGTTGGATGGTGCCATCCAATGAACTGTATTGTTTGGTTTGTTTCTTTGTTGGGGTACTGATAGAAAGTGACAAGACTACATGAAGACAGTGAGTTAAATAGTCGCTGGTTAGTACGGTAGAAACGAAGGATTGCAAGACAGGAGGAGGGTTGAAGCACAGCAAAAGGAGTAATAACTGGCTGATTTGATAATTCGTTACTTAAGTTGTTTACTTACCAGAATGACCAAGCAATTAACGACTAAAATGTTAGTATATATGTTGACGATCCAGTGATAAATGCTGAACGACACTGATTAAGGCAAGCCCGGCAAAAAGTGGCAGGTGTGACAAAAAATTATCTCCGAATACTTAAGTGCCAGTTGTTCATTTTGGTCATAATTTTGTGAAAGTCGACGAAAAGAATGACTTGGCTTTCCAGCAACCACAGGGAACGCACACGGGTTCTTTTACAATTTAACCTGCTAGCTAGTAGCTAGCTAGCTAGTGCTTCGATGCACAGTAGCTTTCTTTTTCAGCCCAGGTAGATTGTAAAATAAAATTTTCTGAAGTAGTCAGCAAGCTTGAGCCAGATACAGCAGGATTTTAGTCCAAATGAGATAGCTAGTGTGTGATCCCTTTTGATATGTTGCATGTCGCTTGAGGGCAAACAAAAGGACAAACTTCTTAGTTTTCCCCGTTGAAAGTCTTTCACAGTTTGTGATTGTGCGAATGTCATCTCAATCAAAACTGAAGAACTTCTAAATGTAACAAATGGCTATGTTTCAGTAAGCATCTCAAATGATGGGGTCTACAATGGCATTTGTTGTCACTGCACCTCCGTGGCAGTGTTGAATGTGCATGCACATGCATTCAGTTGGAAGATGCATTCATGACTCTGCCCATCAAGTCACAAATTAATCATGTGGGGGCTGTTGAGGGTATTGATT
>ENA-ORBV01011069-ORBV01011069.1-microbial-mat-metagenome-genome-assembly--contig:-NODE-11069-length-14268-cov-4.740328_pt1 | contig 14268 bp, 11 predicted proteins | sample MGYA00237777_ERZ505514 | MGnify/ENA primary metagenome ERZ505514 (study PRJEB26160, sample SAMN06269048) | microbial mat metagenome | isolation source: Oligotrophic lake microbial mat | place...
GACGAGGAGCCGCAGGATGCGGCCATCGTGTTGCACGAACGCGCGCACGAGATTCCTGAACGTGTGGCGGTGCGCGCGTTCGTGCAACACGATGGCCGCATCCTGCGGCTCCTCGTCCGCGTGCCGCTCGAAGCGATGCGCGATGTCGACTTTCCGCTGCGCGACGATGGATCGCTCGATCTGGTGCGTGTCCGCGCGCTCCTGCCCGAGGCCGCGCAGCTCTGGATCAGCAACAGTATCTCGATCACGGCCGACGGCCGGGCACTCGATGCGCCGCGCATCACGGGAATGCGCGTCGCGCTGCCCAATGATCGCGCATTCGACGGCTTCGAGGGTGCGCGCACGAGCTTCCGACGACCGCCGCTCGACTCGGTGCGAATCCAGTGGCAACAGACGCTGTTCGACGTCGCTCTGGAGTACGCGCTCCCTGTCACCGACGCGCAGCTGGTGCTCCATCCGGACTTCGCCCACCTCGGCATCCGGACCAGCAGCGTTCTGCGCATCGTTGCCGGCGACGGGAGCGAGCGGACACTCACGTATACGGGCAACCCTGCGTCCGTCGCGCTGGACCCGCGCTGGTACCAGACCTCGGCGCAGTTCCTGACGGTCGGGTTCCGTCACATCCTCGGCGGGATCGATCACCTGCTCTTCGTGTTCTGCCTGGTGCTGCCGCTGCGGAAATGGCAATCGCTCGTGACGATCGTGACCGCATTCACGCTCGCCCATTCACTGACGCTCGGCGGCGCCGCGCTCGGGTTCGCGCCGACCGCACTCTGGTTCCCGCCGCTGGTGGAGACGCTGATCGCGGCGTCGATCGTCTGGCTCACCATCGAAAACATCGTACTGCCCGAAGAGCGGCTGGCTGCGCGCTGGCCGATCGCGTTCGGCTTCGGTCTCATTCACGGTTTCGGGTTCTCGTTTGCGCTCGGCGAGACCCTGCAGTTCGCCGGCGGCAATCTTCTCAGCGCGCTGGCGGCATTCAATGTCGGTGTCGAGATCGGCCAGCTGGTCGTGCTCCTGGTCGCCCTGCCCCTGCTCTGGCTGGCGCGGAGGTATGCCGGCGCCGGCCGCGAGCGGTTGATCACCATCGCCGGGTCGGTCCTGGTAGCACATACCGCGTGGCACTGGATGACCGATCGTGCCGCAGCGCTGGCCGAGCATCGTGGCAGCCTGGCCTGGCCCGCCCTCGATGCCAGTCTTGCCCTCGTCGCCATGCGGGTCGTGCTGCTGGGCGCCGTTGCATTGGCTGTTGCGCTCGCAATGCGGCAGATTCTCCGCATCCCGCGTCGGTCCTGACCTGACCGACCGCGTCCCGCTCACCGAACTCCGCTCCCTGCCACGTGTCCGCTGCCGTCCGCTTCGTCGCTCCGATCGCGCTGGTCGTTTTTGCGTACGCTGAACTGAGCGCTGTGCCAGCGTCGCCTCGGCCGGCAACGCCGACCGCGCCCCCTGCGGCCGTGGACACAGTGCGCACGACGATGGACGGTGTCTACACCGCAGCGCAGGCCACGAAGGGTGCCGACGTCTTCGCCGCCTTTTGTCGCAGCTGCCACACCCCGACCGTGCACACCGGCGGGCCATTCCGGGCCAAGTGGTTCGGTCGGCCGCTGGACGAGCTGTTCGGCTACCTGCGTCGTGAGATGCCGAAGAACGAACCCGGTTCCATGAGTGATGACGAGTATGCGCTCGCCCTCGCGTATCTGTTGCGCATGAATGGAATGCCCGCCGGTGCCGAGTCACTGGCCGCTGACTCGGCCGCGTTGCACCGAATCCGTCTCGACTCCGTTCGCGCTGATCCCTCCACCCAGAGTCCCCGTCGATGAAGAGCCGTATCTTCGCCGTCGCCGTTCCAGTCGCCGCTGCTGCGGCGACACTCGCGCTGACCTTCTCTGCACCGCTGCACGCGCAGGCTGCGCGCGCGAAGAGCGTGCCGCAGCCGCGGCCCATCAGCGCGCCTGGCGGCACCGCCCCCGTAATGACCGGCCTGGTGCGCGGCAACGCGCCCGGTGAGTGGCGCTACTGGGGCAGCGACGCGTTCAGCACTCGCTACTCGCCCCTCGACCAGATCAATGCGTCGAACTTCAATACGCTGCAGATGGCATGGCAGTGGAACGCCGGCACGTTCGGGCCGGATGAGTACTATCGCACCACACCGCTGTACGCGAACGGACGCCTGTTCACGGTCGCAACGACGCGCCGCTCGGTGATGGCGATCGATCCGGAGACGGGTGAAACACTCTGGATGTATCGTCTCGAGGAGGGGATCCGCTGGCAGAAGGCTCCGCGGCAGTTCGCCGGTCGTGGCCCGACATACTGGACTGACGGCCGCGAGGAGCGGGTGATCGTCGTCACGCCGGGTTATCACATGGTGTCACTCGATGCGAAGACCGGGCGTCCCGACCCTCGCTTCGGCACCAACGGCGTGGTGGATCTGCAGGAGGGGCTGGGATTCCCGATGGTGCCGCTGGCCGTCGACGACTCGGGTTCGCTGGTCATCTCCGACGCCGCACCGGCACGAAAGGCGAAGCCCGGTGAAACGTGGGATGCGGTGAAGAAGGTCGGCGCCGACGGCACCGTTGGCATCGATCCCGTCAACGGACAGATCGCCGCCAGTTCACCGGCCATCATGGTCAACGACATGATCGTCGTCGGCAACTCGTCGATTCACGGCTACTACCCGATCCGTCTGCGCAACATTCCCGGCTTCGTACGCGGCTTCGATGTGCGCACCGGCCGGCAGATATGGAAGTTCAATCTCGTGCCACAGCCCGGCGAGTTCGGCGCCGAATCGTGGGAGCGTGGTTCGAAGATCGGCACCGAAGGCGTTGGCAAGAACGACGCATGGGCGACGTACTCCGCCGATCCGGAGCTCGGCATGGTGTACATCCCCGTTGGTATGCCACTGATGGACGAGTACGGCGGTCATCGCCCGGGCAACAACCTGTTCGGCAACTCGCTGGTCGCACTCGACGCGCGCACCGGCAAGCGGAAGTGGCACTTCCAGATGGTGCATCACGACATCTGGGACTACGACACGCCGATGTCGCCGAACCTGATCGACATCACGGTCAACGGCACGCGTCGCAAGGCGATCACGCAAAGCACCAAGCAGGGCTGGCTCTACACATTCGATCGCGCCACGGGAGAACCGATCTGGCCGATCGTCGAGACGCCGGTACTGCAGAGCGACATCCCCGATGAGAAGACGTCACCCACGCAACCGATTCCCAGCCGGCCAGCGCCGTATTCACAACAGGGCCTGGTCGAAAGCGACATCATCGACTACACACCGGCGATCCGGGACTCGGCGCTGGCGATGGCGAAGAAGTGTCGCATGGGTTCGTATTTCATTCCGGCAGTCACCGCCGACGGCACGAGCAGGAGCGGGCTGCGATGCTCGTGGTACGCGCCTGGCGCATCAGGCGGGGTGAACATCGATGGTGGCGCCGCGGTTGATCCCGAGACGGGCATGATCTACGTCGCTTCGCTGAGCGGTCTGTCCACGATCGGGCTGCAGAAGGATCCGTGCAGTGAATTCCGCTACAGCTCACCGCGCGACAACTGCGGGTTGATCGGCGCGCTCACACCGCCGGCCGGCTACGTGACACCTGCCGCGCGTGGCGGCGGCTTCGAGGGTCGCTCCAACGCCTCAGTCCTCGGCGGCGTCTCGATCCTCAAGCCGAAGGAGCTTGGTGGCATCACCGCCTACGACATGAACGCCGGCGACAAGAAGTGGTGGATTCCGAACGGAGGGTTTGTGCCGGTGAAGAGCACGGATCCGTTGTTTGCCAGCGTCACGCTGCCACCGCGCGCGGCTGGCGGACAGGCGCAGCTGATGGTGACGAAGACCCTCGTGATCTACGGCACCGGGCGCGGCGGCGGTGTGCCGAACGCCAAGCCACAACTATTCGCGGTGGACAAGGCGACAGGGCGGCAGGTCGGCGCGGTGGAGATTCCGTCGCGCACGACGGCGGTCCCGATGACGTTCCTGCACAAGGGCAAGCAGTACGTGGTGTTTGCGACGGGAGCGGGGGGGAGTACGTCGTTGGTGGCGATGCGGTTGCCGTGAGGCGGTAGGACAGACGAATATCGGCTTCGGACTTCCCTGGTCCGGATCGGCGAATCAGCGAGTTGACACCCTGCATCGAGTGACTCGATGCAGGGTGTCAACTTTGCCGTTGAGTTCCCTTGCTCAAGCTGCGTAACCGTTCGAGAGTGCGACAGTTGTAACGAGCTCCACGTTGGGAGCATTGCGGCGGAGGGGAAAGCATGCGTACGCCAATCGAGGCGACGAAATCGTTACAGCGCCAGAACCGCGGCGCGACAGGCATGTTCCATGCAATTGATGTGAGGTAGATGCAGGACCGGATCCCGTAGACATCACGGGATCGTCGCTAGAGCTGACCGGACGCACTTCGGACCGGGGTTGAGCTGCCTGGCAGTACCGGATGTTCGCTGCCGGTGCGCCGAGGCATGACGTCGAGCGCCACCGCGCCTCCCCCGAAGCCAATCTCTCAGGTATGCTCAATGTTCACGCCCCTTGGTCACGGGGCTCGCGCGCTGCGTAGCGTTGCGATGCCGTTCACTTCAAATCGCACATCGGCAACCAGGCTCTGCTGCTCACATACTTTGCGTCGCGTGATTGGCGGCACGCTTTGGTCTTTGACCGCGTGCGGACTATCGGCACCGGCCTTTGCATCCGGGCCACATTCCGAGCGTATCAACCCGCGGGCTCACAGCGGGCTTGGCAGGAGCAATCATCCGATCGCGCACGATTCACTCGTGGCGGCGTCACTGGCAAATATTCTGGTGCTTGGCGAACTGGAGTCGATGCGATGGTCGCGCTTCAGCGACGTCAGTTCCGTAGTGCTGCAGCTATACGAGCCGCGCAACTTTACGCCGCTCTGGTCGGCCAACGGGGTCGTCACACCGTCGGCCCGGGCAATGGTGGCGTCACTCTCTCGCGTGGCTGACCGTGGTCTGGCACCCGCTGACTACGACGCAGTTCGCCTCACGGGGCTTGTAAACGCGCCGCTGAACGGTGCCGATGAGCGCGCAGCGTTCGATCTGATGCTGACCGTAGCCACCATTCGCACTTTGCGGGCGCTGACATTCGGCGTCGTAGATCCGAGTGACGCACATCCAACCCTTCGCATCTCACGCGATTCGGTGGACTTCACGCCCGCCATCGCGGCGCTCGTCAGTGGGATCGCAACCGATTCCATCCTCGACTCCGCCGAGCCGCGGCTCGTGACCTATCAGACGTTGAAGAGCAATCTGGCTCTGTATCGTGCTCGCGCCGCCGTTGACAGTTCGCAGCAACATCGTGTCGCGCAGATCGTCGTCACGCTGGAACGATGGCGCTGGCTTCCGCGATCGTTCGCCACGCCACCGGTGATCGTCAACATTCCCGCGTTCGATATGGATGCGTGGAGCAGCGACGGGTCACCAGGAATGTCGGCGCTCCACATGAAGGTCGTAGCTGGCACCGCCGGCGTGCACGAGACGCCGATCATGGCCGACACCATCCGGTTCATAGAGTTTGCTCCATACTGGATCCTGCCTCTCAGCATCGTGAAAGGCGAACTCATGCCGATGGCGATGCGTGATCCGCACATCCTGACGGTGAACAACTACGAGGTTTTGAACCGTCGCGGCCGGGTTCTCGTGTCGAGCCTGGCGTCGCTACGGATGGTGCTCGCAGGAACGGCGTTCATCCGGCAGCTGCCCGGCGGTCTGAATTCACTGGGCAAGGTGAAGTTTCTGTTCCCGAATGTGCACGATGTCTATCTGCACGACTCCCCGGTTCGGGCCGACTTCCGGCGCTCGCGGCGCGACCAGAGTCACGGCTGTGTGCGCCTTGGCGATGCGCGGGCGTTCGCTGCGTTCCTGCTGCGTGATCAGCCGGAGTGGACGGCCTCGCGGATCGATGCTGCGATGAGTGATCGAATGCCGACACGCATCGGCCTTGTCCGGCCGGTTCCCATCTTCCTGTTCTACGCGACGGCCGACGCGCGGCCCGATGGCGGCATCGTCTTTCATGATGACATTTATGGCCATGATGCGACGCTCGCGGCGCTCATGTCCGGTCGATACGGACCCCGTGGCGTGGTGGGTGACGACGCAGCGGCCTTGGCGGGCAGGCAGTGAGTCACACGTGGCCTGTCGGAGTTGAGCTCGACGTAACGGAGGTGCGGATCTGATCGAATACTGACGGCAGCATTCGCATTCACCTGCGTCGTAGCATGCCGGGCGCGAAAGGCCCTCATCCCCGTTGACCAACACGGCGATGTAGAAGGGGGCAGGCGCCAGTATCCGCCCAATCTCCTCGTACTCGCGGCGTACATCTATATCAGTGCGCTCCGCACCTAAATCTCCGAGCACGTCACCGACCGTGAGGCGCGTCCCGGGCAGGCACGGCGTCCGGCAGCCTACTGGCGGGTCAATCGTGATTCGCGACAGGGACCGCACAGGGCCGGTCTTCGCGCTGCAGAAACCATAGATCGGCATCACGCTTGCGATCTTTGCTGCTGCCGAGTGCACCCGCCGTCCGCGCAGTGCGTCTCTGATGTCAGTCTACTCGCAGCAGAAGCCCGCGTTCGGCACAAACCTGCGCGTTCCTCGCTCCGCACGGCCCGCCATGGAGACCGTACAGACCCTCGAAACACACCTCGGACTCGCCGCCTTTCACGCGACCGTGGATCGGCCCTGCTTCCGGCATCGGTGTCCGGAGCATGCGGAGTTCGCAGGCACGCTTCCGAAGATACTCGCCAGCGCCCGTGCCCGACACGGATGAAGCTGTCGCCGACCGAAGAACACCAACGCGAGACGCGCTTCGCCTTAAATGGCGGCGGGCCGGGAATCCTGGTGTCCGGTCTCGTTTGGATTTCAGCCGCGCTGGTGTGCTCTCAGCTCGGAATCAACAAGGCTGTCTGGGCTTTACTCCTAGGCGGTGCGTTGATTCATCCAATCGGCACGCTGCTCACCAGGGCCCAGGGACGACCCGCGACGACAAACAGCGCCAATGCACTCAACCAACTCGCTGCAGCATCGACAATCTGCCTTCTCCTCAGCTGCGTCATGGCCCTTGGTCTGTTCCTCCTCAAACCAACGCTGTTCTTCCCGGCGATGATGGCAACGATTGAAAGTCGCTACCTCGTCTTCGCCACTGTTTGTGGCAGAGTGGTGTTCTGGGCGTTGGGGCTGAGCCTGATTGTCGCTGCGATGCTCGCCTTCTACCTGAACGCCCCGCCAGTCCTTGCCGCAGGACTGGGCGGAGTGATTGAGGTGCTGTTTGCCACACCGATGTTTTCAAAACCGTTCAAGCTGGCGGCCTGAGGAGCTCACCGGCACGAGAACGCACTCCGGGCGGTTACTTCAGCGACCCGACGTACGAGATCGCATCCACCGGTCCTTCGAACGCGATGAAGAGCGTGCACGACTTGCCGGCCTTACACCTCGCGTCATGCGGCAGACTTGCCGGACCATAGGCGTATTGGCCCGGAGTCAAAACCGCGGCAGCCGCACCCTTGTAAAGGACCGTCAGCTGGCCCTCGACCAGGATCATGCGCTCGGCCGAGGTGTGGGAATGGGCCGGAATCGTATAGCCGCCCGGTACGCGCAGGAACACATCGGCGTTGGGCTTCGACGGATCGCCATTCAGTACGGCGATCTGACATCCCGTCGGGAAGATCGCCGGGCACGGCCCCCACTGGAGAGCCGAGGAGACACTGCGGGTGATCGGCGCCGCCTGGGCGCTCAGGTGTACGCCAGCAACCAGCTGTGCGACGATGGACAGCGACAGGGCCATTCCGAATGCTGAGATACGGGCCTTCATCATCAGGTGTTCTCCCGAGTTGCGGTTTTGCACTGACAGCGATGAGATGATCAAGACAGATCTTATCCCGCATCGGCCGCGGCCGCTCGGAGACGGTCTGGAGATTGTCTGGAGACTGTCTGGAGAATTCCCTTCAGATGGGCTACCGTTTCGGGTGATGATCTACCAGTTCACCAACTTCGAGCTCGACACTGACCGCCAGGAGCTGCGCGCGTCAGGCGTTCGCGTTCCGGCGGAGCCGCAAGTGTTCGCACTGTTGCGGCTGCTCGTTGAAAATAGCGGGCGAACTGTAACGAAGGAAGAGATCCTCGCCACGGTCTGGGACGGACGGATCGTCTCGGACTCGGCGCTCTCCAGCCGGATCAAGTCCGCGCGGCAGGCCATCGGCGACGATGGCCGCGCGCAGGCGTTGATTCGCACCGTGCACGGGATCGGATTCTGCTTCGTGGCCAACGTCACCACGCGCGCGGCCGTCTCGTTCCCCGAGCCGGAGGGTTCCCCGGAGACAGAGCCGATCGCGCATACGCGCCCGAGTATCGCGATCCTGCCCTTTCAATGCCTGGGCGCGTCGGAACATGTGTTTCCAGTCGCAGAAGCGCTGCCGTCCGATCTCATTGCGGCGTTGTCGCGACTGCACTGGCTATTCGTGATTGCACGAGGTTCGTCGTTCCGCTTCAGGACGCCTGACACGAGTCTGGACGAGGTACGCAAGGCGTTGAACGTTCGATACTGCCTTGCCGGTGTCGTCGAGATCTCAGGGAGCATGATGTCGATCTCGGTCGAACTCAGCGACACGAGCGACCGCGGTATCGTCTGGAGCGATCGGTTTCGCGGCAAGATCGAAGCGGTACACGAGATACGCGAACAGATCATCAACGCGGTGACGAGTGCCGTCGAAGTCAGGATTCCCAGCAACGAGGCGCAGCGCGCGCTGCTCAAGTCGCCCGAAAGCCTCGACGCCTGGTCCGCGTATCATCTGGGCCTGCGTCACATGTATCGGTTCAACAAGTCTGACAATGACAGGGCCACCGGATTGTTTCAACGCGCCATCGCGATGGAGCCCGGGTTTGCTCGCGCGTATGCCGGACTGTCGTTCACCCACTTCCAGAACGCCTTCCTGCGCTACGTGGACGATGCGGAATCGGCACACCTTGCGCAGCGCTACGCAGCCGACTGCCTCGAACGGGACCCCCTTGATCCATTCGGCCACTTTACGATGGGCCGGGCGCACTGGCTCCACGACGATCTGGAAGGCAGCTTACCCTGGCTGGAACGGGCCAACGCACTGAACCCGAACTACGCGCAAGCGAGATACTCCACGGGATGGGCCGAGGCCCTGCTTGGGAGCACGGACGCCAGCCAGCGAAACATCGCCGCAGCGCTTGTCCTGAGCCCACTCGATCCCTTTGTCTATGGCATGCTGGGCGTACGGGCCCTGTCTCACCTGACCCTCAACGACAAGGCGCAGGCCGCACACTGGGCGGAGCGTGCGGCCAACTCACCGGGCGCCCATCCGCTGATCGAAATGATCGCGGCGGCGGCCCACGGTCTGAACGGCGACGAGGCCCGGGCAAAGGTCTGGGCCGCATCGATCCGCGCCCGGGCGGGCTACCTGAACAAGACCGATTTCCACCGTGCGTTTCCGTTTCGTGATGCGCAGACGAAGGAGCGTGTCTCGGGGATGCTGATGCGGCTTGGGTTTTAGTGGCCTGCAGACGAAGTGCCGTGGCGAAAGGCAGGTGAAGGATTGTGGCGCCAGCCAAGGCGCCACGCGGATGGATATTGGGTGGTACCGCGAGGCGTGGCACGCCGGCTCGCACCACAACCCAACCCTAACTCAGCGCACCATGACCATTCCCGTCATGCCCGTGTGCAGCGTGCAGTCGAACGGAAAATTCCCGGCCGTCGGAAACGCGCGGGTGACGCTGGCTGCGGTCGTGTTTGGAATGTTCGTTGGCGCGCCCGTGACCGTCCGGAATGTGACATTGTGCAACCCCGCGAACGCGAAGGTGACGTTGGCGTTCCGGGCCACCACGAGCGACGCCGGAGCGAAGATCAGCCCTCCCGTACCAGCGCTCACGGTTGCCGCTGCGGCCAGCGCACCCGTCACTGTAACCACCGCCGTGCTGGTGGCCGTCACACCGTCCCGCGTCAGCGACACGGTGATCGTCGCCGTGCCGGCGCTGATGGCCAGTACACTGCCGTCCCCTTGCAGCTCTGCGACACCCGCCGCCGAGCTCGCGTACGTGTATCCGGTCGCGCCGCTGATGACACGTCCGCCAGCGTCGAGCGCCTCGGCCACCAGCGTCGCGGCCGCGCCGGCAGCCAGCGCCACGGTCGGCGTCGTCACGCGAATGGTCGACAGCGTCTGCGTCGTGCCCCCGGTAAGAGGCGTCGGAGTCGTCGACCCACCGCCGCAGGCAACCATGCCGACTGTCGCAACACTCAGCAGCATCTGACCGAATTTCATGGACAACCTCGCAAGGACGGGGTGGCTCGGGCGCTCGAGCGACGTGGCTGCGAAAACGCGGCACGTGCTTCACGACACGGGAAGACAGGATCAGTCGCCCAAACCTTCCCACCGCGCCTGCCCCCGATCGTCCGCCGGATTGACGCCAACCCGTGGACCGTACCTGTACTGCAACACGACGCCGTGACGTCGCCAGGCGCCATCATGGTCTGCGCTCGTACCGCTTGAGCGCGCGGGGGCCGACCTCCGCCCCGTAAATCACACCTCTCGCGTCGACGGCCACCCCCTCCGCGGCACTCGTGTTTCGGGTGGCGGTGATCGGATCGGGAATAAACGCCGTCACCTCACCGGTGCGCGCACTCCCGATGCGGATCCCACGCAACCATTCGGGCCGGGTCGGTGCAATCGAGCCCGACTCCGAATCGGCGACATACAGCACGTCATTCCTGTCGATGAAGATCCCGCTCGCGCGCGAGAACTGGAGCCAGGTGTCGAGCAGCGTCCCGGTCTGCGAAAAGATCTGGATCCGATTGTTGCCGCGATCTGCGACAAAGAGGCGTCCTCGCGAATCCATCGCCAGTGCGTGCGGCTGATCGAACTCGCCTGGGCCCGTCCCTTTCCGGCCCCAACTCGTGAGCAGCGCGCCCTTCTTGTCGAACTTGAGCACGCGCGCGTGCGCATCGGCACCGGACGCGTGCCCCTCGACGACGAAGATATCACCGTTTCGCGCGACGTGAACGGCATTGGGTTGGAAGAAGTAGCCGGGCTCACGCGCGCCGCCGTCGGTGCCGAGCCGCATCAACAAGTCGCCACGCGGCGAGAACTTGAGCACCTGATGCCCGAACACGCGATCGGGCATTGGCGGTGTCGGCGTGTCGGCCGCTGCACCGCGTGGCGCGGCAGGCTTGTTGTCACGACCGTCGACCACCCAGACATTACCCTCGAAATCGACGTGGATGCCGTGGGGCCAGTTGATCAACCCCCGGCCAAACGAGCGCAGGAGATTGCCGTCGCGATCGAAGAGCAGGATGGGATCGAGGGTCGAACCGACGCAGCTGTTCTGTCCGCAGCGTTCAGCGACCCACACACTCACGCCGTCCTTGTCGATGGCCACCGCACTGGTGGAGCCCCAGGTGCGACCCGTAGGCAGCCTGGCCCAGGCGTCGAAGGTCCGATACGGATTCGGCCGATCGTTGACCGGCAGCATCGCTTGTGCAACGAGTGACGACGCGCTCGCGACCAAGGCCGTGAGCACCAGACCTCCCCGAATCGTTCCGGTCATTCGTCTCATTCGTCGTCCTCGTCGCGCGGAGTGCCAGTGGCAGGCGCCATGTCGTAGGTCTGTGTCGGCAGTTTGAATGCATCGGCTATCGCAGGATCGCCGTTGTCGCCAAGCACGCGCGACGCGATGTACTCGCCAATCAGAATCGAGAACTTGAACCCTTCAGACTGTCCCATTCCAGCAATCCACGCGTTCTCTGCTCCCGGCACGCGATCCACGATGAAGTTGCGATTGACGCTGATCTCGTAGTGGCACGAACGTGTCTCGAGCAGCGGTGCGTCCGCCATCGTCGGGAAATACTTCTGCAACACGCGTCGTGAGCCGTCGATCCGATCCTGACTGGTCCATCGCACGCTGAGGTCCGGGTCCAATTGCCGTGGATCAGCGGCGACGGCCGGCGGCGGCGGCGGTGGGGTCTCCTCTTCAGCTCCAGCGGCACGCGACAGGGGCGGGGGGGCGATCGCACCTCGCACGCGAAAGCCGCGGCTGTCGACCGGGAGTTCAGCCCAACCCGTCACTCCCGGCACATTCCAGGTCGGGATGTTGGGAAAGGAGAATCGTGTGTCACCGATTGGCGTGCCGAAGTAACAGACATGGCCGATCGGGAGCCGCGTCCGGTTGCGCATCACCTCGGGGAACACCTTTTCCATCCACGGTCCGCAGCAGAAGACATAGGCATCGCCGGTGAGTCGCGTGCCGTCTCCGAGGGTCACGCCGTCCATCGTTCCATTGCGAATGAGGCCGGGCGTCACGCGACCGATCCTGAGCTGCACGCCGGCGTCGCGTCCAAGGGCCACCGCCGCCTGTACCGAGTCGCGCGCACGCGCCACACCGGCATCAGGCTCGTACAGCACTACGCCATTGCCATCCGACTTGATCTGCGGCCAGCGCCGCGTCGCGTCCTCGGCGGTCAGCACGTCGAACTTCACGCCCTGCGCCGTCCAGAGTTCCTGCGTTCTGGTGGTGAAGCTCTCGGGCTTTTCGCGCAGGATCAGGTCACCGGTGGTGAAGAAGTAGCGCGTACCGAACCGTTTGGCGTGTTCCGCGTCGAACTCGCGCCACTTCTGCATGCTCTTCCGTGCCCACGCCGTCCAGAGCTCCGGGGTGAGTGCCCGATCGCCGTATGAGGAGCGAATACCACGGGTCTCGTCGCCACTGGTCGAGCGGGAGTTGCCGGCACCGTATTGATCGACGAGGGTGACGCGATTACCAGCTTTGCGCAACTGCCAGGCGGTGAACGCACCCCAGGCACCGGCACCGACCACGACGATGTGGCTCGAGGCGCGGGCCCGACCGGATCTGCGCTCGGGCGCCGCGGCGTCCTCCGCGACAATCGCCCCGGCTGTCGCTGGCACTGCGCCGACCAGGAGCGCACCAGTGCCCAGCCCCGCCAGCCGGAGAAAGGCCCGTCGGTCAACGGCTGGCATCAATGGATCGTGCTCGTCCGACATTGGCAGGGAGGCCTCGGGCGGTAGGGCGGAAGCGGTACAGCAGGGCAAAGTGCGCTAGGCAAGGTCGCGCGTCCGCTCGGGCTTGGCAATCATCCCGCACCCGGGCCGCGCTCCCTGATCGCGCCAGCTCAAGGTCACCGGGCCGACTTGCCCGCACTCTGCGGCCGCGCCAGCTTGGGGGGTCATGCCACATCCCCGATCTTCCGTCCGGCTCCTCGCTGGTCTGCTCATCGCCTGCGCCGCGCGCGACCTGTCAGCACAGCAACCGGCGGCATCGAGCGACTCGGTCGCCGCAGCGGCCGCGCGCCAGCTCGACGTAGGCGAGCAGTGGTTCCGATCGGCGTGCCTCGAGTGCCATGCGGTGCGTGGGCTCGACGACGCCGACTTCCGGCTCAAGTGGAGCGGGCGAAGTGCCTACGACCTCTTCGAACGAATCCGGTCGACGATGCCTGAGTCGAAGCCCGGATCGCTGACGCTGGGGACATACGCCGCCATCATGGCGTACCTGATGAAGCTGAACGGCATGCCGGCTGGCACGCGCCGGGTGTCGTCCGACAGCACTGCGCTGACTACGATTCGCCTGACTTTTCCCGCGGCCGTCAATCCTCGCTGACCGAGAGCTCCCAATGCGTGTGCCGTGTCTCGCTTCACTCCTTCGTTCTGCTGCTCTCATCGCGTGTATCTCCACGCCGGCCATCGGCCAGATGCGCGAACCGCTCGGGCAGTCGTCACCGACGCTCACTCCAGCGATTCGTGTTGGCACCATGGTGTATGCGTCCGGCCAGCTGCCCGCACGCGGCGCCAATGCCGACACCACCATCCAGGGGCAGACGAAAAGCACACTCGAGAATGTGAAGCGTGTCCTGGAGATGGCTGGTACGACGATGGAGAACGCCGTCAAGTGCACGGTGTTTCTCATCGAGGGGACCGACTTTCAGGGCATGAACGAGGTGTACCGAACGTTCTGGCCGGTGGCGCCACCGGCGCGATCGACGGTGATCGTGAAGGCGCTGGTTGTGGCGGGGGCGAAACTCGAAATCGAGTGCACGGCGGTGATGCCGGCGAAGTGAAAAAGCGGTGCGGCGGTGTCGATACCCAATACCGATTGGCCGCGACCGGAGCGCGGTCGGCCCCACCGCTTCAGCCGCCACCTGACCCGTCACCAGTCGTATGCCTGTCTCTTATACTCATCTCCGAGCCCACGAGACTAAGGCGAATCTCGTATGCC
>ENA-ORBV01011073-ORBV01011073.1-microbial-mat-metagenome-genome-assembly--contig:-NODE-11073-length-14265-cov-4.187271_pt1 | contig 14265 bp, 7 predicted proteins | sample MGYA00237777_ERZ505514 | MGnify/ENA primary metagenome ERZ505514 (study PRJEB26160, sample SAMN06269048) | microbial mat metagenome | isolation source: Oligotrophic lake microbial mat | place...
ACCGCTGTTTCGCTGGCACGGCATCACCGGTGGGGGGCATCGGGCTGCGCGAGATCGCCGAAGATGTGCTGGTCCGCCATCGCGTCGCGCACGGTGCGGATGCCACATCCGAGTTGGTGCTGCCCGACCACGGTCGCGTGCGATTCCGCAAGGATGGTGAAGTGCACGCGTGGGCGCCGACATCGGTGCGGGCGCTGCAGCAGGCCGTAGGCAGCGCACGCAAGGCACGCACCGCCGATGGTGGCCCCGACGAGAACGCGTGGCGCAGCTTTCGTGCCCATGGCAGTGACCACGCGCCAGTCTCGCTGCGCGATCTGCTGGCCGTGCGCGCTGCAACGCCCGTTGCGATCGACGAAGTTGAATCGCTCGAACACATCCTCACGCGATTTGTCTCGTCGGCCATGTCACTTGGCGCCTTGTCGCCGGAAGCGCACACGGCCGTCACCATCGCCATGAATCGCATCGGTGCGCGAAGCAATGCGGGCGAAGGCGGCGAGGATCCGGCGTGGTATACGCCGATCGATCCCGAGGCGCGTGTTGACCGGCTCGACAGTCGCATTAAACAGGTGGCGAGCGGACGCTTTGGCGTCACGACCGGCTATCTCGTGCGCGCCGATGAGATAGAAATCAAGATTGTGCAGGGGGCAAAGCCTGGCGAAGGCGGACAACTCCCGGCACATAAGGTGACAGGGCTGATTGCGCGGCTGCGACATTCCACACCCGGCGTCTCGCTCATTTCGCCGCCGCCGCATCACGATATCTATTCCATCGAAGATCTGGCACAACTGGTGCACGATCTCAAGACGGTGAACCCGCGCGCGCGCATTGGGGTGAAACTGGTCGCGTCGGCCGGTGTTGGTACGGTCGCGGCCGGTGTCGCGAAAGCGTACGCCGACTACGTGCTGATTGCGGGCCACGCGGGCGGCACGGGTGCCTCACCACTGTCGAGCATCAAGCATGCCGGCTCGCCGTGGGAACTCGGTCTGGCCGAAGCGCAGCACGTACTCGTACAGAACGGCCTGCGTCACCGCCTTGAGCTGCGTGTGGACGGTGGCTTCCGCACAGCGCGCGATGTGATTGTGGCGGCGATGCTTGGCGCCGAGTCGTACGGTTTCGGGACCGCGCCACTCGTCGCGTTGGGATGCGACATGGCGCGGCAATGTCATCTCAACTCGTGTCCGACGGGGATTGCGACACAACGAGAGGAACTGCGCGCCAAGTTCCGCGGCACACCCGATCATGTGATCTCGTACTTCACACATGTCGCCCAGGATGTACGCGAACAGCTCGCCGCGCTGGGTGCGCGTTCGCTGGACGACATCGTCGGGCGCGCCGATCTCCTCGAACGCGCCGATCATCCGGAGCTTCCGCGCTCGGCCATGCTCGACCTCTCGCTGCTGCTCACACCGGCCCGTCGCGAAGGCGCATCGCCGCGGCGCACGGTTGCGCGCAACGTGCGCCCCGACGTGGTGTCACTCGACGACGTGATGCTGCACGATGCCGCGGCACTGCTCGAATCGGGGATGTCGTTCCGCGGTGCCTATGAGGTGCGGAACCATCATCTGGCGGTGGGCGCACGCGTCGCGGGGTGGTTGGCCGAGCGCTCGGGGGACGCGGGCCATGCGGCCGGTCATGTCACCCTGCAGTTTCATGGCAGCGCCGGTCAAAGTTTCGGGGCCTTTGCACTGCGCGGTATGCGCCTCGACCTGGAAGGCGAAGCGAACGATTATGTGGCGAAGGGACTCACGGGTGGCGAGATCAGTATCCGGCCATTCCGCAACGCACGGTACGGCGGTGCCAGTCATCTGAACATGATTGTTGGCAACACGGTGTTGTACGGAGCGACTGACGGCTTGTTGCTCGCCGCCGGCCAGGCGGGCGATCGTTTTGCGGTGCGCAACTCCGGAGCATGCGCCGTGGTGGAGGGCGTCGGCAATCACGCCTGCGAGTACATGACCGGCGGCGTGGTCGCGGTGTTGGGGCGCACGGGTCGCAACTTTGGCGCGGGCATGTCGAATGGCGTCGCGTATGTGCTTGACGAGTCGGGTACGCTGGCCAGCCGAACGAATCACGATCTGGTGCTGCTGGCCTCCCTCGACGCAGAAGACGAGATCCTGCTGCAACAGCTGCTCGCGGTGCATCGCGCGCGCACGGGCAGTCCGCGTGCCCGCGCGCTGATCGATGGGTGGAGCCGGGTGCGCAAGCAGTGGCGCAAGGTGCAACCGCGCGGGGCGACCGAACATGTGTCGGCGATACGCACCCTGTGGACCGATCGCCTGCAGCGTGTCATCGCGGAAGCCGCCGGTGAACCGCGGGGTCAGCCGGTACCCGAGTAAACGCATGGATCGATCGTACGCGTCGCGTCGAGCACCGGCGTTCGCCCGACGCGAGGCGTCGACTATCTACTTCACGTCTGCGTGCTCGTCTTCTCGGCGGCGACGCGGTGGTTCCTCTCCGGTCGACAGAAACTCGATCGCCGTTTCCACTTCGGACTTGCTGCCGATGTAGAGCGGCGTGCGCTGATGCAAATCCGTGGGGTCGACGTCGAGAATGCGACGTCGGCCATCGCTGGCCAACCCGCCAGCCTGCTCCACGATGAAGGCCAGCGGATTCGCCTCGTAGAGCAGACGCAGCTTGCCACGCGGCGACTTGGTATTGCTCGGGTACGCAAACACACCACCGCCAAGCAGGTTGCGATGGAAGTCGGCCACGAGCGAGCCCACGTAGCGCACGTTCAGCGATTTGCGCTCGCCGTCGAGACCGCGGTACCGACGCATGAGCGCGCGCGTCGCATCCGGCCAGTCCTGCTCGTACGCATCGTTCACCGACAGATAGCGTCCGGCGTTCGGAATGCGAATGTGCGGATGCGACAGCAGGAACTCACCAATGGACGGGTCGAGCGTGAAGCCATGCGCACCCTGACCCGTGGTGTACACCAGCATGGTGCTCGAACCGTAAATGATGTAGCCCGCGGCGACCTGACGACGGCCGGGCTGCAGCATGTCTTCCATCTCGCCACGTGGGCCGCGCGTAATCTTTTTGTAGACGGAGAAGATCGTGCCAACCGGCACGTTCACGTCAATGTTGCTGGACCCGTCGAGCGGATCGAACAGCATGACGTACTTGCCGGTGCGAAATCCTTCGGGGATCTGGATGATGCCCGGCTCCTCCTCCGACGCCATGGCGCAGAGTCGTCCGCCGTGATCGAACGCCTTGACGATGATTTCGTTCGAGATCACGTCGAGCTTCTGCTGAATCTCTCCCTGTACGTTTTCGGCGCCCGCCGAACCGAGTATGTCAGCCAGACCCGCGCTGCGCACCTTGTTCGCGATCATCTTTGCCGCGAGCGCCATGTCGTACAGAATGCCCGACAGCTCGCCAGTGGCATCGGGGAAGTTTCGCTCTTCCTCGATGATGAACCGCTCGATGGTGACAACGGATGTCGCGGTATGCTTGACCACGGGAGGGACCTCTTTGGGGAGTGAACGCTCCGCGATGATCAGCGCAGCGTAGGCGTCAGCGTCCCGCTCGAAGCGGTTGCCCCGATATCCGTGGCGGAGGGACTGCCACGCATACAAAAATGGGAACGCGGTAACTGCAGCAAACTGACGTACGTGCGCGAACTCATGCAAGAGCAGCTGGGGCTCCTGCATCGACCACGGGGCGAGAAACACGGTCTGTCCAAGTGTAATTCCCTCGACGGAGGCGCGGCCGAGGAACCAGCCGCCGACGCGCGGCGCCAGGCCGCCCAGCCGCCATCGCGCCTGCGCGAGCATCGGATACGCCGCGAGCAAGGGCGCCGGCAGCTCGACCGGCTCTCCCAACAGCGCTCGACGAACCGCCTTCAGGGCACGACGTGGGTCCATCGGGTGTGGCGGGTTTCCAGGTGAACAGCACGGCCATCGCTGCGTAACACAATCGCCCCATCGCGATCGGTTCGCAAAATGTCGGCGCGGTGCGCACGCAGCGCATCCATCACGGCGGGCGCCGGATGTCCGTAACTGTTCCCCGCCCCCACCGAAATCAGCGCGATTTGCGGTCTGACCGCATCGAGGAACTCCGCCGTCGAACTGGTGCGGCTCCCGTGATGCCCGACCTTGAGCACCGTGGCGCCGAGCGCCTCGCCCCAGCGGCGAACGAGCCACGCCTCCTGTTCGGTTTCGGCGTCGCCGGTGAGCAACATTCTGACGCGTCCGTGATAGACCATGAGAACCAGACTCGCAGCGTTGGGATTGGTGCGCGTGGCCGTCCACGCGGAATCGGGGCCAAGTACGCGGAGCAGGACACCGTCGATCTCCAGCGAATCGCCCGCGTTCGCACGCCGCCACGGAACTCCGCGACGCTCCGCCATGAGCAGCGCGTTGCGATAGACGTCGCTGGTGTGCACAAAGCCCGGATCCCACCACATGGCTGGTCGCAGCGCGTCGAGCACACTCGGCGCGCCGCCCACATGGTCCGCGTCAGGGTGCGTGAGTGCAAACAGGGCCACTTCGCCCCCACGTCGCCGCAGGTATGGCACGACCACGCGCCGACCGGCGTCACCGCCCTGCCACACGCGACCCGCATCGATGAGTACCCATCGCCCGCGCGGTGTTCGCAGCGCAATCGCGTCACCCTGCCCCACGTCGATCATGTGCAGCTCCAATTGCCCGGGGCCGCGCGCGAGCACCGGTGCCCACAGCGCGAGCACGAGCGCCGCCGCACCAACGAGCAGCGGTGGCAGGACACGACGTCGTGCGGTACTGACGACGAGCGCCGCCATCATGACGCCCATGCACAGCGCGGTGAACCGACCGGGCGCAACGCTGAGCGCGGCGTGGGGCACGTCGCTCGCCACACGGGCGATGTAGTCGAGCGCCACCAGCGGCGCGGCGGCCGAATCGGCAACCCACAAGGCCACGCTGCGCAGCGGCGCCAGCAGCAACGCCAAAAACAGCACGAGTTGCAGAAACGCCACCACCGGTGATGCCAGCACGTTGCTGAGTGGCGCCACGAGGCTGACCTGTCCGAACGACCACGCCACGAGCGGTGCGGTGATCACACTGGCCAGTGTGCCGACGAGCAGTTCCTGCACCAGCTGCAGCCGCCAGCCAGCGAGGCGTGGACCGGCGCGCCTGAGCGCGTGCCACCGGCGCTCGACGGGCGCCCAGATACCCGTACCGACGGGGCGCTCCGCGACGAGTGGACGGGTGCGCCATCGCCGCAGGATGGTGCGTCCACCGACCAACGCGGCCATGCCAACAGCCGACAATTGCCACCCCAGCGAGGCCACGACACGCGGATCAAGCGCGGGCACCGTGACGCCAAGCGCGAGCGCCGTCCACGGATGGACGGGACGATCAAGCCGGCGCGCCAACATGACCGTGGTGAGCATGCTCGCCGCACGCGTGGCGGGCGCGGGGAAGCCGAGCAGCAACACATACGCGCCAACACTGACGAGCGCGAGCAACTCCGCGGTGCTCCGTCGCATCCGCAGCGCCGCCCCCACCGTGCGCAGTGCGCCCGCGATGATTGCCACGTGCAGTCCGGAGATGGACAATACATGCACCAATCCGGCGATGGCAAACCGGTCGCGGACCTCGGGCGCGATGCCGTCCTGATCGGCGACGAGCAGTGCCCGTACCAGCGGGGCGCGCTCGCGCCACAGCGTATCGATGATTGCGCCGGTGCGACCTCGCCAACCATGCACCCAATCCACCGCACCCGTTGGCGTGAGCTCAGCGTCATCCAGTCGGAGAATCCGTCCGGACGACAGTCGATGCGCCCGCACGGTCACCCACGCACCCGCGGGCGTCACGCCACTCTTGACTGAGATCGTGGCCGGCACTCGGCACGATGCCGTGGCTGGGTGGGTGGATCGTGCATCGGCGCGCACCCAGGCTCGCGGCGCCGCAGCGTCGTGTACACGCAACACGAGCGCGACCTCCGGATCTCCCAGCGCCTCGAGACATCGGGCATCGTGCACCCATGCGGCGTGGGCGGAGAGCAATGAGGCGCAGCCCACCGCGACGATAGCCGCGAACGTGTAGCGAGCCCCGTGGGTTGATGTGCGAGCGGCCGCCGACGCTCTCGCGGCGTACAGGAGCCAGCTGACGGCACACACCGCGGCGCACGCGATGCCCCACAGCACGACTGCGGAAAACGCCGGTGCGCCGGCCCGGACATCCGCGTGTGCCCACGCCGCGATCGTCGCGCCGAGCAACCACGCCGCCACCAGATAAACGAGGAGAGGCACGGTGCACCATGGCACCGATTGCCTCACCCTCCGTCATCATTTTATCGCGGCATCAATCACGAGCACGCACGGGGGCGCAATGCGGCGTGATGTTATGCCGTGCGCCACTTGCCTCAGCTGGCCATCGGCAGCGGCTGCCGGGTCGGTTTCTGCAGATCGACGAACGTGCCGGTAAATGTGCTGCCGGTCGTCCCCGTGAGTTCGACCGTGTGGTAGCTGTTCACCAAAGATGCCTCACCCGGCACGAGCACCGTTTTCCAGTCGCGCGTACGTCCCATGAGCAGCGCACCGTCGCGCGCGAGGCGCTCGACAAGAATCTCCACACGCGATCCCAGCAACGTGAGATTCTGTTCGCGCGACTGGGCGCGGACGGTTTGGATAAGCCGTGCAAGACGCTCGCTGGCCACACTATCGGCAATCATCTCTTCGGCCGGCATGCGCGTGGCCGGCGTTCCCGGTCGCGGAGAGAACTTGAATGTGAACGCATCACTGAATCCGGCGGCGGCGACCGCCGTGAGCGTCTCGGCAAAATCTTCGTCGGTTTCGCCCGGAAAGCCCACGATGACATCAGTCGTGAGCACGAGGTTCGGCATTGCGGCGCGCAAACGGTCCACGCACTGCAGAAACTCCTCGCGCGAGTAGCGGCGCAGCATGCGCTTGAGCACGCGCGTCGAGCCACTTTGCATGGGGAGATGCACGTGTTCGCAGGCGGCAGCGACCTCCGCATGCGCGGCGATCACACGATCGGAAAAGTCGTTGGGATGCGGACTCGTGTAGCGTAGTCGCCGGACGCCATCAATCGCGCCCACCGCGCGCAAGAGATCGGCAAAGTCGTTCGTGCCATCGTTGTACGAGTTTACCGTCTGACCGAGCAGCACGATTTCGCTCGTTCCGGTCTCCACCACCTGCCGGACTTCGCGCACCACTTCGTGGAGTTGCCGAGAACGCTCCGAGCCACGCGTGTGCGGCACGATGCAGTACGTGCAGCGATAGTCGCAGCCACGCTGGACCGGAATCCAGGCCTTCACCGGATCCGTGCGTCTCGGGACAAAGTCCTCGTAATGCTCCTCGAGATCGAACGTGGTGAAGATGCCGCGTTCACCGTTGCGCGCGTTGTCGATCAGCTGCGGCAGCGCACGATACCCATCCGGTCCAACCACCAGCGACACGTGACGCGCCTTCTCGAGCAACTTCGGTCCCAGCCGCTGCGCCATGCAGCCGGTGACCCCGACAATGGAGTCGGGTTTCATGAACCGGCGCATTTCCCCGAGTCGTCCGATGACCCGCTGTTCCGCGTGATCGCGAATCGCGCAGGTGTTCACGAGGATGACGTCGGCGCCATCCGGCGCGTCGACGGCCTCATAGCCGTGCGCAGCGAGGGTGCCGTACATGAGTTCCGAATCGGCCACATTCATCTGGCAGCCGTAGGTCTCGATGTACACGGTGGGGCGAGGTATGGAGGACATCCGTGAAAGATAGCCGAGCGCAGGACTCGGCTTCAACGGTTTGGCGCAGGCCGCGCGCGTCCCAGCGCCGCGTTGATCGCCTCCACCAGATCGGACGACGCGAAGGGCTTCGAGATGAGAGCCGCCCCTGCTTCAGGCAGCAGCGCGGCAGGCAGTGCGTCGCCAGTGTACCCGGAGATGTAGATGACCGGTCTTATGTCCCCGAGCGCACGACGCTTGGCGACGAACTGCGGCCCGGACAGTCCGGGCATCATGACGTCGGTCACAATCACGGCGATATCGTCAGCGGCCGCCGCCAGCACGGCCAGAGCGTCAAACCCACTTTCGGCGGTGCTGACGCGGAACCCGGCGCGCTGCAGCAGGCGCTGCACGGTGCGCAACACCGGAGCGTCATCGTCGACGAGCAGTACGTGCACGGGCGACTCTGAGGCGATCGCGGTGGCCGGCCTCTGTCGGCCGTCGGCTCTCCGGTCGGAGACCGTTGGCGATGACCGAGGTGTGGTGTTGGGTGAGACCAGCGGCAGCCACACGCGCACCTCCGCGCCCCCCTCCGGCACATTGGCAACCGAGACGTGGCCACCCATCTGCTCCACCCGTGCAAGCGTGATCGGCAAGCCGAGCCCCGTTTCGACATTTTGCTGCTTGCTCGACAGCCCCGGCTCGAACACGTTGGCCAGCTGATCAGCAGCGATGCCAGGGCCGGAGTCGACGCACCGCAACACGGCCCACGTTCCCGATGGCACTTCTCCGTGGGCGTGCGCCAGACGCGACGTGAGCGAAACGCGTTCGACATGTAGCGAGAGGCGCCCGTGTCCCTGCATCGCCTCGCATGCGTTGGCCACGATTGACCGAACGCCTTGGGCCAGCGCGGCCCGGTCGCCGGACGCAACGAGCGGGTGCGCCGACAGTTCCACGCGCAGGGAGATCGAGTCTCCACAGACCAGTCGAACTTCGCGCTCGATCGAAGTGACGACGTCGCGAAGATCAAAGCGCTCGACGAGCAGCGGTTCGTGACCACTCAACGCACGAAGCGCTTGTGTAAGCTCGGTCGCTCGACCGATCGCACCGACGGCGGCATCGATATCGTCGAGCGCGTCCCCGCGCGATTGCTCTCGTGCCAGCTCGAGTCGGCCCTGCACCACCGTGAACAGATTGGTGAGGTCGTGCGCGAGTCGTCCCGCAAACTGCGCCACACCGCCGAGGCGATTCCGTACCGCGCTGCGTGCGTCAGCCGCCACGCGCAAGTCGGCCGAGCGCGACGTGGTGACGATACGAAGGGGAGCTGTCTCCGTCGCCGGCACGACGTTCGAAGTGGTCTCTACCCAGCTGTAGCTTCCGTCCGAGCGACGAAAACGATACGTGATGCTCAGCGTGCGTTCCCCGGTGAGCAGCCGCTCATGCGATTCGCTCCGGATGCGTTCCGTGTCGTCTGGATGAAAACACGCGTACGGATCAGCGCCGACAAGCTCATCCGCTTCCCATCCGAGCACTTCACGCGCACCTTCACTTACCCACTCATACCGACCGTCGGCGGCGTGAAGACAGATCGCCTCACGCGCGGCCGCCGTCACGACGCGCAGCTGTCGTTCGCTTTTGCGCAGCAACTCTTCCGCCTCGCGTTCGGCCGTGATATCAACGAAAGTGGTGACCGCGCCGTGCAGGCCCTCGGGTCCCGACAACGAAATGGGTCGAGAGCTGATGCGAAGCCAGACCTGCGTGCTGTCGGGACGCTGCACGCCCATGACGAACGCTGTGAGGGGTTGCCCCGAGCGCAACACAACCATCGCGGGGTGCTCGTCGCCGCTCAGCTCGCGCCCATCGCCGTCGATCGTTTTCCAGCGCGGGGACGAGGAGGTCGTGCCAAGCAGTTGCTCGGCGGAGAGACCCAAAATGCGCTCCGTGGCACGGTTCCACAGACGAATCGCACCGGTTTCGTCCTGCAGCACGATGCCTTCTTCAATCGACTCGAGCACGGCGCGGAATCGCTCCTCGCTCTCTTCGAGCGCTCGCTGCTCGGCCCGTCGTGCAGTGATGTCGGCGGCAACGCCGACCTGCCCCTGCACCGTTCCATCGCGTGCTCGAACCAACGCCACGCGGACACTGGCGGTACGGCGTTCGCCGTCTGGGCGCAGATACTCAACGTTCTCCGGACCAAACGTCTCGTCCCGTTCCAGTGCGGTGCGCGCCTTGTCCAGCAGGTCACGCGACTCGGGAGCCAAGGCGTCCATCCACCCGTAGTCGAGACAGTCCTCAAAGGACAGGCCAACCATCGCCTTATATTTGGCGTTCACCCACACGCACCGGCCCTGCGCGTCGTTACGGAAGATTCCCACCGGCACGGTATCCGAAAGCACCCGCAGGCGCTCGACGATTTCCTCGTCCTCGGCGAGGTCCTGCATGACGGCCGAAAATCCTTCGAGCTCCCCAAGTTCGTTGTGATGTGGCACCAGCACCTGTCGCACCGAACGCTCGCCCTGCCCCGGCGGCTGCACGGCGGTCAGTCCAACCCAGTGACCCGTGCGGACCGCCGTTGGTCGGCCCTCGTCCATCAGAAGGCGGTGGACCCAATCGGGCCGGAACGCCGAGACGTTCTGGCCGACCAGGGGCTCCCCGATCAGCGCCTCCAGCGACCGATTGGCCCAGAGAATCGTGCCGTCAAGCGCCGTGGTAACGACGTAGTCCGGTGTGACGGCAAGCAGTTCGGCCAGTCGTGAAAGCCAAACAGAGGCGTCACTGCTCGAGTGTGGAAAGACGCTTGACACAGCGGAGAGTGTGTGAGGAAAGCGAAGTCAACTTCACCGACGGCACCGCCGGTCAACCGTCTCAGGCTGCGATCAACGCAGCAGCCGCCAAGAGGGCACGCACTCCGCAATTATACGGCTCTCGCGTCCTACGGGCGAATTGTGATCGCGGCGGACAATCCCCACGCGTCCTCACGCGCCTGATCTCCCTTGACGCGTCGCAGCGATCGCTGCACCGACAAATCCAGTGACGCGTTCTCGGACGCGATCGGGATGCCGAGTCCGCCGTGAATCCCGCGTTCTGACACAGGGAGATCGCGCAGCAGGAACGGGAGATCGCGCTGTCCGTAGCCGACGCGCCACAGGACCGGAACTCGGCGCAACGAGCCGGCCTCAAACTCGGTGCCGACCGACCAGTTGGTCGCGTCCTGCGCCGTCGCCGCCTCGCTGCCGAGCCCATTCATCGCGCTCCACTGTATCCGTTCGACGTTCGCGGCCAGAACCGTGCCGGAGAAGCCCTGATACAACACCCCAGCGCCCAGTCGCCCGGGCAGGTTGGCACTGCGCAGCGTCGAGTCGCGCCGCAACGCGTTCAATGCGCCGCCGACCTTCCAGCTCGCGCCGACCAGCAAGTCCCGTGAAACACGCCAGTTAACGCCGAGCGCTGCCCCGACACCTTCGAATCCGATTCGGGTGGAGTCGAGCACACCGCCGAAGCGCAGGGTATCGGGAAACGCCCGTGTGCGCACGACACTGTGTTCGCCCGTCACCGCCAGAATTGCCGCGCCGAGCCCGAGTTTCTTCCAGGTCCATCCCGCGGCCAGTCGCAACTCCGTCATGGCACCGCGTGATTCCAGTCGATCGGTGGTGGGTACGGCGGTACCATCGATGATGGCCGATCCGGATGACTCGGTGGTGAAGCTGCGGTCGAGCAACGTCGTGCCGGAAATCAGTAGTCCCACGCGCTTGACGCGCAGTCCTGCGGCGATGAGCGGAACGCGCTGCGCGGTCGAGTTCTCGCGGATGTCGCCGAAGCGCACGGTGCGGAACTCCGGTTCGCCCTGGACGCTGATGATACTGTTCCCGATCTCGGCGACCGCGGCCGGATTTCGGGACGAGAGCAGATCAAACTCGCCCGTGGCGCCGGCCGCTCCGAGTGAACGCGTACTGAGCCCGCCGGTGGGATAGCCAAATCCTTGCGCGCTCAATGCCCCTTGCGCCTGCAACGCCGTGCGAGGGAGAAGCACCACCACGACGCCGAAGACCGCCGCGCAGAAAATGGAGTGCCGCTGCAGTCTGATCATGGAATTGCGAACTCCGTTCGCGGCAAATAGGTAATGCGCAGACGTGGACGCAGCGCGGCGGGTGCTGAGAGATCGTAAAAGCGGATCTCTCCACCGAACGATCCTTCCCCATCGATCCGCAAGGCGATAAAGCGCGTGACACTCGAGTCGATTGTGCTCCAGCCACGCACCAGACTGACGATGTTGATGGCGCGCTGCCCACTGTCCTGCGGAACGAATCGCACCGGGTTGACGCCGGCCAGCAGTCCGTTGGCCGCGAGCGACGTGGCCAGATAGAGGTCGGACACCGCGTTGGTGGACACGCCGATGAATGGCTGCACACCGATGGAGTCGCCGCGATCCGCGCTGAACGATGGCCGCTGTGTGAGCAACAGTTCCGCTCGTACGACGGTGCTCGATTCAACGATTGCACGCGGAACGGCGAAACGGAAATACGCGCGACGGGACGGCCAGGCGCCAACGCTGACGGTCCCGGACGGCACCGGTTCGGAGCCGCGAATCGTGAGCGCATACACAGTGTATGCCAGCCGCAGCGCGTCATCGTTTTCGCTCCCCACGAACCCGGTGCGCGGCACGACATCCACCGGTCGGTAGCTGGTGTCGGAGGCGGGATCGAATGTGAGCCGAGGGGCGCCTTCACCTCCGGCGAACGCACCGAGGCGCAGCTGCGCATTGGCCGTGGACACAATGCGAACGCCCAGTCGCACGCGTCCGGCGAGCGCGATGCGTTGCTCGACAAACGCATCCGGGATTGGAATGCGCAGCGAGTCGGCTAACGCGCCCGCCGGCACAATCACCTCGCTGAGCTTGCGGTCCGGACGAAACAAGGTCCGGATTACCGCGGCCGACGAATCCGATTCGGTGGTGTCGACGTTGAATAGTTCGACGGTAAACGCACCCTTCGCCTTCGAGCCGGTGGTGTCCACAAAAAATCGCAGCACGGTGGAGTCGATCGTCGTAATGGCTTCCTGCACCGGCTGATTGTTCGGGCTGAACGTTGTTGGCAGGTTGTCAAAACGCACGATGACGTGCGTCTCGAGCGTATCTCCGCGCGAGGCCAGCAGTGCGCCGGTGGTGAGGCCGAGCACGGGATACGGGCCAAGCGTGGTATCGAGGTCGATGGCATTCAGAATGGTATCGACAAACGGCGCCTGAGCCTGCGGACACAAGAGCGGGCAGGCCGCACCACCTTGGAACTCTTCTGTGCACGCCGTCACCACAAGCACGGCGCCAACGAGGGCCGCCAGCAGACCGGCGCGAGACGTTCGGGGAGACAAAGGGGCCGCGCCGGAGAATGACGACGGCAGAAGACGAGACAGCAGCGAACGCTCAGGCATGCGCGAGCGATGAAGGCGTGAAGGGAAAAGGCAGCAAGTCGGCAAGCGACCACTGGGCAACCCGACCGTTGGCCGCCACGCTGACGACCTCCAGTGCAGGTGCGAACTCAACAAGCGCCTGCCGACAGATACCGCAGGGCGGCGCTGGAACATCGGCGTCGGTCACGATGACGACGCGCACAAAATCACGAGCGCCAGAAGCCACGGCCGACGCAAGTGCGCCTCGCTCGGCACAGATGCCGGCTGGGTAACTCGCATTTTCGACGTTGCAGCCACTGAAGATGGCCCCGTCACTCGCCATGAGCACTGCCCCGACCCGGAAATCCGAGTAGGGAGCCCAAGCACGCGCCTGCACCGACCGGGCCATCGCCGTCAGTACTTCCAGCGACGTGTCCGCTGCCGATGGACGCGACTCACTCATGCGAGCCCGCACGCGGCGAGAAACGACTGACCTTTACCGCGCCACGCGAGTCCAAACCACTCGGCCAGCGAGGCGCCGACGTCGGCGAACGTGTCACGCTCGCCTAGCGGACCGGGCCGCACGCGCGGCCCCGCGACGAGCACCGGCACCCGCTCGCGCGAGTGATCGGTGGAGGGCGTGGTTGGGTCGTTCCCGTGATCGGCGGTAATTATGAGCAGGTCATCCTCCCGAAGGGCCCCGAGCAGACGCGGCAGCACCGCGTCGAACGCGGTCAGTGCGTCGGCAAATCCGGGCCCGTCGTTCCGATGCCCGTACAACTGATCGAAATCTACCAGATTGGCGAAGCAGAACCCATGCCGATCTGAATCCAGCCACTGCATGAGGCGTTGGACACCATCAGCGTTGTCGAGGGTGTGCTCCGAGCGGAGATTTCTCCCGGCGAACAGATCGTCGACTTTGCCGATACCGTGGCGCGGAATGCCGGCCGCCGCGAGCTCGTCCAGGAGCGTGGAACCTGGAGCGGGCAGCGAGAAGTCCCGGCGGTTGGCCGTTCGCGTCCAGACTCCGCCCGCTCCCAGGAATGGCCGGGCGATCACACGCGAGACGTCGTGCGGCGGAACAAGTTGCGAACGCGCAATCTCGCAGGCCCGGTAGAGCTCCCCGAGCGGAATCCATTGCTCATGCGCGGCGACCTGAAAGACCGAGTCGGCCGACGTGTACACGATCCAACTGCCGGTCTCCCGCTGCGCCTCGGCGAACTG
>ENA-ORBV01011074-ORBV01011074.1-microbial-mat-metagenome-genome-assembly--contig:-NODE-11074-length-14263-cov-52.005287_pt1 | contig 14263 bp, 7 predicted proteins | sample MGYA00237777_ERZ505514 | MGnify/ENA primary metagenome ERZ505514 (study PRJEB26160, sample SAMN06269048) | microbial mat metagenome | isolation source: Oligotrophic lake microbial mat | place...
GCCATTTTGCAAAGGTTTTGTTATAACCTGTGGTTCTGTCTGTTCACTCGATGAAAACCTTTTTATTATAACGTTTTTCGCCGTTCAACAGTGTTAATAAATATATACCTGATGAATAACTGCTCATATTGATTAAATCCTTTTCACTTTGTAAATATTTTCTAACAACTTCTTGTCCGTTCAAATTACAAATAATTACTTCTGTTTTTTGATAAGTTTCAGTAAGGATATAAATATCCTTACCAAAACCATAAACAGTTGCATCAAGTGTATTTTCTATGTTATTAATTCCAACATAATGTGTTGTGTCTCCAGCAACAATAGGATGATCGATTTCAGTTTCATACGCAAAGTCTTTTATTATTAATACCTCCGCACTGTCTAAAACGCTGCACCTTATCCATCCATAATGGTAATTACTTTCGCTGTCGACAAAATGCACACCCAAATAGCGGTCCTCCATGCTCGGCCACCAATATCCAGCATCTTTATCATGAACCCAGCTGGTTCCATTTCCTATATCAATTCTACTGGCCATATGCTGAACGAAACCATCTTGAAATTGCAATTCATCATTAACCAATGCCCCTGATAGAAGCGCGTATGGCCAATAATTCATATACGAAAAATATGTCGAGAATCCTATTCCTGCAATCTGATTATATTCAAATACGCTGGTAGAATTAAATAAATCAACCCTAACATCATGAAAAAAACGCAACTCAGTAATTCCTGAACTTGTTGACCATATGTAACTCCCAGAAAATTTAATAAATCTAAAATCTTCTGAACCATTATCGTCAATATCCATATGGTACTCCTCATATGATTCATCAATTACAACATCAGGAATATCCAAATATATGACTTCACTATGCGCCACAGATTTTATTGCTATGGCACTTGCCAGTAGAGAATATTCTTTCAATGAAAATCTATTTTTCATATTGTTACAGTTTTATGAATTGAGTAGTAAAATGTTGATTATTGGGCAACCTCGTTGTAACGAGGTATAACCCTGCAGGTAAACCGGAAATATCTACTCGGTCATTGTTGTGAATGCGGTAAATGCCTTTTACTGTTCCAGAGATATCGGCAATACTAATTTCTAATTCTTCATCAGTTAGGTCAGCACTAATTACCGATATTGTGCAATATTGACCGGCAGGATTAGGATAAATTGTTACTTCTGCATTTGGATAATAGGCACGGCGCTCTTCCAATGGGATATAAGATACATTCACTGGGCATTTAAAGTATCCATAGGAATAGCCATTCACACTTACACAGAGGTGCCCTGGTGGCAGATCGGTGCATTCAGGAACATTCACCACTTCTGTTATTCCGCGAATTTCAAAAGGATGAAATTCTCCGGGGTCACCGCCAGTTTCACAACCGTAACATGTATTTATTCTTGGAATGGAGGAACTTGCATTGGTATATAACACATTTTTTCCGGAACCGGAATATGGATATGTTGCATCTACCATTGATATCGTCGGATTGCCGAGGGTTACTTGCGTCGCATCCGGAAAGAGGCTCATTAGCGATGCGGGGTCAATCGTAATATTTTCGGTGCTTTCATCAACATTGCTGTAAAACCCAACTACAAATTGTTTGTCGGGAGTAATAAACATAGTAGGCGGCTGATTTATGTTTTTCTTTGCAGTTTTTGAAGTGGTGCTTTTCAAATATTGCAGATGTTCCTTAGAAATAATACTCAATAAATAGTAGGTCCAATAGGTAGTGCGTTTCAGATAATATGGTTCACCACCAGTAGAAACGCTGATACTGGATAAATAATCATCGTCCCCGCAATCTGTTTCCACCAATAGTTTCTCCCAGCCGCCTGCACCCAAACTATGCAAATGTGCATAGGTAAAAAAACCAGATCTAAAATTCGGATTGAAATTTAATTTTACATCCTTTAAAAACCATTCTTGAAGTAGATATCCCTGAACAAAGGTGTTGTCGTAAATACTCCAGAGATTTTTAAGAAGAGGATTAAGTTCGATAATTTCAGTACAATTGGGATTCGAATAGTTTTCAGCATTATTATTATTCTTCCAATTTTTTTCGGTTTCCCATAATTCTTTTTTTGCCGCAGATGTTAAATCAAAATGCAACACATCATTCAAATGAATATAATTGGCCACAAATCGGGTTTTCAAAAAGACATTAATATTTCCCGTTTGCGGAATTTCTGTTCCCGTACAGAAATCTAAAGCGGGGTATCCCATTATGGCATCAAATGCTGTTTTAAGTCTGGAGTCATATTCGTCGTCCTGCCACTTGTCAGATGCAAAATCATTGCAGGTTTCAATTTCGCAGTCCGGTAAACCAGATGATGGATAAGAAGTGCAAAGATAATGCAATGGAATACCGCCCCAGTTGTCGTTGGTAGGTGGGTAATATGGATGGAGAATTACTGCGTCAAATTTAAAAATATTGGTATGCGGAAATTTAATTGTATAATAATCACCCACTGTTTCCCAATCATCAGCAATTTTGCAAGTTGGGCAAGTGCCCCCGCCAGTTGGAATGTTTAAACCAAAAGGATCGTCATCAGACTGGACAATTACCGGAATACCCACTTTGGGAGCAGGTGTAATATTCAGTTTCATTTCCGCAAGGTAATTATGATCTAAATAAGTCTTGTCTTCCAACTGCTCGGTAGTATAATCGCCCACAGGAAAATCCGGATTATTGAGGTCGCCGTATACATAATCATAATATTTACTCGTCCAATCGGTGTCCGGGTCATTTCCGTCTATGTAATTCCAATAGTCGGCAAATGTTTCAAATCCCATCATGTCTATTCCCCAGGCATAAAACACTTCATTGCCCATTTCAACGCCTGTAACATTTACACTCGTTATTCCGTTGCCACCTTCAGCCACCGGTGCGTCATTTCTTAAATATTCCACCTCATCACGACATTCAGTAGCCGACATTTTGGGAATGCTTAAATCAATGATAACATCAATTTTGTAATCTCCGTCAACCAAGTGACCATCTCCAGATGGCGTATGCCAGTAATCCTCAATCATATCAACAAGCGTGATAAACTGGTCTATGTATGGTCTTACTGTGATAGGGAGTGCTTCCTGATCAATCCATTTTTTATATAAACTTTCAAATTCATCCTGGTACTCATCATTCATCCAGTTGTCACAATCATTGCAAATATATTGTGGTTTTTCGACCGTTTCACCTGCTCCATCTGTTGGGTCATTCATATCGGTTAATATCGAGGTTAAAAAAACCGGTTCATCGGCTTCTATATCGTCATCGACATCAGGATTATCGTCTGTTACATCAAAAAATCGGATAATTTCATAAATATCATAACCATAACCTTTAACAGGGTCTTTATCACCATCCCAATCTTTGTCGTATGGAACAGGATGCATCCACCGGGTATCGGCACCACCAGGGAAGCGCAGGGAGGTCGGCTTTAAATCGCGCAGAGCAAACCATGCCTGGAGATAATTTAAATCATTTTCAGAAATGTGATCAGGTGAAAAAATACCCGGAATATGTATACCAAAAAGATTTTCGTTGATGTCATAAATATTGTCACTAAGTGTAACTTTCATGGAATTTATAGTCAAGCCTAATAGCAACTGAATTTTTTCGTAGTTGCTATACCCATTAACTGTTGAATCCTCTGCAACCAAGATCAGTTTGTAGGCAATCGTATCATCTTTAGGAATAAAATAAGCAATTGTATCTGTTGCAAAATAATAGGCCACCGAGTCCACCGGCTTGGTAAAGTGTGCCGCTGTATCAGCTTCACCAATATAATAAAGTGCAACTGAATCTGCCTGAACAAAATATATAGTGGTGTCTTCCTGCAATAAAATTATACTGTCAAGTCCATCAGCATATAAATTAGCCGTATCTGTTATAACATATATTGCAGTAACAGTAATGGTGTCTGCTAAAACTGTGCTATCAGGGGGAATGGGATTCGGTTCAAAATAACTGTATCCTCTTTCATTTATATGTAAATCCGCATAAGCTTGCTGATTAAAAAAAAGCGTACACAATAATATTGCTGTAGCGATAAGAAGAAAATGTATCCTAAAATCAAGTTTGTTCAGTTTTTTCATTGGAGTGAGTTTAAAATTAAGAAATATTAGAATATTTGCGAAAGTGTGTTGCCATAAAGAGACCATCTAATGAAAAAGTCTTCGTCGTCGTTTACTTAACCCATCAACTGTCCGCTGAGAGTGTCCTATCCGATTTTCAATATGAATGTGATTTTGATGAACCATTGGTTATAACGGCCGGGGCTTTGCGAAGTTTGTTTTTGTGGGGTTTTAACGATTCCGGTTATATTTTACCTAACCTTTAATAAAGGGCAGGAAGGTTATGAAACCCTCCTGCCCCACAAAAACAAATTTTGCCAAAGCCCATGTTATAACCTGTGGTTTACAAGCTACTGGAGGATGACTTTTTCAGCATATTGTTTCTGGTTGTTATAAATTGTTACAATATAAACTCCCGCAGGTAAATGATTTAAATCGATTATCTGAAATTGATTATTAATTGTTCCAGCCAACATTAATTCTCCCGTCAGGTTTTCAATTTTAAATTCATTAAATGGTTGTTCTGTCAAATGAATATAAACATTTTTACCCCAACTATAAATTGAATAAGAACCAGCACTTGATACGTCGTCAATTCCAGTATAATGCCATGTCGCACCTGCAACAATTGGACAATCAGGTTCAACTTCGTAGGCGTAATCCTTTACAATTAATGTCCGGCCAGAGTCAATTACATCGCAACGTATCCATCCATAATGTAAATTGCTATCGAAGTCAATAAATCGTATACCTAAATAACGATCTATTGTTTCCGATATAGATTCATTATACCAATTGCAATTTGTACAATTGTCATATGGAAAGCCTGAATGGTATCGATTTGTAGCTAACAGTTGTATTAAGGAATTTTGCCAATTTAAATCATAATTTATTATATCGCCACCGAATAGGGCAAATGGATAATTACTTGCATCACCAACTAGTCCATTCATTGAATCATATCTAAACACCTGCAAGAATTTGAAAGTGTAGGTTTCTTGCAACGAGAATGAATAAACCGTAAATGAATAATTCTGTAGTCCAAAATCCAAACTGCCGTTATCATCAATGTCCAGCCAACTCCCTTCAGGACTTTCATCGAATATAAAATCTGGATCAATATCGGTGTATATTACCTGCGCATTAGCTTCCGGTTTAAATAAAATGAAAATAGCAGAAAACTTAGAATATTCAATAATTCGAGCAATATTAATCGTCCTTTTCATTGCATTTTGATAAATTGTGAAATGTATTTTTTGCCAGCAGGGTTTGTAATTGAAATAATGTAGCAACCTGCAGGTAAATCTTTAACATTTATTTCTTGAAATGGAGTAGCATATCCTTGTTGCATCAATTTGCCTTGTGCGCTAAATATTTCAAGCAAATAGGTGTCAATATTTTCATTTGTTGATTCCTTATCTGTTGCAAAGTAAACAGAATTAGAAGCAGGGTTTGGATACACTAATATGTTTTCAGGATGTTCGATGATAGCCACGGTATTCTGCTCCTTCAAATACACGGGAATAATCGGAATCTTGAAGTATCCGATTGTGTATGGTTGTGCTGTTAAACAATAATCCACTCCTGCTGCACAGCCTGGTGTAAACGACGCATTCCATGTAATGGACTGTAATTCATTTGTCGGGTGATCCAGGTCGATATAGCAATCGTTCAAATCAGGATTATAAAGTTTTGCATTTCCAGAGGTGGAATATAATTGCATCGCTTGAATGTAGCTGACCGTTGCTGCTCCCAGTTCAACATAGTCTGGATATAATGCAAATAACAATCTAAGTAAGGTGGGATCTACCGAATAATTCTGGACAAATGGACTGGTATTCGTAAAATAAACGTAAACATATTCGGGATTTATCTTTTTGTCAAGAAATACAGTCGGCTCAATATTCAAGTTACCTGTTGTCATTGTAATAGTGGAGGGTAAATATTTTAAACTAAACCTGTTTATGTCGCTGTAAAGCCTTGTAACAAAATAGGATGTTCTTCGCATCCAATAATTTCTTTTGTTCCATTTTGGATCGTCAATACATTCAAGACACGGAGCAGGACAAATGCCATCATACGGCCAATAATTCATACTTTGTTCAACCCTTTCCTGATGATCTGAAAGTGTCAATAAATCGGTCCATACACCACCTGCATAATTCTGAATTGTTGCATATGTGAAAAAGTTTTGGCGATAGGGTGATTCAAAATTCAGTTTGATATTTTTCATCAGCCACTGCATCAGCAAAACGCCGTGCATAAAGCTATTATCATAAATTAATATTTTTTTTTGATTTTCTACATCAATCGGATCACTCGCATCATATCCCTGCAGCACATCTTTCAAATTCCATTCAGTCATCCAAAGTTCTTTTTTATCAGGATCTTCTGAACTCATGTCGAATTGTAATTGATTGTTGAATTCGGCAAACGATGCTTGTATTGAATATGGATAATCACCGGGTGTAGGATGATTAATTATAAAATCCCTGAAATTGCCATAAACACCACCAACACCTTTAATTTTTTTGAATGCATTTTGCAATCTTGAGTCAGCGTAATCAAAATGCCACCTGTCGTCAAGATCCGTGGCATTTGCTTCATTGCAACTTGGATTCAAGATGAAGTTAGAAGGGTCGATTGGTGTGCCCATCCAATTATCAGCCGAATAATAATTATGCAGAATAACTGCATCAAAAGCATGATCGGTGCCTACCATTTCACCGTATAAAGAATTCAAATCGGAATTCCAAGATCCATTTGGATCACAACCGAGATGGATTCCACTAATTTCATCTAACTTAAAAGCATAAGGATTGCCGAGTTGGCTGCCCACCAAACCCACTTTATAATTGTATCCACCTACATTTTTAAATGCACCAATAAAATCATGATCATTCCACATATCCTCACTTAATACTTGGTTTAAGTCACTGCTTGCTGTGGACAGTGCATTATCGGAATAATTACAACCATTAATATAATCCCAATAATTACCACTATAATTATCATCGTTGTCGCCATCCACTGTTGTGTGCAATTTGCAATACCTGAATCCAACTGTTTCACAATAAAACGGCACATACGTTTCATTTCCTATTTCTACCCCGATTACATTCACATTGTTGCTTCTCAAATAGTCTGCAATCGACTTGCATTCAGTCGCTGTTTCACTGATGATATTTAATGATAAAATAACTTTAACGGCTGGGCGCCCAGGATTCTCGGCATTTATTTTATGTACTAAAAAAATGAAATCATCTATATACCGGCGAGTTTCACAGAGTTGTGTTTTATATTTATTTCTGAATTTCAGATAGTCATCAACTCTGTCTGCATTCATCCAAACACTTAGGGTCGATAGCAATATTTCCGGATCAATATTTTCATAAAAAATATCATCATCATCTATTACGTTCATGAATCCGTCAGTCCAATTAAAGTAGCGTGCAATTTCATAAATATCATATCCATAACCTACAGCGTCAGTGCCGTCCGTATTGTTTAGAAGGTGCATTAATTTGCCGGATTCACCACTTGGGAATCGAAGCACCGCAGGGCTAAGTTCCGAAAGCCAATCATAGGCGTATTGACTTGTACCTCCGTCTAAACCATCGTTCGGTAAACTTGACGGCTTGAATAAACCTTCGAGATTAATTCCGAATAAACCTTGATTTATAGTTTTCGGATCCTTCCCCATGTGAATGTTAATGGCTGATTTACTTTCCAAAATAGTCAAATTCAATTTCGCATTTGCTTCATAAAGAGGATCACTAAAGAGGGTGTCAGCATTAATTAGTGAATACGCTATGGAATCGTTTGCCGGTATGTAATATGCTGCTGAATCTGTAGCATAATAATATGCAATCGTGTCAATCGACCTCTCGAAAATTACCTGTTCAGCAGGAGAACCGATATAATATGGTAATGTGGTGTCGCCTTGAACGTAATATGTTGAAGTGTCTTCATGTAACATTACGATACTGTCAAGGCCGTCAGAGTATATATCAAACGTGTCAGTAACATTGTAAATTGCTGTTGCACTTACTGTGTCAGTTGGAATTGTATCTGGTGCAAAAATCGAATAAATACTTTTTGTTGTAAATGAAATTTTCTTACTATTGATGTTTGCCGCAAAAATTGCAGTGGTTATTAGTCCGAATAGCAAGAAAAGGGTTAGGATTTTTATATTTGAGTTATTATATTTCATGATAATTGTTTTAAAGTTAGGGAAAATTTGTCTATGCTATGTTAGAAAATGGGGATATACAAAAAAGCTTGCCGTCGTCTGCGTTTATTCAACAAGGCAAGAAGGAGACGTATTTGTCTATAGCCAATGTGTCCGGTTGTAATGTGGTTATTGATATGGTAAACCATTGGTTATAACGGTTCGAAGCTTTGCGAAGTGGCGGCAACTAAACGATATAGTTTATGGTTACTAAAATTTTTATTTAAAGATTAATTTTCAAGGATACGATTCACGCCGCCATTTTGCAAAGCTTTTGTTATGACCAGTGGTTCAAGCGACTTACTCAATGAAAACCTTTTTGTCATAACGATTTCCAGCATTTAACAATGTCACTAAATATATGCCTGTCGGATAATTCTGCATATCAATTTTATCGTTTTTTATTAGTAATTCTTTTTTAATTAATTGCTTTCCGGTTATATCTGAAATAATTAGTTGTAACCCGGTAATTTCATCTAGATGAAGATAAATTGTTTTATTAAAGCTATAAACAACTACTCCAATGTCATTATTCGTTTCGCCTATTCCACTTATCAGTTCTCCTGCATACAACCCTTTTCCACATTCGGTGTTATAAGCATAATCTTTTATATGTATGGTTTCTACCGAATCTGTAAATGAGCATCGCATCCAACCGTAATGAATGCAAGCTTCATCATCAATAAATTTTATGCCGAGATAACGGTCCTCACCGGGGATTTCATTCCATAAACCACCGGTGTAATACCAAGGTTCAATTGGGTAATGATTAGAAGTATTTGAAAGACCTCGTTCCTTTCCCGCCATCGTAAAGAATCCATTATTAAAATTTGCTGACACATTGATTTGCGACCCATTGTCTAAAGCGAATGCAATCCCACTTTTAATTCCAATAATGGAATTGCTTATATTGTATGTCCCTATCTCCCATAAAATTGTTGAAAAATATTGATTGAAGGTATAGCTAATGTAAAATATGTGTTCTTTTAGAATAAATAAATCATCTGTACCATTAATATCCAAATCAAAATACATTTCACCAGTATCGTATTCCACATCAGGTTCTAAATCTACATAAACCACTTGCGCATCTGAAATGTTACTAAGCAAAATGAATACTCCGGCTGCTGCGGAGTATTCATTTATTAAAAATTTATTTCGTTTCATAATCATTCCGTTTTAATTAATTGCTTTGTTATGTCTATGCCTTCATCGCTTTTAATAGAAATAAGATAAATGCCTGCCGGGCAACCGGTAATATTAATCTCCTGATTTTCCTGTGCAACAGTTTTTATAAGAGAAATTCCTGTAATAGAAAATACCTCAATATTTAAAGGGATGCCTTCTAATAATCCGGAAATATTACTCTGCACTTTGAAGGTAGTAGCTGTAGGATTTGGGTAAATATTGATAGAGTTTTCATGCTCCTTAACTGCAGATTCCTTTAGTGGTTCCCACCAAACTATCTGAAGTTGAAAATAACCGACAGAGTTTGCTGGTACTGTTACCTCATAAGCTCCAGGATAATCAAGACTCAATACCATATTTAGAATGCCATCATGAATGCCCTGTATATCGAACCTATGATAAGTCCCTGGCGTGCCAATCGATTCGCAACCATAGCAATTATTAACTGATTTAAGGTCAACATCAAAACATAACGTGTTTTTTCCTGAAGACATATAATTAAAATCCACCTCAACATCATGTATCCCCATGCCAAGAAACTTATCAAAAGGAACTGCACCACCTAACAATGAAGTGATATTATTAGGGAAGATGATATACTTTTGAGGTACCGGCTTCATATTTGAAAAGTAGAAATCCAAATAATCATGAGGATGAACGAAAACGGTGGGTGCGAGGTTGGGATTAAAATTGCTCATTTCCATATTTGATGGCAGATATTTTAAATCATTCTTGCTTATTTCGCTGAGTAGTTTATATACCCAATAAGTTGTGCGTTGTGCATAATATTGATTTCCATTTATAGGAGTTGGAATGGGAGGGATGTGATTTGCCTTATCAGCACAATCTGCCTGCACGAGCATATCGCTCCAGGCTCCACCGGCATAGTTATGGTAATTACCATAGGTTAGACCATTCTGCCAACCTCTGCTGAGAGAACTATGCTTCAAATCATTTAAAAACCATTCCTGTGTAATCAATCCATGTGGGAAACTGTTATCATAAATATGAAGCAAATTTTCAATCAATATTTTTTCCTCCTCCGGCATGTTGCCATACACCTCCGATTTAATATTTTTTTCGGTATTCCAAATTTCTTTTCCTTTCCCAACAATCGGATCATATTGAAGCTGAATGTTCAACTCGCTGTATTCATCAAAGTAAACGGTTCTTATGTAGTCCCCAATATTTCCGGTTAAATTGTATTTTACCCCTAAAAACCCGTCAAATGCAGTCCTTAGTCGCACATCGTAAATATCGTACCGCCATAAATTAGGATTACCCATTTCAGTAATGCCTCCACACATTTTTAAATTACATGTTCCTGCATATACAGGATATTTCAGGCACATATCAATTTGTGGAATTAAATTCCATTTATAATGTGCGGCATCATAATAATTATGCACTACAAACGCATCATATTTTTTTATATCAGTCCCGAGAATTACATCGCTATTGTGCAATGCAAGGTCAGTATTCCATGACTCAGCTCCGGTTGGCGGGTCTGCATTCGGAACAGGAATACCAATTTTTACTGGATTGGCTGAGAATGCAGGATCAGTTTTAAAGATTCCAATATAGTCATGATTATCTGTTACAGCTTCCGGTAAAATATAATAACCGTCAGTAATTAAATCCGGATTGTCAAAAAATTTATCCCAAAATACAGGGTTTGACTCCTCCCCGTTTATATAATTCAAATATGCGTTAACATCTTGATTTCCTGTAACATCGGAAAATCCCATTAGGTCAGCACCCCACTTAAAATAGCATTCATTACCTAGTTCAACACCAACAACGTTCACTTCGTTACCCCGCAGATATAATACCAACGCCTTGCATTGGGACGCTGAAAGAGAAAGAATATTCAAATCTAGTAATACATCAACCTGATAATCATTATCGTCCTGAATTTGCTGAACTAGATGAATAAATTGCTCAATGTAAGCAGGTTCTGATCCAGGTCCTGGGACATCATCCTGTGTTTTCCATTTTTTGTAAACATCTTCAAGATTCTTTTGATATTCTAGTGAATTCATCCACATCCAACAATCATCACATTCTACTGCTAATCCATCATCTCCCAAATCATTTAATATTGCAGCAATTGAAGTGGGTCCAATTAAGGCTTTTACCTGCACATTGTTATTTGCGTTGGTGTTCAATACTGTGGAAGGATCAATTACAAGTGAAGGATCGCTGTCATAATTTTCAGTCATATCATAAAACCGTATTATTTCTTCTATATCGTAGCCATAGCCATGAATCTCATCGGGCGTACCATCTCCATTTGTATCGCGATATGGGCGTAAATGCATAAACATTCCACTTGCACCTCCGGGAAAGCGAAGACATCTTGGTTTCAGGTCACTCAGCCATTGCCACGCTTCAGGATTTGCCGGCGTAATTCCATCACCCGGCACATCTATTACGTCTGATTCAGGTAAATGCCCCGGGAGGAAATTCCCCTCCAGTGTAAAACCAAAAATTCCCTGATTAATTTCTTTAGGAGCACCGCCGAGATAAACCTTAATTACACCATGGTTTAGAACAATATTCGGATCAATAATTATCTTTTCAGAACTTGCATATGTTGCTTCTGTAGAAGAATCAACTTTTATAAGTTTATATGCTTTTGTTTCATCCTTTGGAATATAATAAGTCGAGGTATCAGTAGCAATAAAATATGCTGTTGAATCCGGTTTAAAATATATTGTATCTGTTTTAATGAAATAACTTGATATTGCGCTGTCAAGAATTATTGTTGAATCAAGTGCAATTAATGCACTGTCAACATACCCGGTGCTTTGAATAAATATAGTATCGTTTGTGATATAATAGGCAGTTGAATCTATAAGTGTAAAATAATTTATTAGTGTATACTCTTCACCAATAAAGTATACTTCCGAACCGCCTTCGTTAATGAAATTAGCGGCAGAGTCAGTATGAAAGAAAAGTATGGTGTCTAATCCGCTAGTTAAAATTTTTGCAGAATCGCCAATTTCATAAATTTCCACTACAGAAATTGTATCTGCAATTAATATGCTGTCGGGTGGAATTGAGTCTGGCGCAAAATAATTTGTTAGTTTATCGGAGATTGTAAAATTGTTATTGCCGAGAGCACAAAAATATATTGTGGCTATCATTAGCCCCAAAAGGTAAAATGATTTATGAAGCGGTATTGTTGATTTTGATAAATTTTTCATTGGAGTGACTTTAAAGTTAACGAAAAAAGTTTGAAGTTTTGCTTCAAAGGGAAGGGTTGTCTGCTAAAGCTGTCTTCGACGCCGCTTGTTCAGTCTGTTGATAGTCCACAGTGCGTGTCTGTCCCAAGTTGCAATATGACGTGAATTTTCCTGAACCATTGGTTATAACGGTTCGAAGCTTTGCGAAGTGGCGGCAACTAAACGATATAGTTCATGATTTGTCTAAATGTTTATGTGTTGTAATAATTGTCATAGGTGCGATTAACCAGCCATTTTGCAAAGCTTTTGTTATAGGATGTGGTATTGCACTTAGTTAATAAATATTTTTTTTGTTAATTGTCTGTCGTCTTGGTCTAAATTCACAATATAAATTCCAGTTGGGTAATTATTCATGTTAATTATTTCTAATTGGACGTTTATTTCTTTTTCTGCAATTAAATTTCCTGTAAGGTCTACGATTATCATATGTACTGAACTATTCTTATTAATATTTATGAATACGTTATTCTCAAAACTGTAGATAGTTGCATTTAGAGAACTTTGCTCATCTACATTTACAAAACTGATAGTATCACCAGCTAAAATTGGGTAATCTGGTTGCATTTCATAGGCATAATCATGAATAATTAAAGTGCGTCCGCTGTCTATAACTGAACAACGTATCCAACCGTATCTCTGAATGTTTTCTTCGTCTGTGAAACGAAAACCAAGAAAATTTTCAATTTGTTCTCCCCAAAAATACGGGTTCCAATTTCCACTATGGTCTGTAGATGGAAAATAACCCGATTCATAGGAGGTCTTGGCTAAAGTTTGATAATTGTCATTATAGAAATTGAAATTATAATCTATTACCTGACTTGCTTGCAATACGTAGGGCCTGTAATATGTATACCCCCCCCCACCGGATAAGAAACCAATACTTCCTGCAATGCCGTTTTGCATAGTATCAAATGCACCAACAAAGAGTGCTTTTACATTGGCTAAGTCGCCATAAAAAACCGTTGTTGTAAAACTTTCATTAAAGAAGTTAAAGTCATTCAATCCATCATCGTCAAGGTCAATTCCAAACATTTCATTCGGTTCATCAAGAATAACATCCGGATCTATGTCTGTGTAAATTACCTGTGATGAAGCAGCAGTAACCCCAAGAAGGGTTACTGCTGCTGTTGAGTATTGTAATAAAGAAAACTTTTTTATCATGCTTAAAACTTTGTGAATGAACTAATCATTCTGCTACCGTCTTTAAAATTACAAATTACTTGATACATCCCATAACTGAGCGTTGAAATATCAATAGATGAAGTGTTTTCACCTGTTTTCAATAGCTTAACACCTGCCATTGAAATTATTTCAACAGTTTGAATTTCATTTGATGTTGAAATATTCAGGACAGTATTTGCAGGATTCGGATAAACAGTGCATGTATTATTTATTGCACTTGCCATTTTCGGAATATATGGCACCACATGCATTTTTACATAACCGGAAGTAAAGCCCGGAACAACAACACATAAACTGCCCTCTGCAGATGTGCAACCCGG
>ENA-ORBV01011076-ORBV01011076.1-microbial-mat-metagenome-genome-assembly--contig:-NODE-11076-length-14261-cov-7.530034_pt1 | contig 14261 bp, 10 predicted proteins | sample MGYA00237777_ERZ505514 | MGnify/ENA primary metagenome ERZ505514 (study PRJEB26160, sample SAMN06269048) | microbial mat metagenome | isolation source: Oligotrophic lake microbial mat | place...
ATTTGGCGTCGGCATCACAATTTAGCAAAGAGGCCGAGCTCAGCACCAATGGCGATCTCTATCGCCGCAGCGCCTTTGCGCTCGCGCATGATGGCAGTAATCTGCGCAGGGCCGTCGAGGTGCTGGAGCAAGGCCGGGCGCGTGGCTTGGGCGAGACACTTGATCGCGACCACGCCGATCTAGTGGCATTGCAACAGGTCTATCCTGATTTGGCGGCACAATACCTTACGGCAGCCTGACCATGATCGTCCCCTTCGGCGCTGAGGAGCCGGCGGCGCTCCTCCTCGATGGATTCATCGAAAGTCACCTGGATACGCTGCTGATCTCGCGCGAAGGCGATACAGTCGTCGGCGGCTACCTGCCGGGGCAGCTCGGCGACCATGATATGCTGAGCGCGGCATTGGATAGCGCCCTGCCTTTGCTTGGCGAACAGCTCATCGCCCCGCTCGCGGCCCAACTGCGGGCGATGGGCGCACACGGCGTCACGCTCATCCCCACCGGTCTGCTCAGCCTGCTGCCGCTCCACGCCGCGACCTACACAGTTGATGACCATACTCATTGCCTGCTCGACGAGTTTGACGTGGCCTACGCGCCCTCGGCCCGCGTGCTGTCCACGGCGCAGCGCGAGTATGAGCGTCGCGCCACGGGCGCACCGCGCCTGGCCGGGGTGGGCAACCCGCTGCCGGGGACGGCAACCGGCATCTGGGCACGCAGCGAGCTACAACGGGCATTGCCGTTGATCAGACAGCAGGTTGCAGCGCTGCTGCCGCAGCTTGAGGCGACGGCCCAGCAGGCCGCGCCGGATGCACGCGATATGCTCGTTAAGCTGGCCCAGCGCTGGCGCGCAAGCCTTGAGCGGCTCGAGCAGGTAGCCCATCAACTGCCTGAGCAGGTGGTGAAGGCAGGCCATGACCTGCTGCTGGCAGCGGCGCTGTTTGCCGGCTTGCCCAACGATGCGGGCCTGCCGTTGCTGCAGCTTGTGGCGCGCATCCCGCCTAGCCTGACCTACGCGCGGAGTGAACTGGCCAGCATACTCGACCTGCTGCCACCTAGCGCGGGCACGGCGCTGTATGAACAGGCGGCGACCCGCGCGGCATTATGGGCCACCTTGCCCGAGGCGACCATTGCACATTTCTCCTGTCACGGCAGCTTTGGCCTCGCAGACACCCTGGATAGCGCGCTCTTGCTGGGTGACGAGACCCGGCTCACCCTGCGCGACCTGGTCACAGGCGACACCTCGGCCCTGGCGAACCTGCGACTCGTCGCCCTCTCGGCCTGCCAGACGGCAATCACCGACTTTCGGCGCGTGCCGGACGAGAGCATCGGCCTGCCGGGCGGCTTCCTACAGGCCGGCGTGCCTGCGGTTGTCGGCACGCTCTGGAGCGTGAACGACCTCAGCACCGCACTCCTGATGCACCGCTTCTACGAGCTGCACCTCCAAGGCGACAGCGCGGCGGGGCTAGCACCGCAGCCGCCGGTACGGGCGCTGCGGCTGGCGCAGTGCTGGCTGCGTGACCTGACCTATCAGGGGATGTATGACTACTTCGAGCAGCACCGCCAGCTTCGGGCAGCGCGTCCTGTCAGCAATGGCGAACGCATGCCTGGGAGTATGCTCAACGAGGGACGGCTGGCCGCCGAGGAGGGCATGGTGGTCGAAAACCCGCAGGCCCGCCCCTATGCCGACCCGCTCTACTGGGCTGCGTTCACGTTCTCCGGGGTGATGGAGGGAGGTAACGATGGCCGGTGAGGAAACCATTGCGGCCCTGTTAACGATCTGGGACGAAGGTAGCGCCGTTGCCAGCTGGGATGAGCTTGCGCCCCGCTTGCAGGGACTTATGGAGCGCTATCGCGAGGCTGACGACGAGGATGCGCAAAGCGAGATCGCGCTCCAGATCCGCGACCTCCTCAAAGCGGATGCGCCGTCACTCTTCACCAGTCTGCTGCGCAGAACCAGGGCCATGCGACACAACGAGGGCGATGCACTCAAGGGGACGCACGGCATCCCGACTCGGTCCCAGATCAACAACCGCCTTGACGAGCTAGTTCTGCAGGGAAGTATGGTGCTTGGCGGTACAGGGATCGACCAACCACTTCTGCGCTACACCGATATCTCCTGCCCGCACCGAGTCTGGATCGAGGAGCGGCTGACCATTACAGTCGCCCTGACCATCGAGCGCCCCGCGATGAGCATCGCCGTCGAAACGCTGACCCTACATCAGGAGCAACCAGTCAAGGTTCGCGTCACCGCACTGCGCTTCGATCTGCTGAGCCCGGCGGAGCAGGAGATCACCCTGCTCTCGGATGCGGATAGCCCGTCGGTGGTCTTCCACCTGCGCCCGCACGAGGTTGGCCCGGCCGAGATCAGCCTGGAGTTCTGGCAGGGCGGTAACCAGATCGCCGGGGTGCCGCTTACGGTCGAGGTTGTCGCCACCGAGTCGGCCTTTGTTGCCGCGCCCTACGCGCCGGCCAGTATCAACCCTGGCGCGGCCAGCGTCGCCGCACCCGATCTGACGCTGCGCGTCCACTACGAGCGCGGCGTCCGCACCCTCCGCTACGCCCTCTGGAAGGGCGGCGTCGTCATCTACGAGACAACGGGTGAAGTGCCCTTCGATGCAGGCCCGCAAGCCTACATCGAGCAGCTCTATGCCGATCTTGGCTTGCTCCGCCAGGGCACGGATACCGTGCGCGTCGGGACGCGCGGCGGGCGCAAGCTGGCAACGGAAGCCATCGAGCGAACGCTTCAGCGTATTGGACAGCGGCTCTGGGATAAGTTCATCCCCTCCGACCTCAAGCTTGTCTATGGGCGCGAGCGTGCTACCTGGCAAGGGGCGCAACGCCCCTGGAGCATGCTCGTCATGTCTGATGAGTCGGCCATCCCCTGGGAGTTGGTGCGGCCCTACGGTGACGACTGGGACGACGCCGCGTTCTGGTGCGAAACCTTCCACTTCGCCCGCTGGCTGCCACGCCACCCCGACTTCCCGGAGCAGTTTTCGCCAGCCGCCCGGCTGCCTCTTGACAACATCGCAACGCTGGCCCCCACAACCTATGGCGAGCTAACCGCCATTCCGCGTGAGCGCCAGATCCTCGCCGACCTCGTGTCCCGCTGCGGGTGCAAAGATCTCAGCCCCCAGCGTGTCACGTCAAGCGTTGTGCTCGACATCCTGGAAGGCGGCACCTATGATTGGATCCACGCCGTCTCCCACGGCGACTTCGTCCCCCAATCCGCGACCAACAGCAGCATCCTCTGGCTCGACGATAAGGTGTCATTCTCCAGCGAGGAGATCACCGGCCCGGAGATTCGTCGGCATCTCAAGACTCGGCGCCCGGCCTTTGTCTTCAACGCCTGTCATCTTGGCCGCGAGGGCTCGGGGTTAAGCGGCGCGACCGGCTGGGTCAGCCAGCTCCTCGGGGCGGGCGCTGGCCTGTTTCTCGCGCCGTTATGGACGGTCACTGACGAGCTGGGGCCGCTCTTTACTGAGACCTTCTACCGCACGCTGGTCGACGAAAAGCAGACCGCCGCAGCCGCCGTGTGGGCCGCGCGCCAGGCTGTCAAGCTCAAGCAAGCTGGCGACCCGACCTGGCTGGCCTACAGCCTCTATGCCCACCCCAACGCGCGGGTGGGGCAATCGTAGCATCCAAAGGCAATCTATGACCACCATACTCTTTGTGCATGGCACGGGCGTTCGCAGGGGCTATGAGGAAGATCTTGCCCTGGTGCGCGAGCAGCTAGGCGAGCGCTTGCCAGGTATCACCGTGGCGGCTTGCCATTGGGCGGACAAAGCGCTCGGCCTACGTACCGATCTCCACATGAACGGCGCATCGATTCCTTCCGGGCGTTTTGCTCGCGGCGAGGAGCTGGCGGACGATCCGTGGATCGCGCTCTGGGGGGCGCTCTACAGCGACCCGCTTTACGAGCTGCGCCTGCTGACGGTGCTCCCCGGCGATGCGGATATCCCAGGCGACCCGGATGTCATCGCTGACGAACTGAGCGCGCTGCGGGCCGCGCTAGCAGGCTTTACACCCAGCCCCGCCCTCGACGTGTTACTAGCGACTGCGGGGCTCGCCGGCCGCTTCGCCGAAGCCTGCGGCGACGTGGCGGCTGCCAAGCCACTGGAGCAGCTGATCACGGCCGCTGTGCAGCCGCTCGACCTGGTACGCGGCGCCGTTGCGCGCGCAGTGGTGGCCCAGGCGCTGGCGTACAGTCGGAACGACGGCACCTACAGCCGGGCAGCATCTGACGCCGATCTGCGCGACAGTGTCGTGGCCCGCCTGGGTATCGAACTGTCTGGCATGACACCTGACCGTGGTGCGGTAGATCTGCTGAAGCAAGGGGTCGGCTGGCTGGTGAGCCAGAGCGCAACCTGGTACCTCAGCCGCGACTCATCGGTCGCTACCAACGTCGCCTTCCCCTTCTCGGGCGACATTATGCGCTACCAGCGCGACGGCAGCGCCATCCGGGACTTCGTACGCACGCAGATCGCCGCGTGTACGCCCCCGGTGATCATCCTCGCCCACAGCCTCGGCGGCGTGATCTGCTTCGATTTGCTCAACCTATACGACTTTTCAGGCCAGGTGGGCGGCCTGATCACCGCCGGCTCGCAGGCGCCGCTGCTCTACGAGCTCGACGTGCTGGCTGGGCGACGCTTCGGCGAGCCGCTGCCCGCGCAGTTCCCGCGCTGGCTGAATCTCTACGACCGGCGCGACTTCCTTAGCTTTGTCGGCGACAAGGTCTTCGCCGGCCGCATCACTGACCGGGAGGTGGATAACCGCCAGCCCTTCCCCCAGGCCCACAGCTCCTACTGGGCGAACCATCAAGTCTGGGACGCCATCAAAGGTTGGCTGTAGCTGATGCCACCGCTCGCTGCAATGATTCTGTGAGCGTAGAGACGGGCAGCCCGCACGACCTGCCGAAATATTGACCGTGTGATTGGCGCCGCATATACTGGCCTCACGACCACGGCCAGCCCGTCTCTGTGGCGCGACGGTGAGAGCCGCCACGCTACCCGGACCAGCGCACCGCGCCCGTGCGCTCCGATTGTGTAGACGCTCAAACAAGCCAGGCGCGGTGTCGGCGTCAGCCGCGAACCGGCCAAGCTCGATCGCCAGGACAACTCGCTCCGATCAGGGGAAGGCCAAACCGCCGCTCATCCACCGTTCGCGTGCAAGCACGTTCCAAAGCAAAGCCGGCGGATGATCGCGGGGGTGACGTGCTTGGCGTTCCGCACGGCCTCGTAGACGGCAAGCTAGCAGGCGAGATAGGCCGTATGCACGCCTTGGAAGCGGCGGAGAGCGGAGCTCGTCGCAGCGACTCCAAAGCGCGCTGGAGAGCTGGGATTTCTTCAACGCCATTGTCGTTTCTGTGAGGCAAAGGGCGCGTCGTTCGCCATTGGCGGGGCGGGCACGGCAACACCGCGCGCGGGACAAGGTCGGTTCGCCGTTCGCGCCGCGCCCAGGAGTTTGTTGGAAAAGGCCGTCTGCTGAAAGGATACCATGCAGCCGTTGCCGCGCCGCCCGAATCATACGCCCCGCAGGCCATTGGCGACCTATGTGGCGCGGCTCAACTCTCGCAGCCGATGCCGTCGTTGTCGCGGTCGAAACCGTGGGGATCCCTGCCTACGACCCTAAAGCGGCGGTATGGGATGTCGGGGCAGTTCAGATCGCCAATACCGATCGGCAGGCAGAAGTCGGGGTAGGACGGGTCACAGCGCTGCTGCGGCGCGACTGGCGGTGGCGCAACAGGTCGCGCGGTAGGAGCGCGAGTCGGAACGGCCGTCGGCGGAATCGTTGTCGGCAGCGCGAAGCCCATCTGCGCAGCGTAACGCCGCACATCGTACGAGGGCGCGGCCACGACACTGGCGGCCGCCCAGCCCTCCGTGCCGAGGGGCGCGCGCCGTGGGTCGCAGTCGGGCCCTGTGGCCGCAACCCGGACGCGAAACCAGAGCTCGTCGCCCACCTGCTGCATGCTCACATACTCCAGCGCGTCGCCGGGGCAAAGCTTTGCCAGGACGGTGTCGTCGGCAACGCGGGGAGCGCTGCGCACGTTGGCAACCCGATCCGCCTGTGCGAGCGGCGGCGCGGGCACCATGGCTGTCGGCACGACCGACGGCGTCGGTGGCGTGGTGGGTCGCTGGGTGGCGGTTGCCTCAGGTTGGGGCGTTGATGGAGCTTCGGTGGCGCGTTCGTCCAAGGACGGTCTGTCGTCCTCGCTCGTACCGCTTCTATCCCTCGGGTGTGCAGCATCGCCAGAGGAGCCAGCTGCTGCTGCACGGGCCTGGGCGCCGGACAAGCTACCCGTTGGGCGAAGCAGACTGAGCGGGAGCGAGCACGCGCAGAGGAGCGCGAACATACCGACGGCAAACGATGCAGCTTTCCCGGTCGTGGTCTTGCGGCGGCGCATATCGTTGGCCCAGTAGCGGCCTGCGCGGGCCAAGGTGCGGAGGAGCAGGTCGAGGAGCCGGACGAGCGTCGTGAAGAGCAGATCCAGGACTCGTAGCAATGTCGGCATGGCATGCCCCCTGGGCGAGGAAGGGTTATGGCACCACTGTACGAGTGGTAGATGACCGTGCGCTGTCTACCAAGACCGATCGGAAATGGCAATGCCGTCATCTTCAGCAGCCTTTGCTGCCAAACGCGAGGGCCGCAATGGAGGGCTGCCGTCCGTCGGCGCCCTCCTGTCGCAGCGGGTCCTGGTTCCTGACGTTCACCACATGGGGCAACATCCGCGAGTGCATCGCCGGCCATACAAAGCCGACGCGAGGGGTGGGCGCCCGAATCACACGGCATCCCCTCGCTGAAGCTGCTCGCCCAATGGAGCGCGAGCGCATCCCCTCCCTGGCGACGAACGACCCCGACTGCGGGCGGGTGCCGGGCCTCCCCGAGCGGATACTAACCCCGTAACGCCCGACAGACGATCCCTCTCTCCCAGCATGGAGACCGTGTATGTACCACCGCGTTGCGGTGGTCTTTTGCGATGCAGGTATTCGCCTTCTTCAGAAGGAACCCTGCATGGACACACTGCTCGACGTGCCGCTGATCGACACGGCCCTCTTCCAAAGCCACGCCGGCGGCTTCCCACTGCTCCTCTGCAGCTACGCCCTGCTCGACGAGCAGAGCAACGACACCGCTGACCTGGACCACGTGGTCGTCATCCGCGTGACCGCCCTCAACGGTGAGCGCTTCCGCCTGCGTGACCCTGACGACATCCGCCGCTTCCTGGTCGCCGTCGGCCGCCACTGCTGCGACGAGGTGGCGCCATGAGCGCCCCGCAGCGTGCCGGTGGCGTTGCCCGCCAGGCGCAGATTCGGACCGTCCTGGGCGAGACCGGCTACCGGCGCTACCAGCAGGCGTTAGCGCGGGCCGGCGGCATCGCTCGCCAGGCGCAGCTGCGCGCCGCGCTCGGCGAGACGGACTATTGCGCACATCAGCGCACGCTCTACCAGCGGGCCGTGGCGAAGCACGGGGCCGTGAAGCTGCGGGCCATCCTCACGGCGGCCCACGAGCGACGTCGCTGCTGGCGCATCACCAACCCCACGCCTGGCGAGGCGCTCCTCCACTGGTTCGCGCTCGACGCTGGGTTCACGCTGCACGCCGATCTGTCCGGCACCTTCACCTGGAGCGCGTTTCGCGCCGCGCCGGAGCGCTGGCCCTTTGCCGCCACCGACGCGCTGATCGAGGGGCGGGTGCTCGGCTACGCCTGCGATCTGCTCCTGCCCGCCCAGGCCCTCGCCATCGAGGTGATCGGCGGCATCCACACGCTCACGCCGGAGCGCGACGCGGCCCGCCTCGCGGTGCTACGCGCGCAGGGTTTAACCGTCGTCACCGTTACGAACGAGCAGCTCTACCAAGCGGAGGCCGACGATCTTCTTGATCAGCTTCGGGAGGTCCGCCATGCCGCCTGACCCGCTGGAGCACCCGATCGCTGCCCTCACTGACCACCCCGTCCTGTCCGCCGAGCGCGAGGCCGCACTGATTGAGGTGATGCTCGCCGGTGTCCACGCGCGTGCGGCGCTGGCCTGGGCGCCGCCCTCGGCGGTGGCCGCGACCCAGCAGCAAGCGGCCCTGGGCGAGGCGGCCCGCGCCACGTTGGTGCGCCACAATCTGCGGCTGGTTGTCAGCATCGCCAAACGCTACCTGCGCATGGCAGGCCAGCACCTCACCCTGGAAGACCTGGTGAGCTTCGGCAATGTCGGCCTGATCCAGGGCATCGACCGCTTCGACCCGCAGAAGGGCGGCAAGCTCTCGACCTACGTCACCTGGTGGATCCGCCAGGCGATTGGGCGCGGCATTGCTGTCGAAGGCCGCGTGATTGCGCTCCCCGTCCACATCCACGAGCGCCTCGGCAAGCAATGGCGCGCGCGCAGCCGCCTGAGCCAGCAACTCGGCCGCGCACCGTCAACCCAGGAGCTCGCCGCCGATCTGGGCTGGCGCCCGCAGCAGGTCGCCCACCTGGACACTGTGAGCCAGGCGACGCGTTCCCTTAACACGAAGCTGCGCGACCCCAGCGACCCCACCGAGCTCGGCGATACCCTGCCCGATACCCGCTTTGACCCCGAGGCGACCACCCTGGACCAGACGCTGCGGGCCGACCTCGCCGGAGCAATGGCGCGCTTACTCACCGACCGCGAGCAGCGCTTCCTGCGCGCGTATTTCGGCTTCACGACGGGCCAGAAGGCAACGCTGGAGGAGGTTGGTGCCGCTGAGGGGCTGACCCGCGAGCGCGTGCGCCAGGTGATCGCCGGTGCGCTCACCACGCTGCGCGCCGATCCGGCAATCCAGGCCTACGGCGCACTGTTCGCTGCCTGAACACGGCGCCCTTCGTCGCCACCGCAGCCCATCCTCCGCAGTATCGCCTGCTGCGCCGTGCGTCACCGGATAGCTGGACACGTCGCTCCCACAGCACGCCACGCCCAGCCCTGCCAGGGGCTGGGTTGCTTGTTCGTGGAAGTGAACCAACCCACTGCGCAGCACCGTGCGCTGAAAGACGAGACACCCATGGAACCAACGAATCCTGACGCCATCACAGCTGCGACCGTACGCCGCGCCCAGGCTGGCGACGCCACGGCGATCACGGAGATCCACGCGCGCTACGCGACCCCGCTCTACCGCTTCATCCTGCGCCGGGTGAGCGACCCAACGGTCGCCGAGGATCTGCTTCACGATGTGTTCGTGCGCATGCTTGCCGGACTCCCCAGCTACGAGGAGCGGGGCTTCCCGATTGGCTCCTGGCTCTACCGCATGGCGTCCTGTCGGGTCATCGACTGGCAGCGCGTCGCCGCCCGCCGCCCGGTCGCACCGCTGGAGCAGGCGGGCCGACGGACAAACGCGGGCGACCTGGACGCTGTGGCGACTGATGCTGACCGCTTGGCGCAGCAGCGGGAGCTCGCAGCAGCCCTGCGTACGCTCACTGACCGCCAGGCTGCGGTCATCCGCCTGCGCTTCCTGGCCGACCTACCGATCGCCGAGGTCGCACAGCGGCTTGCGCTCACGCCGCTGGCCGTCAAAGCGCTCCAGCATCGGGGGTTGGCGCGGCTGCGCACCCAGCTCAGCCCGTATCACGCCGACACGGCGTGATGCGGTAGCAGCAGGTTTCGCTTCTCCGCAAGGAGCCCTGCTGTGGACACACCGCCTGCCACGTCCACCTTTCACCTCGCACCCGACGCCTTGACGTTCACTGGCCCCGGCGACCGCTTTCAGAAAAATCTCGCCGCCCTCACGCTGGTCCATCAGCTGGAGGCCGAGCACCGCCCTGCGACCGACGCGGAGCGGCTCGTGCTGGCGCACTACAGCGCGTTTGGCGAGTCGGCGCTGCTCAACCGGCTGTTTCGCTACGACCACGCGACCGCACGCTATGTGCTCCACGATGGCTACGCTGCGTTCCTCTCCTCGGACGACGCCCGCAACCTCCGCGTCGCCGCCCTCACCGCCTTCTATACACCGCTCCCGCTCGTCGCTGCCATCTGGCAGGCCGTTCTGCAGCTTGGCCTTGGCCGCATCGAGCGCCCCCGCATCCTCGAGCCCGCCGCCGGCGTCGGCCACTTCATCTCGGCCATGCCGCCCGAGCTGCGCGAGCGTGCCGAGATCACCGCCGTCGAGCTCGACCCGGTCACGGCGCGTATTCTTGGCCACATCCATCCCGACCTCACCCTGCACGGTGGCGTCGGCTTCGAGCGCGTGGATCTGCCGCCCAACGGGTACGACCTGGCGATCTCCAACGTGCCCTTCGGCGAGATGCGCGTCCACGACCCGAGCATTCCCGCTGCCCTTCGCCACCAGTTGCACGATTTCTTTTTTGCCAAGGCCCTGCGTCTGGTGCGGCCTGGCGGTCTGGTGGTCTTCCTCACGAGTTGGGGCACATTGGACAAGCAGGCCCGCGCCGTCCGTACCTTTCTCGCTGAACAGGCGACGCTGCTGGGCGCCTTCCGCCTGCCCAACGGCGTGTTCCGGCGCATCAGCGGCTCGGAGAGTGCGACTGACCTCGTCATCCTCCAGAAGAAGCTCCACCCGGCAGCCGAGGAGCCGCGCTGGCTCGCCATCGCCGAAGCCGCGTATCCTCGTTCCACCGACCGCCGCTCAATGACCGTGGGTTCGCGCTATACCCGTGAAATCAAGGATCCCGAGGAGCTCGCCGAGGCCCGCGTCGCCGTCAACCGGATCTGGCTCGAGGCGCCGAAGCGAGTGCTCGGCCAGCCGACGGTCGTCGCGAGTGACCACAGCCTCTGGCTCCAGGTCATGCCGCCCACCGGCGAGCTCGCAGCGACGTTGACGGACCGCCTCGCCACGATGCTCCCGGCGCAGGTGATCGCCGCCTTCACGCCAGACGCGATCGCGGAGACGCCTGCGCCGGTCGCAGTATCGCCACTGCACGAGCGCCGGGCCGCCCAGATCGCCATCCCCACGCTCGGCGGTGTCACGCAGGAGCGTGCCGCCGACCTCGCCCGCATCTACAACGCGGCTAAGGCCCTGATCCGCGCCGAGCTGAATGACGAGCCGGGCGTGGAGGCGGCGCGGGCAGAGCTAAACCAGGTCTACGTGCAGTTCAGCTGGCAGTACGGCGTCATCCACGACCCGCGCAACCAGAAGCTGTTCGGCGACCTGCCCGAGCTCCAGTTCCTGCTCGCCCTGGAGCGCAATCCCCGCCGCACGCCGAGCGGGCGCTGGCTGGCCGACCGCGAGCGCATCTTCTTCGCGCGCACCTTGCGGCCCCATCAGCCGGCGCTGCCTGGCACGCTGACATCTACCGAGGCACTACTCCGCTGCCTTGATGAACGAGGTGGCCTCGACATCTCCTACATCGCCATCCTCGCCGGCCAAGCCCAGGATCAGGTGGTCGAGGACTTGGGCGAGCGGGTGTACCGCCTCCCCGGTACGCACCACTACGAGCTCGCCGACGTCTACCTCAGCGGTGATGTTGTTGCAAAGCTGCGCGACGCGCGCACATGGGCTGAGCGCGACCTGGCGTTCGCGCGCAATGTCGCCGCCCTGGAGGTCGTGCAGCCCGCACCGCTCGGGCCGAAGGAGATCATCCTCAACCTCAACGCCTTCTGGCTGCCGGGCGAGATCGTCACCGCCTTTATCACGAGCCTGCTGCCGGCCTGGAACGGCACCGCATACTACAGCGCCGCGTTGGGCGCGTGGGTGCTCATCGACCCCGGCAAGCAGGGTGCGAACGCCGTCGAGGCGACGACGCGCTGGGGAACGAAGCGCGCCGATGCGATCGATATCCTCCACGCCTCGCTGCGCGGTGTGCCGATCACGGTCCACGACCTCGTCAGCGTGGGCGACCGGGAGAAGCGGGTGCTCAACCCGGCCGAGACGGTGGCCGCGCAGGAGAAACAGCAGGCGATCGCGCAGGCGTTCGGGCGCTGGGTGTGGGACGACCCCGCCCGCGCCGATACGCTGTGCCGGCTGTACAACGACCGATTTAACAGCCATCGGATGCGGGTGTACGACGGCAGCCACCTCTCGTTTCCCGGCATCAACACAACGCTGCTGCGCGGCGGCGATCTGGCCGACTACCAGAAGGGCGCCGTCTGGCAGATCCTCCAGCGGCCGAGCACGCTGCTTGGCTTCGCCGTCGGCGGCGGCAAGACCTTCACGGCCATCGCCGCAGCCGTGGAGGCCCGTCGCCTGGGGCTTTGCTCCAAGGTCCTGGCCGTCGTCCCCAACAATCTGGTCGGCCAATGGGCATCAGAAGCCCGTCGGCTCTACCCCGGCATCAAGGTGCTGGCGATGGCGCCCGAGGACTTCGTGAAGCAGCGACGCGGTGTCGTGCTGAGCCGCATCGCCACGGGCGATTGGGATCTGGTGGTGATCGCCCACACCAGCTTCACGCTGCTGCCGCTACGCGCCGACCTCGTCGCGAGCTTCCGCGACACTGAGACTGATCGGCTCCGGGCCTACCTTGAGGAGCAGCGGGCTACCGCCGTTACCACGGACGAGAAGCGCTCGCTCAAGCAGATCGAGCGGGCGATCAAAAAGCTCGACGAGCGGTTGGCACGCATGGCCGACGGCATCGCCCGCGACAGCGCGCGCACCATCGCGTGGGGCGAGCTCGGCCTCGATATGCTCATCGTCGATGAAGCCCAGGCCTACAAGAACTTGCATGTGCCGACCAAACTCACGAACATCGCTGGCCTGCCCTCGGCCCACAGCCAGCGGGCACTGGATATGCGGATCAAGACCTGGGATCTGCTCCGCCAGCAGCGCAAAGTCGTCTTTCTCACCGCCACGCCTATCATGAACACGTTGGGCGAGGCGTACGTGATGCAGCTCTACCTCCAGCAGCAGCAACTGGAGGAGGCCGGCATCCACCACTTCGACGAGTGGGTCTCCCTCTACGCGCAGCCCAAAATGGCCTTCGAGATGAAGCCCGACGGCTCGGGCTTTCGACAACAGACGCGGCTGGCGACCTTCGTGAACTTGCCGGAGATGTCGGCGCTGTGGCGCCAAGTCCTGAACCTGCGCACGAAGGCCCAGATGGGCTTACCCGAGCCGGTCCTCGTCACCGGCAAAGTGATTCCGGTTGTTGTGCCGTCCTCGGCCGCGCTGAAACGCTACGTCCAGTCACTGGCCGCCCGTGCAGACGACGTGCGCAACGGGCGCGTCGACCCAACTGAGGACAACCTGTTGCGGATTGTGGGCGACGGGCGCAAGGCCGCGCTCGATATCCGCCTGGTCGTCCCCAAAGCACCCCGGCAGCGCCAAAGCAAGATCGGCGCACTCGTCGCCAACATCGCGGCGCTCTACCACGCCTACACGCCGCTCCGGGGTACCCAGCTCGTTTTCTGTGACCTCGCTACGCCCAAAGGTACTGGGCGGGGTGGCGACGAACCCCCAACACGGCTGACGGCCGCTGAGCTGGAGGGCGAGGACACGGAGGGGATGCGCGAAGTCGAGACCGCCGAGGAGCGCTGGCTCAGTAACTTCGTCTACTATGAGATCCGCGACGGCCTCGTCGCCCAGGGCATCCGGCGCGATGAGATCGCTTTCATCCACGATTGCGCGACGAAGGCCCAGCGTGACGCCCTGTTCGCCGCAGTGAACGAAGGGCGGGTGCGCGTGCTGCTTGGCTCCACCGGGAAGATGGGTACGGGGATGAACGTGCAGCAGCGGCTGATCGCCCTGCACAACCTCGACTGCCCCTGGCGCCCCGGCGACCTGGAGCAGCGCCACGGCCGCATCCTCCGCCAAGGGAACTGCTGGCCCGCATGCTACATCTTCACCTACATCACCGAGGGCTCGTTCGATGGCTACCAATTCCAGCTGATCGAGCGCAAGGCCCGCTTCATCGAGCAGGCCCTGGCCGGCGAGATTACCGCCCGCACGGTGGAAGACACCTCTGACGTGGTGCTCTCGGCCGCCGAGATCAAGGCCATCGCCAGCGGCAACCCCCAGATCGTGCGCAAGGTGCAGCTGGAGGCGGAGGTCGCACGCCTCGACCGGGTGCGCTCCGTCTGGCTGGACACGCGGCGCAACCTGTAGCTGGAGTGTCACGTCACCGAGGAGGAAATCCGTCGGCTGGAAGGTCGATGCGACGTGTGGGAGCAGGCTGCAGCTATCGTTGGAAACCATCCCCACGAGCCCTTCCGTGCCGAGGTCGAGCGCGGAATTGGTGCAGGGGTGTTCGAGCCGATCACGGCGCGAGCAGATGCAGGAGCGGCCGTGCGCAGGCTCATCCACGCCTACCAGAGCGCGGCCGCCTTCCAGCGCACGCGGCTGCGGGGCGTGGCTGCACGCCTGTCTCTTATACACATCTGACGCTG
>ENA-ORBV01011077-ORBV01011077.1-microbial-mat-metagenome-genome-assembly--contig:-NODE-11077-length-14261-cov-5.916737_pt1 | contig 14261 bp, 7 predicted proteins | sample MGYA00237777_ERZ505514 | MGnify/ENA primary metagenome ERZ505514 (study PRJEB26160, sample SAMN06269048) | microbial mat metagenome | isolation source: Oligotrophic lake microbial mat | place...
GGCATGGTACTCTACTAGCTAGCTAGTACAAGCTCCTCTACTGCTAGCTACTCTACTGCTAGCTAGCTACTACTAGCTAGCTAGTATGGTAGCTGGTAGCTAGACTACGACGTAGCAATGGGGACAGAAGACCCGAGTGTTGAAGTATCGATTCAAAGATACACAGCGAAACCATCCATCCCTAGCCCTAATAAGGATTCGAGAATGTTTTCCGACTGGGTACTTTGGAACTCGAATATCAGGGAAATCGGGAATTAAAGATTTTTAGTCAGTCTAAAATCAGTCCCGGGAAAAGGGAAACAATTCGGAGCGGGGACCTCGAGCTCGACGCCCTGCAGGAAGAAACGGTCGATGATTTGCAGTTCAATTCATCACCTGCATTTCCGTTCTAGACTACGACCGTACTACTGCAGTAGTAGAATGTCATTGTTGACTACTCACTGTCTTGGATTTGGAAAGCACGGGACACCACAGAAGACCCGAGCGTATTGAAGCACCATGGGAGGCAAGATGAGCAGCACTGCGACTGACGATTGGCTAAAGTGCCCTATTTGTCTCGATCTCCCGTCGTCTACACCTGTGCAATGCCGAAATGGGCACATGGTCTGTGCCTCATGCTCTCGAAGCCTTGTCACATGTCCTCTTTGCCGCATTCCTATGGATCCTCGCTGTGCCATTTTGTGCCGTATCGCAACCGAAGCATTGGAGCGCGCATCATCGAAATCCAATCAAAAGGTGTGTCGATGTCGGGGCAGCGGTGCTGGATGTGAGTGGATGGGCGAGGCCTTGGCCGTAGCCACCCACGAAGACCTATGCTTGTACTATACCAAGACACTTGTATTCGACCTGACGAATGAAAAAAAGAAATTGCAAGAGCAGGTGAAGAATGACAAAAAGAAATTAGAAGCGCTAGCGAATCGTTTGGGTCCTGAGAAAAAAGAAGCCAAAGAGCGCGAGCGTGTAGCACTTTTCAAGGGTGTGTGTATCGGAGCCGTCAGCGTGTACATTTATTTGCTTTTAGCAGCCGCCTTTGAGGCCATCCGCGAATACATTTTTGCTTGAACTCGATCGGAAGACGGGACAACGACAGCGTTAGCGAAGCTTTGTGCTTCCAGTCTGTACCTTGGCCTTAGCCCTACCGAAGCTTGGTATTGGTCCACGTCTTCTTGTGACTCGAGAATCGGACGATGAAGTACACGAAGGGTCGAGTATATCGACCACAACTAAGTTTTATGATGTCAAGAGGGGCTCTACTTGACTTCTAAATTAGCAGGATTTCCTAGGCAGGAGCCAACGCAAGATTATTTGCCTTTCCTTTTGTTTGTCCCTCTCCGTCGTTTCCATTGGCTCCACTAGCATCCCGATAGAAATGTCAATATATCCTATTGCTTGGGTTTGGATCACACCATATAACTTCGCTTGATTTTGTTAAACTATGGTCAAGCAGCTCGGCCCCCTTGATTGCAGCATGGCAAATTATGAACCAAACACGACCAAAAGCGAACATCTCCAATGATTGATGGTAGCGATTACTAGCTACTAGTGAAAGACAGGCGCTGGAACTTATATCTATATAGCATTTCCCATTGTTATGCATAAAGAATGTTTGTAGGCAACGAAAAGAGCCTTCACTCTGCGTGAATCGAAGGGAGTTTTTGGACTTGATTCGGAATAATCCGATACAATCGTCCATCTACCGACACGTCTTAGCAACACATGATCCGGCGCACTGTCAAAGAGCAAGGCATGCAACGGAACAAGAATTGGTAAGACCAGAAATTGAACACCACACACAAGACAAAGCCCTCCAGCAGAAGATATTGTATATTTACCTCGTCATCATAGTTGCAGTAGTGGCCATTGCCCCATCTAGCAGCTGGTATCGGAAAACAATTCCGAAAAAGCATACTCTCCATTCTTTCCTGGTATAGATCGAGATCATGCAAATCAAGATTTTCTGGGGCTCTTTGTAGGTCGTTGTTAAGGCCGGGGTAACCAAGAGGCCAATTGTTGTCATCCAGAAGAATCGTTCTACCGAGCATCATTGACATCGAAAGCGTCCCAAACGGGACACTGTCGTACTGGGCTTGTTTGGTATTAATAAAGCGAAGGTGCTTGTCAGAGTTGAAATCCGTACAGTGAAATCCATCCTTGAACATGAATGGGCGGGGCGACCCGAAGGTTATTGTTGATGGATTATAGTGTCGAAGGTCGACCGCAGCGACAATGGCTGCAGCCGCTCCCTGGCTATGTCCCGTCACTACCAACTCGCAGTTTCCAGTACATGATGCAACACAGGCATCAATGGAAAGTCGGAGCTCGTCCTGGTAAGAGGTGTTGTATGCATCAAAAAATCCACCTCGAACCAGGCAATCACTGCCCCCCACTCGAAAGTCACATATGGCCAAGTTTTGCATCTGGTCGAATGGATTGAGTGCCATGGTTCCCATAATGGCTAGATAGCAAACATCTTGGTCAAACTTTTTTGCCACAAGCGCTTGGTCATTGATGTCCCAAAACCCACTAAATATGTCGTAATTGTTTGTCTTTCTCTGTTCTTTTGCTACCTTCCAAATTGGACCTGACGTGGAAAGTGTTACCAACTCATTGAGTTTCCAAGCATCATAAGCGACGGTCACGTTGGCTTTTGTTAGATTAAAACCAATGACGTCTGGGTAGGCAGGACAGCTTTGCGTACGGCGATGAGCTGCTTCTTTGTTACCATGACGAAGGCGGTTTTGGGGTAATTCAATGTTCTGAACACTGGTCTCTTTACAGGACACAGTAAAGGGAAAGGCATTATCTTCCGAGTGGCCCACAATATTCAAAGATAGACTGTCTTTTTCATCCGATGATTTTACTGTGGCATGGATGGCAGCAAACTTTTGTGCTTTCTCTTGAGTTGGACATGCAAACCCTAATGACTCTACAAGAGGAACTTTGAACGATGCTGTCTTGTTTCTAATGCTACTCTGACTGAATGGGAAGTTGCTAAAGTCTACACTGGGGGCATTGACCGTCATTGGGATGTCTGTTTTATTGTTGCCAATCCACAGATAGAATTCATCGAGGTCCCAAAGTCCCGCATGGTCAAGGCTGATTTGGACAGTCAAATGATCCTTATCACTTGGATAAGACTGTAGACAGAGTAATCCGGAAGAGCTTTTTGCTGCATCGCTCGACTTGAGCCTATTGCAAAGTGCTTGTCCATTGTTGACCACGGGTCGTTGACGAGAACGTTGACGCTGCGCCACTACGTAAGCATTGTCTACAAGGAGTAGCACTGGAATGCACCACAGCAAGTTCTTTGCTGTAAGAAGAGCCATGTTCAAGTAATTTGTTTGTGCAGGATAAACTGACTTCTCTTTGTAACGAAAAGCTACAAAAGATATTCTTGTCACACCTTATTTTGTCCATATTATTTGTAATTTCTTTCTACACGATCAATCTCCTTACAAACCCGAAAGTTTGGATCCCGTTTAATTTAGCCCATATTTCTGAATGAAAGACTCAATGACGTCATCTTGAGAGACTAAATGTACCCCCCGGCGTTAATCGGGTCTCATTGAAAATTTAAGTTGGCCGGCGTCAATTTAAATACTTTTGAAACAGAACCTGTTGTAAATATCCACGGTGCTTAGGTCCATCGGCCGGCGCACCTCGTAGGTCACATTTTCGCTAGTGTTTCTCGCTCATTTTTAGAAAACGGCGAAAACCCAAACCAAACCCATTTCAATTTGTGTCTGCAGCCAACCCTCACCACTCTTCTTCCCTCTTCTCGCTACTAGCATCAAGAATAGTTACTCTTCTGTTGTCTTGGAGATAGAAAAAGAGAAGGAGATACAAGTAACAACAAGAGGAGGAACAACTGAAAATGGCGCAGGTTTACGGATGTATCGAATGTGGGATGCTCTTTGCGGGTTGGGAGTATTGTTTGGCCCACATTGAGCACTGCAGACCCCAACATTACCTCGAAGTTGACAAACGAACGCTCAAGGAACTGTGTATGATTGGAAATCCTCGGTGTGTCGTTCCTACCTACGAGCCTTCGCCGCCACCGCCTGCTACTACGCCGCGATCTTCTTTGGGTCATTACGATAGCATGGCGGTCAGTGAAGCAGATTCAGATGAGATGATGATGGAGCACGAAGACAACTATTACAGCAACAATGCTACTATCCATCATGGGATTTCTCAGACCACTTCCGAGTGTAGTGCTGGCGGGACTACGTTGACACAAGACTTCTTGAATCCGGTAGATGGGACCTGGCAGCATGTGGCGACCGTCAAGGTGCCGGAACAACAATCTCAAAGGAAGCAAGATACGAGGAGAAACCAGGGGGTACGTCATCAAAAACATCATCAACGTCAGCAGCAGCAGCAGCAGCAGCAGCAGCGTGAACAGCAGCAGCAGCAGCAGCGTGAACAGCAGCAGCAGCAGCGTAAACAGCAGCAGCAAGTCTATAACCAGCAGTATGAAACGGATGCCGAGGAAGACGATTATAGTGAACAAATGGATCAAATGATAATTCAATTATTGGGAAGGGGGCTGACGACGGATAAACCAAGCCCGCAAGTTATCACCAACAACAATGTCTTTCCAAAACTAAGGACACACCCTGTTCCACCAGCATCGGAAAGCCCGCGCGCTAGGCCTCCCAGACCAAGCTCTACGAGAAACAACCAGCAGATGAATACGAATTACTACGATGAAGACGATTTTGTTGCCAACAACCGATCGCCCAAAGGAGTCAAAGTAGCCGATAAAGCTTCAATGATCAAGAAACGGCTGCAGCGAATTGAAAGTAAATTGCATCAGCTCATTCTCGAGTCATCGCCGATCGCCGCCGAACAGCCCCGAATGGTCCTGTTGGAGATTCTCCCCAAGGTTTTTGAAGTACGGTTTGGTTCTCAAATGGATTTCAAGGAATTGGGATTTCACAGTTTGAGAGCCTTGCTTCAAGCTATTCCTAGTATCAAAATCATGAAAATGAAAACCTATTATGGCCTTGAACATGAATATCTCGCGTCTGGAAACACCGATAATCCATCACTTCTATCCTATCACGATGGGGACTCGGATGACGACGTGACAGAGCCAGCGGCCAATGACCGCACCGCTTCCAGCACTCGTCCGAACGTCGCATACACCATATCGGATAGCAGTCTCAGCAGCGAAGAAAGTCTCAGCAAACAAAAAACACCCCGGCATACCAACAACCAAAACAACAAAACCCCCTTCACGTTCAATACTAGTAGCGAGGAAAGTAGTCATAACCCAAAGCCGGCTCGTGGGACCAAAGAAGCTGAAGTAGAAGAGGAGTCTGCTTCTTCTGATTCGGCCATTTCTTCGTGTGGATCATCCATGACAATTGTGAATGCCCTAGCGGAACTGTTACCTAGTACTCACGCCTACTCGAATATTGTTCGCGTCCTGTCGAAACAGCCCGCAGGAGTCAAGATTTCCCAGCTGATGCAACAAGCGCCCGAGTTCCAGAACTTTCTCAGTCATTGCACGGATAGGCGATGCGATGCTCAAGTCAAATTGGCGCACAGCATTCTTCAGCGGTGTCAAGGGATCTCACACAAACAAGGTGTGGATGGAAGCTATATTTATTTCCCCGCTCCACCGCCTTCTCGTGTCAAAAGGCCCCCTTCCATCGTGACAAATCATGGCAAATCACCCCGAGCCCCTGCCCCGATGTCAGATTTTGAAGAGAAAGCGGCGAAACTATTTGCTGCGTCGGAATTTGTCACGCCAACAACGTCCTCCGCATCGCCCACCCACGCCGAAAAAATAACGTCCTTTCTGGAGACAATTTCGACTCCCGTACAAAGTACTCCCGTCAGTTCCAGGGCATCGTCGCCGCTCTTGGCGCGTCCGCCTCGTTCTCCTAGAGGACAACACCAGCGTGCGCCGGCACGAAAAGGACGCTCACCTTCACCCGCTCCTAGGACACGATTATCCTTGGAATGCCCGATGACACCGAGAGAACAAACGATTGCTGACAGCGCAGCAAAGATTTTGGCCGAAGCTCAGTCTCTTTCCACTCCGAGTAGAGCTAGTAGTATCGAAGAATCTTCGGTACCTAGTGAATTCTCATATTCTGAAGATGACATTCAAAAATACATTGCTCAGGCACGGAATGAATCACCCGCTCGTGCAACACAAAGACCAGCCAGCAACGGCAAGAAGAAGACGATCAGGGATAATTTCAGTGAACCACCTCCAGTGCTTACCAAAACCAAATATTCATTTTCTGAAGATGACATCCAAAAGATCATTGACCAGGCAACGAAGGATTCACCCAGGGCCGGGACACCAAGGCAAGCCAGCAGTGGCGAGAGCAAGACGCCCAGAGGTAATGGCATTCAACCAAACACAGGGCCTAGAAAGACAGCATATTCAGATGTGACCAAAAGGATCATAAAACAGGCCAAGGATGAATCGCCCGGGAGAGCTGCAACGCCAAAACAAGCCAATATTAGCAAGAATAAGATGACCAGTGGTAATCGTGGTCAACAATTTCCAGAGCCGAAAAGCGCATACTCATTTTCCGATGATGCTATCCAAAAAATCCTTGATCTGGCAAAGAATGAACCGGACGGGGTCACAGCACAAAGACAAGCAAAAAGTGGCAAGAATAATAAGACCAGCAACCATATCAAGAATAAAGGGAGTGAGGCTTCTCCAGTCTACTTTTTCACTGAGGGAATGTCTCCAGATCCTGATTTAGCAAGAGTCGGCTCCATGGTCAGTGCAACGTCCTCAATCACGGAAGAATCAACCAGCAGCAAGGACCACATTGGCGAATCCAAGCCCGCAACAAGCACCAAAAAGACGAATGTCAAATCCCCGGAACAGGAAGGTCCATCTGCGGATGAGATTATTGAAAAGATTGCCATGGATCTCTTTCCCGCCACCGATGGGCATTATAAACTCTTAGTGGCGCTTGCGGAGCATCCCAACGGAATGACTTGGGAGGAGATCAATGCTTTCATTCCAAAGTTTGCTCTTTTCGTCGAAAAGCACGCCTCGGCAAACAATATACAGGCCATCAAACCTACTGATGTTCTGGAAGCCTGTGTCAGTATAACAAGAAAAAAAGACAGGAACTCAGATTTGTTCTTCATCCATGCTCCCAAGCTCCAGTCGACGGAGTCATCAAATGAGGACGACGAAGCATCAGCTACATGCGAATTGACGGAGGCTTCCTCGACAGCGTCGTCTTCATCCGCAGCAGGAAAACTACCATTGTCACTTTCGTTTGCTTTTGAAGGATCCGACGTAAGAGCAGCAGTATGCTTTCTCCAGATTCTCAAGCTGAGTTTTGATGACCGACCATGGCCTACCACCAAGGGCCAGGTATTGGAATTTTTGGGCCGACTAGAGCTACTACTTCAAAGTCGAAAGACCCCGACCTTCCCTGAAATGCAGACCTTCCATGCCTGGCTAGAAACCCTGGATAATGCCGATCATTCGGACGCAGTTTCTAGAAGGGGCGGAAAGGCCCTTCAGCTGATTCTGGGTCAGCTGCACAATTGGAAATGCGTAACAAATAATGGATTTGATCTTCATTGGGAACAACGCATGATATCGGATGTGCTTCAGCACACAGAACCACGCCCGTGCCAGCAAAGGCTATACCAGGCACTTGGTAGTAATCCAATATTTTCAATCGAAACGTCTGAGCAACTCATGCTGGCACGAGACGCTGAACCGTTCCGACGCAATCGTGGAGACAAGTCTACCCAGTCGCCAGTCTCGGTTATGTGCGAAGGCGTCCCAGAGGAGCTTTACGTCATCGCGGTTCGCACCGAATCAATCACCTACATTTTTGACTGCGTACGACTAGGTGCCAAAGCAGTGTGCCGAGTGCTTTCTAGTTTACTTGCCGACGAATGCACCACCAAAACATTTCATGACGTTCATTACTGTGCCGGCGCGATAGCCAAGCATGGAGGGATCAAAGAACAGATTAAAGGAGTTTTGGACACGCAACTAGCAATGGAATACCTGACCGGGCTTCCATCTATGTCTTTTGACAAAATGCTACTTCAACTCGGGATTAACCCGCCACCCTCGAGCTCGTCCATCCATATCAAAAATGAACTGGCCGAAGACAGGGAAAGCGTCTTTAGTGAACGCCCGTTCCGACAAGGACTCCTCACGCACGTCGCAGATCAAATCACGCTTTTAGCAGGCGCCAAGAAGACTTTGTTCGAAAATCTGCAAAAAGACAAGCCCGCCAGACACGTCTGGAATGTAATCCAGAAGGCGTCTGATTGCAGGGCCGCATTCGCCATGGAGAAGGATGGGAAGCGACAAATGTGCTTCGACAAGGCAAATGCAAACGCACTGACATCTCTGGAGCTCCTTCAAGCCGCAAGGCCGACTGATATACTCGTCATGGCTCCTATCTCCGTATCGAGTGATGTGGCGAGTATATTAAGTCTTCTGCCAAAGGACCTGTTGAAGAGCTTGTCTGACACAATGCCATTTGTCCAGCTGACCGATATCATATTGGATGCTGGTCGTCCCGCAATGGCTAGCTTTGGTGATCATCGGCGGGTCTGCTTTGGTTCCAAGAAACGATTGGTGACACCTGCCGATCTTCAAAATATCGCACAGAAAGTGGAAGGCCACTTTGAAAATGACAACCGCGCCGGAATCAAAAATCAATTGCATTGTATCTATGCTTCTCGCAACCGACAGCTGGATCTCACGGGCCTGGCGTTCCGGGTGGGAAGACAAATTTCCGGCGCGGCGACTATGATCTCGGATCTTTTATTTTCGGATCTAACCAGATCCATTTTGTTGATTGGAGAATCTCGTTGCGGAAAGGTAAGCCCAAGTTTGGTTTGTGAAAAAGCAGTGCGGCTATTGCGAAGAACATGACATGAACTAACATATTGCTATTTTGTTTATTTGTCTTGTCGGCCGTGCATTTGCAGACCACGATTCTTCGGGAGGCAGCTAGATTGTTGTCCAAGCAATGCAGCGTATCCATTGTTGATACCCATAGCGAGATTGCCGGGTGCAATGGAACTCCCCATCAATCTGTCGGGGCGGCCAAATGCTGTACAGTGCCAAAGATTGAGGAACAAGGCAGCGTGATGATGCAATGTGCTCGAAGGCAGCGACCTGATACGATCATTGTAGACGACCTTACAACATCATCCGACGTTGAAGCCGCCTTGTTCTGCAAACGACGTTGCATACGAATGATAGCATCCACTGCGGCCGGCAGCATGCGGGAATTAGTAAACGATCCATCCATGATCGGGCTTCTTGGGGGATTGAAGGGGGAACGAAAAAAGCATGCTCGCGTGGCAGAGCCAGTGTTTGATATAGTGGTCGAACTGCGAAGAGGGGCGTTCGATGAATGGAGAGTCATTTTGGATGCAGGAGAAGCATTTGACTCCATTCTGTCACAAGGCAAACAACAGTACATGACGCAGTTACGAACCCGAGATTCTGCCACTGGAGGCTTTCAGATGGAACACGAAAGGCTATAAGATTCTGAATAAGCCACGGGAGCTGTTTGGGTGTTTGTATAATCACATTGATAAATAATAAAATCTAGCTTACAGACACTTTGGAGCAGCATTGCTTCGAGTAGTTGGCAGGCTATGCTGTAGTAAACTGTACGTTGTCAACACGTTTGTGTGCGGCGGAGCGAAAGTTCTTTGGCTTCTTCGGCCATGTTTGGATCATTTGCTGCTCCGTGGTCAGATGTATTTGCGAGACCTTGCGACTTGTTCTTTTCCTTTGCCACTGCAGGGATTGCTGGAACATGTGCCTCGGTATCGTCCGTGCAATCATCAAACAACGCGACAAACAAAGCCTCGGCATCCTCCACGTATTCCGCAAAGAGGGCTATCACATGAGCCTCGGCCGCTTCTTCCACTACCGTTGCCTCTTCGTCTTCTTCGTTGCGAGCGTGTCGCTCGCCCCAAGCAGCTTCCTGGCGTCTTTGAAGAAAGGCTCCAAAATCCTGCAAGTCCTCTGCTGTGGCCACCGGGTAGTCGCGACCATCACGAATGCAGACGTCCTCGTCGAGAAAATTGTCGTAGAATTCGTCGTGATTACAATCACAGTCGTCCGCGTCCTCCATGCTAATATGAGGGGCCGAGGTGTAGCACGAAGAAACAAAAAAGAGGGTGAGTGAACCAAGTCAGGAGAGGATACAATGAATGAAGAAGACAGTCGTGCTTCCGGTACTAAATGTACGTACCATTTGAAGCAGAAGCACCAACCACACAAGCACATGACTGCGTCCGTCTCGTCGCCGTCTTCACGAACCATGTAAATTCCACAATTCGTGCACTGGTGAGCGTTATTTTCTTCCAGCCAGAATTGGGTGTCCATATCCGCCTCTGTCAAGGATGATTCTCCTTCTGTTGTTTCTGCTCGTGGTGCGGAAGTGCTGCTAGGATGCTGCTTTTTTTCGTAGGGCCTACCGAGAAGGTCTTGCAAGTTCGTAATGATCTGCTGACAAGACGGACATCGCACGTCTTCTTGCTGGGTCTTTTCACATCGTTCGATCCAGTTGCAGATGCAGGCACGGCAAGCATAATGTTGACAGGGCTTTAGAATGGTGGTGTTGGTGCTGTCATTGGTGTTCTCATGGAGATCTTCCCAGCAGCTTTCCCAGCAAACGCAGCACATCTTTCCGTCGTCGTCGTCATCGTCGGTTTGCGGTACCGTGGTTGTCATTGTTATTGTTGGTTTGTTGTTGTTGTCAGCTGTACATAAGCTATCGATTCATTGGTTGATGGATTGATCGTCGTTCAGTTGATTCATTAGTTGTTGCGGCTGCTCGTCTACTTTTGAGCCAAACACAGAGGCAGGCAACGCTTTACGCGGTACAAACGTGCACCCCGAAAGTGTGCGTCCAACTTGGAATCTTAGCGTAATAAGCACCGCACGACTGGGAGTTGAAAGAGAAGCAAACCTACAGAATTACTACTTAGTACTACTTATGAATCAACGGAGCAAACCAAACCTGCTTGACTACTAGCTACTAGTAGCCAGCTAGCTAACAACGCCCAGTACTAATAGTCAGTTTATGCGTCAAGTAATTTCCCATAAAATCAAGCTGCAACAAGTTGTATTGAATAAATACAGCACACAACATTCCAGAATAATGACAAGAGATAGTCAATCAAAAACTTCAAATCCAAAAAAGAGAAAACTAAAATGACGGCTGAAACAGAAACCGACACCAACAGCATCAGCATGAGTGATTTGGAGAAGAACGATCATACCTGTATGATTTGTTTGGAACAAGGCTCCGAGGACACTGCCGTTGCCAAGGATGGACTTCTTTTACTAAGAGTCCATAGCGATTGCCCTCACCATGTTTGTCGACCGTGTTTAAAAACGTACTTGCTTTGCTGTGAAAACGAACGGAAAGCATCCGCTATCTGTCCGGACCCTGATTGTGAAACCATTGTGACGATGGAGTTGGCCAAGGAGATATTGGGACGCGAGTATACATGGACGACGCCCGCGGCAACGAAGACGGACACCGGCGCCCCGAGCCCGGACCCGGAGAAGGATCAGGATCAGGACCTCATCAAGTGGTTGCAAGAAAATGAAGCGCGAAACTGTGGGCATTGTGGAGCTTGGATTGTAAGAGAGGATGGATGTGATACTATGCAATGCCTTTGTGGGTGGCGCTTTTGCTATTTGTGTAGGGAGGATGCGGAAGACGGCTGCGGATGCGGTCACAGTGAAGGAGATTTCTATGACAATATATTGGATTTGGAAGGTGCCGCCGCCCCCGATCTGGCAACGGATGAGGATTTGCAAAAATTTGCTGAGTTTTGTCATCGCCGCCTTGAAGACTATGCCGAAAACCTTTAGAGGCTCCTGCCGGTGCTACCAACGAGCGTATTCGTCATCAGCAAATTGGAGATAGTGCTGGGGACAGAAGCGAGGAGCCGGCGGCCAGTGTTGATTCAGACCCATGGCGAAGGGAGGGCTAGAAAGATTACCCAAAAATGACACCAGCACCAACAGCACAAATGATATCAGCTATGACAAAATGCTGGGTCTAATTCTGTCTTATATGTAATACTATATAAATGCAACTCATTGTTCAGTGCCCGGGTCTTTCTTGGATAGCTGGATGATTTGCTGCCGTCCATGGCCTACGCATTAGTAGCTCGCTGTCGGTCGACATTTAGGAGTTTGTGCATCTATTCCTATTTTAATACTTTGGCATGGAGCTGTCGACATCGTTTCGCCATTTCATGATTCCACCATCTAAATTGTACAAACGATCGCCAGCCACTCCAAGCTCCATCAGTCTCGTGCAAGCTTTTTTCCCTCGCACACCCGCTTTACAATAGACCAGTACATCTCCCTCCTTGGGTATGTCTGTCACTCGAACGGTCCGATGGGGCGATACCTTGTCGGTAAAGGGCAGTGCGACAATTTCATGTTCGGTTTGCAACCGAACATCCAAAACCCAGGGTGTCCAACCATTGACGAGCTTATCGAGACATTCTTTGGGTTCTAGATTTTGAAAGGATGATGATGATGATAATGGAGTTTCTTCGTCTGTTTCAGCTTCATCCATGGTTCGACCAGTACCGCCCGCGGTGGTATCTGATGATGATGCCTTGTTGGTTGTTGTAGTCGTAGCCTTGGGTCCTGCACAAAATCCTTGATAATCAATCAATTCTGTAATGCGTTCTCGTTCCTCATCCTTGGAAAGGCCTAATTCACTAAATTTCATTTTGAGAGCATCAAAGACCAGGATTCGTCCACTCACGAGACCCTCGCGTCGACCCAATAAGTATTTAATGGCCTCGGTAGCTTGCAAACATCCCATGGTCCCCGGCAAAACTCCCAGCACTCCACCTTCGGCACAACTGGGAACATCCCCGGGAGGAGGAGGTGTGGGAAGTAAATCACGATACGTGGGACCCATCCCATCGAGATTGAAGACCGAAAGCTGTCCTTCAAAGGCCAAAATGGCCGAATAGACCCACGTTGTGCCCAAGATTTCACAAGCATCATTGATCAAATATTTGGTAGGAAAATTGTCACTTCCATCAATGACAATATCGTATTTGGGTTTGTTGTCGTTAAAGCCATCTCCCAAAATTCTCAAGGCTGTTTCCGATGTAAATTCTTCTTCGTACAGTCGTACTTGTACCAATGGATTAATGTCTTGGATACGTTGTTTGGCCGATTGACATTTGGATACGCCCACGGTGGAGGTCCCATGAATGATTTGGCGTTGCAAATTGGAAGTATCCACCACATCGGCATCGACAATTCCAAGGTGACCAACACCGGCGGCGGCCAGATACAAGAGACAAGGCGACCCTAATCCACCCGCACCGACGACCAACACGGAGGCATTTTTGAGGGCTTTTTGTCCGGCCATGCCCACATCACTCAAGACCAAATGGCGGGAATATCGTCCAATTTCGTCGTTGGTCAATTTGCTGTTATAGTAATATTTTTAATAGTGAAATTTGTGTGCGTGGATGTGAGGAACGTGTATTTAGTATATGCACGCATGCAAACGTCAGAGTCATGATGATGGTGCCGAGGGAACAGCCCCTAGCAGGATGTGTCCATTATTTAGACGCTACCTACCTTGGATCTTCGTCGGAAGCAGTAGCTGCCAAAATGCTCCCCTTACTACCCGGCAGCTTGTAATGAATACTATGATAAGGATTCAAAGTATGAGGCCGATGATGATGATGATGTGTGGAGAAGGGAGAAAAGCCATGAATGATAATGGCAAACGAGGCCAGATGTAGGATTGCCACTACTAGGAATGAGCCCATGATGAATTCGAGAAACCAAACCATTCTTCTTTGTTCTTGTCGTTGTCTCCAATTATTCGGACCAAAGCAGTGCAATTCGGAAAATGTCTCTTTGTTGGAGGTATCCAGAGCTGCCTCGGAAATATGAGCTAGCTAGACTATATTCTTTATTTATTTATTACAAGAGTGTTACAAATAAATAGTGTTGTGCGCTGTTGTTGCACTCACTCGCTGACTTCATCGGCAACCACCTACTAGCTAGCTAGTAGTAGTGTATCGGGTGGACGAGAAGATCTCATGGATCGTGTAAAAGATCCAATGATCTTGGGACAACTACGCGTCTAAATAACAAGCCACAGGCGTTGTTTGGGACCTCCAGGATGAGTATCTCTAGTAGCTGTCTCTTATACACATCTCCGAGCCCACGAGACTAAGGCGAATCTCGTATGCCGTCTTCTGCTTGAAAA
>ENA-ORBV01011078-ORBV01011078.1-microbial-mat-metagenome-genome-assembly--contig:-NODE-11078-length-14260-cov-4.833604_pt1 | contig 14260 bp, 5 predicted proteins | sample MGYA00237777_ERZ505514 | MGnify/ENA primary metagenome ERZ505514 (study PRJEB26160, sample SAMN06269048) | microbial mat metagenome | isolation source: Oligotrophic lake microbial mat | place...
GGCGGTGGCGGTGGCGCGATCGAGATCACCGCGCTGGGGCGCATCATCGTCACGGACGCATCCTTCGCGGCCCGTGGCGGCGACGGGGCCTCGGGCCAATCCGGCTCGGCTGGATCAGCGGGAAGTTCGGGCTTTTCGGGAAGTGCCGGACAGAACGGGCAGGACGGCGGTTTCTTTGGCAATGACGGTGGCAGGGGCGGCAACGGCCCCAACGGCGGCACCGGTGCCAGCGGTGGTGCCGGTGGCACCGGCGGCACCGGTGGCGGCGGCGCCGGCGGCACGGTCAAGCTGTTCGGTTCCGTGGTCGAGGGCGACGACACCTTTGTCCATACCCAGGGTGGCAGCGGGTCCACATCCGGTGCCCAGGGTCGCTTCATACTGGGCTCCAATGCCGGCAGTTTCGAGTTCAGCGAGGTCAGCTACCAGACGATCGATCTGTTCTTCGGCAGCGTTGTCATTCCGACGATCGAGCCGCGCGTGTTTGCAAAGGCCCAGATATTTGATGGCGCGCGCGAGCAGAACGTGCATATCAGCGGCGGGGAGCTGACGCCGTACATCCCGGGCCTGGTGGGTGGGGCATCGGGCTACGGCTTGCTGGGTGTCGATGCACAGCAACTGTTCAACGCATCGATGTTCGACCAGGCGCCAGACGATGCGGTGATGGCCGTGGTGCGTGTGGACGGTGGTATTCCAGGCCTGGTGAGTGCCTTTGCCGGTTTCGACCTGGTGCTCGTTGCCAACCTGACTGGCCAAGCGTTGGAAACACCGAAGCTGGGCATGGGCCTGCTCGGATTCGAGGAAGTCCTGCGCCAGGGTGGTTTTGGCAACGAGGCCGTGTTTGGCGACGGTGTCAAGGACGCCTTGTCGGAATTGGCGGCCTACGGCGTCTACGCCACGCTGATTCCCGAGAACACGCAGGCCTTCACCGCCAGTGCCGGTGTCGATGGCGTTACCTACCAGGGCAAGGCCCTCACGCTGGCCAACGGCGAGGCGATGTTCGTGCGCCCGCCCGGGCTGGTCAAGGTGTTCGACCAGAGCCAGGCACCCGCCGGCGACGTCGTGCTCGGCGGCAAGCGCTTCGAGAGCATCGGTGTTGTGAACGTCAGCGCGGACCCGACGGCGATCGACGGACTCAAGCTCGATGTGTTCCTGAACCAGGCCGGAGCCGGTCTGGCCGCGGCCGACAGCGTGTTGCTGCGCAAGATCGAGCCGGTGCTGCCGCAACTGCGGGTGCTGGATTTGACCGGCAATCCGCTGGACAACCGCGCGCATGACCTCTTCGTACCGGCGCTCGAAGCCCGCTCCGGTACGGCGGCGCTGGTCGCCGACGCGGGGCTGCCATCGAGCGGTCAATTGACGGCCGATCTGGCCTTGCGCGTGCAGCTGATCGAAGCCGGCAGCAGCGAACGCTCCTGGGTCGAGATCGGCTGGGCGACCGGGGACACCGCCGGCAACACCGGGCCCGACGACCTGGCACAACAGGTCCTGCAGGCATTCAATGCCGCGCGCGGCGCGGCCCTGGCCGAGTCCGCAACCAGCCTGGTCGGCGGCCTGCACCTGGCCTATGAAGACGGCAAGCTGGTGCTCAGGGTCGATGCAGGCTCGGGCATCGCGGCGGTCTCGGTCTACGGTGGCGAGGCACTGGGTTTTGCCCCGGGCCAGCATATCGGCGTCGATGTCGAATATGTCGCCAACCTGGCGCCGGTGCTCACGGAGATCGCCAACCAGGGCACCACACCCGGTGCGCTGGCCATGAATGGCGGCAGTGATGGCGTCAGCATCACCCACACTGCCAGCCTGGCTTCGCTGAACAAGACCATCACGCTGGAAACCTGGCTGAAGGTGGACAGTTTTGCCAACGCCTGGATGCCGGTGATCCAGAAGGGCGACGGCGCGGGCAGTTCCACGACGCGCAGCCTGAGCCTTTGGGTCAACAACAACGGCTATCTGCATTTCACTTCGGCGTCTGCCGACGGCTACCAGAGTTACGCCAACACGCCGGCCGGTTCCATCGAGACCGGCAAGTGGTACCACTTTGCGGGCGTGCTGGACCGCAATACCGGGCGCATGGAGGTCTACATCGACGGCAAATTGGTGGGGGTGGCTGCCAACCAGGTCAGGAACCAGAACACGGTGGCACATACCTCGCCGCTGCTGTTTGGCCAGACCCTCGAGCCGAGCACGTCTTACACGCCCTTGCGTGGCCAACTCGACGAAGTACGGCTTTGGAATATCGCGCGGTCCCAGGCAGATATCGTTGCCGACATGGCGAGGCTTGTACCCACCAACAGCACGGGCCTGGTCGGTCACTGGCAGCTCAACGAACTGCGCGGCACCGCTTTGGTCGATTCCTCCGGCTTCGGCAATACGGGCATCCTGACCGGTACAGTCGACCGGGTGGTGGCACCCGTGCACGTAGGGGTATCCGACACCAAGACCGACACCATCTGGCTTGAGGCCAGCAGCGACCAGCAGAACCTGCAGGTGTCGCTCGACGGCACCGAGCTGGTGTTCCAGCGCCTGAAGAACTTCACCGGAACCGCGCGTATCACGGTTACCGCCCACGATGGCAGCGGTGCCCTGTGGGATTCCCGCGGCCGCTCGGCGACGACCAGCTTTGACATCACCTTTGTCGACAACGCCATCTACGGCGTCAAGTTCGATGACGCCAATGGCAATGGTGTGCAAGACCCCGCATTCATCTACTTTGGCGAGGGTGGGGACGACTTGTTTGTCCCGGCCGAGGGAGTGGTCGATGGTGTCAAGCTGTTCCTCGATACGAACGGCAACAACTGGCTCGATGCCGGCGAGCAATTCACGTTCACGGATGCCAACGGCGAGTACGCCTTCAAGAGCATCGAGCAGATGCCGACCGTGCCGGCGGTCGTGACGGCGGACTTTGCATTGCCGAGCGCGGACTTGGCCGACGGTGGCACCCACAATGTCCTGACCAGCTCGGTCTTGAGCAACTACAGCAGCTCCTTCTTCCTCGGCAGCGTGGCGCTGCGCCGGACCGACACCTACTCGGTGCGCGACGCGCGCGTCAGTTTCACGCTGAATGACGTGGCGATCGGCAGCATCCTGCTCACCGACGCGATCGCCGCCAACAACTCCGGTATTGCCAACCTGGTGGGCGATCTCAATGCGCTGTTGTCGGGCGCCGGCCTGGCCAACCGCGTGTCGGCCCATGTCAATGGCTCCAACCGGATCGAGTTCCGCAGCGTGGCCCAGGGCGTGGACCAGGTACTGCAGGTGGCGACCGGGCTCGAGACCCGTTCGGAGGTGAACGTCTTCACGCGCAGCTTCACCTTTTTCGGCAGTTCGGTGACCTCGTTCGCGAAGCTGGGAAGCACTTCGGCAGGAATGCCGACCTTCATCAGCGGCGCCCTGGGTTTCAGCAGCGCGGGCCAATCCGCGCAGGGCGGCAATGCGCTGCCGCGCATCGTCGAGATCCCCTTTGCCGGCGCCGTGCCGACGCAGGGCTCCGAGAGCGACGGCACGGGCCCGGTGGGCGTGCGCCTGGTCACCTTCAGCGCCGGTGGCGAGATCTCCACCGGCAACGATTTCGGCAATCAGCAATTGGCGCAGCTTTCGGTGCTGCTGCCCGATACCGAGGACCTGCTCGAAGGCCAGACCCTGTCCTTTGTCGGATCGGCCACGGCGACGGACGGGAAGGACGAAGCGGGGCGTTTCAGCGGCTCCTGGACCCTGACCGACGGCGACGGCAACGTGGTTGAATTTGGGGAAGGAAACCTGTTCGAGTTTGTCGCGCCCGATCAGGGGGCCTACAGCCTGGCGTTCTCGGTCTATGACAACTTCCATGAAACCAGCGTCTACCCGCTGTCGGTTGCGGTCCTGGTCGGCAATGCCGATCCGGTGCTCGAAGCGGGTGACGATCTGGCGATCGACGAAGGCGCCGAAATCTCGCTCGAGTCCGTCTTGCTGTCCGATCCGGGCTTACGCGATGTGGTGACACTGGAAATCGACTGGGGCGATGGCACATCGAGCTCCGATGTGTTCTTCGACCCGGCGGATGAGCGGGGCACTGCCTACATCCTGCAGAACCTGCGCCATTCCTATGGCGTGCAGGGCAGTTATCAGGTGACGCTGCGCGCGTCGGACGAGGACGGTGGCCTCGCACAGGACAGCTTCCTGGTCGACGTCCAGAACGTGGCGCCGGTGCTGTTTGGCCTGGCCGATGTCGAGATCCCCGAGGGCGGCAGCGTGAACTTCGCGCAGCAGTTCGTGATTGAGGGGGCCTTCGCTCTGGGTGCCGCGGCCCTCGACGGGGGCCAGCAGACAGCCAGCCTGTATCCGTCCTTCTTCGATCCGGGACTCGGTAACAGCTTCACGGCAACGGTCGACTGGGGCGATGGCACGGTCGAGACACTGGATATTTCGGGCCGCGGTGCCGATCGCGCCCTGGCTGGCATGCATACCTACGCGATGGACGGCGTCTACCAGGCCAGCGTGACCGTCGAGGACGGCAATGGCGGCATCGGCGAGGGCAGCTTCAGTGTGACGGTCCACAACGTGGCGCCGACCTTGTTCGAGTTGGACAACAGCATGGAGATTCCGCAGGGCGAGCTGTTCGAGCTGCGCATGGAATACTTCGATCCGGGCCTGTTCGACACCCATGTGGCCGGCGTGCGCTGGAGCGAGAACCAGGTCGATGCCGATCCGGTGCTGGTGATCAGCGAGGGCACGGGCACCGGCAGCGTCTACGCGACCCATGTGTTCCGAAGCGTCGGCGTGCATCAGGGCGTATTGATGTTGGTCGATTCGGACGGCGGCGAAGCGGAAATGGGCTTCAAGGTCAACGTGCTTGGCGTGGCACCCAGGGTCACTGGCGCCGATGGAATTGACGCCGTCGAGGGTGTCGAGTTCCATGCGGAGCTGGCCAACTTCTCCGACCCTGGTTTCGACGAAGCCTTCAGTGCGAGCATCGACTGGGGTGACGGAACCATGACCGTTTTCGAATCGGTCGATTCCCTGAACGGCGCCGGCGCGGTATTCGCAAGCCACGCCTATGGTGACAACGGCATCTACCAGATTGTGGTGACGGTCACCGACAACACCGGCGAGAGCGGCTCATCCACGCTCGACGTCAATGTGGCCAACGCGGTGCCCACCATCGACACGGTCGAGGGCGCCACGGCGGTCGCCGGTCAGCCGTTTGAGTTGCAGGTGCAGGCCCACGATGTCGAGGCCGACAGCCTGACGTTTGCGCTGGTCGATGGTCCCGAGGGTGCCAGCATCGATCCGGCCACCGGTGTCATCAGCTGGGTTCCTGCTTACCTCGATGCCGAGTCCTCCGTCGCGTTCACGGTGTCGGTGACCGATGACGATGAAGGCCAGTCACAGCTGGCCTTTGAGGTCGCGCTCGACCCCGATCTGCTGCGTGTCGTGGCGATGACGCCCACCAGCACCGGTTACGACGTGCGCTTCAATCGCCCGATCGATGCCACGCGGCTGAACCTGGTCGATGGCCAGGGTGGCGAGGTCCCACTGGGCGCTGCCGACGCGGTGCTGCGCGACGCATCCGGCCGACCCGTTGCCGGCAGCATCGTGTTGCACGAAGATAGCCAGGGCTACACCTTCATCAAGTCCGGCAATCCGAGGACCGACGGCGTGCTCGACGGCGCCGATCATTCCCTGACCCTGGAGGGCCGTACCGACGGGTTCACCGACACCCTGGGTCGGGTGCTCGACGGCGATGACGACGGCTTGGCCGGCGGCAACTTCGTTGCGTCCGTGCAAGGCGGCACCGGTACTGCCATCCTGAGCGTGGGCGAATTCGCCCGTGGCCCGGGCCAGGAAGCGCGCCCGACCGGTTCGGCCGGAGGCATCCCGGTGCGCGTCAGCCATGCGCAAGGTGTGACGAGCATCAGCTTCACGCTGGACTACGATCCTTCGCTGCTGTTCGTCTCCGGCGTTGCGCTCGCCGTGCCGGGCAGCACAGCCGTCGTGGCCGACACCAGCGGGCCTGGTCACCTGGCTGTCACCGTGACAGGCATCTCCGGGCTCGGGTCGGCTGCGGCCGACATCGTGCGCATCCTGGCCAGCGTGCCGGTCGATGCGCCCTATGGCGCCAGCCACCTGCTCAACCTGGGCAACATCGTGCTTGGGGGCAACGAAGCAGTGACGAGTGCGCTGGACGACGACGGTCTGCATGTCGTGGCCTATGCGGGTGACGCCAATGGGGATGGGCAATACACGTCGGCGGACGTGCAAGCGATCCAGCGCGTGCTGATCCGTGTCGATAGCGGCTTCTCCGCCTATCCATTGCTGGACCCCTATGTGGTCGGCAATGTCGACGGCAACAGCAGCCTGTCCAGCCTCGATGTGCGGATGCTGTCGCAAAAAATCGCGGGCGTGCCGCAAAGCGTGATTCCCGACATCCCGGTCCAGGGCCAGGCGCCGGTGGCGGCGACCGCACTGCGCGCCGTCCTGGCCGCTGCACCAGATGCCTATGTCGCGCCCAAGCCTGCGCCAGTGGTTTCGGATTTCGATGACGTGCCCCACCTGTCCGGGTCGTCGCCAGCGGTTGCAAGCGCAGCGAGCGCGGTTGACCTCGTCGCTCCCCTTGCGCCAGCGCCGGTTGCTGCCGTCGTTCCGACGCAAGTGCATGTGGCGAAGGTTGACCTCGCCGCTCTCCTTGCGCCGGCGCCGGTTGCTGCCGTCATTCCGACGCAATTGCATGTGGCGGCAATGCCGGTCGGACAGCAGGCGGCGCCCGCGCAGGAGCTGGCCGGCCAGGGGCAGACGTCCGTGCCTGTGGTCACCCGCGATGCCACGGCCGGCGCCATCGTCACGGTGGCGGTCGAACTTCCGACGGGCGATCTTGCTGGCATCGAGTTGCAACTGAACTATTCGACAGACCTGCTGCAACTGGTTGGGCTGAAACTGGACGGACAGGCGCTGGATAGCGTCAGCATGGTCACGAATATCCAGGGGGGTGCAAGGCTCGACCTGGGTCGTTTGCTGGCACAGGCCCCGGACGGCGGCAATCTGGCGCTCGACTTCCGGATCTCGACGTTGGCCCGCGGCCCCTTGCCACTGGACTTGCGGTGGGTCGACCTGAAGCAGCGCCAGCAGCTCGCCGCCAACCTGTCACAAGAGGCTGCCGACGCGCCAGCGACCGGCGAGACAGCGCCGGTAGCGACGCAGGCAGTTTCCGCCAATGCCGCTGGCGCCGGTGTCGTGCGCACCGGGGCGCCATCCGATTCAGCCGATTGGCTGGGTGACTGGCTGACCGGGCAGACATTGCAGCCCAAGGTGGAGTCCAACAATTGGCGGCTGTTTGTGCCGGCATCCTCATGACCGATGCCCTTGCGGCCATTGCGGTCACCGTTTCCGTAGCCCAAACTGGCACGCGGGGCGGTGGTGACCGTTTGAAAATTTCATGTTCTGGGAGACCGATATGTTTCGATTAGGAAGACGGGTGATCGCCTGCGCGGCGCTGGCTTTGGCCTTGGGCGCTGCGACGACTGCGGCGCACGCGGACACCGCGGCGCAGGTGCTGCCGGTCAGCGTCAACAACCCCTACGGGCTCCCCGGCAGCACGGTGTTCACGCGTTTCACCATGGATTTCTCGGCGCTCTACAACCTGGTGAGCTTCGACATGTGGCTCGACTACGCTCCTGGCCAGCTGACATTCGACCAGAACGCCTCGTCGTTGCAGTACGGTAGCGATGCGCCAGTGAACCTGCTCGATGCCATGCAGGCCCTTGCGGCGATCGCGCCAATGGAGGGGGTCGTCAACCCACTGGTCGTCGATCAGCCCGGGCAATTTTCCGCCAGCTTTTTCTTGCCCTTTGGAACCCTTGCGCTCGAGCAGCCGGTTACCTTGCATGCCGCTTTCTCGATCGATGCCAGTGTTCCCCTTGGCACACCGACGCAGGTGCATTTTCATGGTCTGGCGAGCCAGGAACTGCCCGAGCTCGGTTTGAGCGACGACAGCTTTTCCCGTTACGCCACAGTCAGCGTGAGTGCGATCCCCGAGCCCGCGCACTGGCTGATGCTGGTGCTGGGACTGACCACGATCGCGCTTGCGGGCAGGCGGCGCATCAAGTATCGATTTTGAATCCGTTCAGGAGCATGTGATGGCGACAGCAGGCACAGGCAGGGAAAAGAAGACCACGGAACCCGAGGCGCCGGTGTTTGAGGTCAAGCCGCCACCCGGTGCGACTGCGCGCGTGAAGTTCGGCGTCGAGCAACTCAAGAGCAGCTACGTCAACTTTGCCAATGCGAACAGCACGAAGGAAGAGGTCGTCATCAACTTCGGCTTCAATTCCAATTGGGACCGCGTCAACCCGGAAATGGAGATCGCGCTGGAGCACCGGGTTGTCATGAGCCCGCACGCCGCGCGGCGGCTGGCGGAGTTGCTGGGCAAGCTGATGACCGAATACCAGAGCCGTTTCGGTGAACTGAAATAGGCCTCGCGCCGCATGCCGGCCTGCCGATCAAAGGTTGCGCCGATATCGAGGTTGCCGGTCGCCAGGCCGGGTGACAATGGTTGTCATCCAGTCCGAGGGGGTTCACGATGGCAAAGGGGTCAAGTCCGGCATGGTTCGACGCGATGTACAACAACCGCGCCCTGGTGCCGGACTTCGCGGGTTATCTTTCAACCTGGGTGGTTCGCTCGATTTCGGCGCGCCAGCTACCGGGCTGCCAGCTCGACATTCCCTATGGGCTGGGGGACGGGGAAAACCTCGATGTGTTCCAGGCGGCGCCGGCCGGCGAACTGGTTGATGCACCCGGCAAGGCACCGGTGCTGGTCTTCCTGCATGGCGGCTACTGGCGTTCGCTCGACAAGTCCGACCACGCGTTTGTAGCACCGACTTTCACGCAGGCCGGCGCCTGTGTCGTGGTTCCCAACTACGCCCTGTGTCCGGGCAGTGCCGAACATCCGGTGACCGTGCCCCATATCACGATGCAGATGGTCAAGGCCCTGGCCTGGACCTGGCGCAACATCGAACAATACGGCGGCGATCCGGCGCGCATCACGGTGGCCGGGCATTCGGCCGGTGGACACCTGGCTGCGATGCTGCTGGCCTGCCACTGGGCGGCCTATGCCGCTGACCTGCCGCATGACCTGGTGCGCAATGCGGTGTCGATCTCCGGACTGCATGAGCTGGAGTCGATCCGCAACACGCCCTTCCTGCGGGAGTCGCTTCGGCTGACGCCGGCTGACGCTCTGCGGGCCAGCCCAGCCTGGCTGCCGCGGCCGGCGCAGGGTCTGCTGCACAGTGTGTGCGGCGGCGACGAGAGCGCCGAATTCCAGCGCCAGAACCAGTTGATCCGACAGGCCTGGGGCCGCACGGCCGTGCCGGTGTGCGAATCGCTGCCGGGGCTCAACCACTTCAGCGTGCTCGACGCGCTGGTCGAGCCGGGCAGCCGGCTGCATGGCCTGACGCGCGACCTGCTGGAGCAAAATGCGGCTTGAGGCGCACCGGTCTGCGACGCATCGCAGCACCGAGACGCCGGCGCGGACTACATCAGCAGGTGCTCGCCTGCGTTGTCGCCACCCAGCGTGACATAGTTGACCTTGCGGATGTCCATCAGCTTGCGACCACCAGCGTAGCTGATCGAGCTCTGGACGTCCTGCTCCATCTCGACCAGCGTCTGCGCCAACTTGCCCTTGATCGGTTCGAGAATGCGTTTGCCTTCGACGTGTTTGTATTCACCCTTGTTGAAGTCGCTGGCCGAGCCGTAATACTCCTTGAACAGGCGGCCGTCCACCTCCACCGTCTGGCCGGGGCTTTCCTCGTGGCCAGCCAGCATCGAGCCAATCATGACCATGGTGGCGCCGAAGCGCACGCTCTTGGCGATGTCGCCGTGTTCGCGGATGCCGCCGTCGGCGATGATGGGTTTGGTCGCCACGCGGGCACACCACTTGAGCGCCGACAACTGCCAGCCGCCGGTGCCGAAACCGGTTTTGAGTTTGGTGATGCAGACCTTGCCCGGGCCAACCCCGACCTTGGTCGCGTCGGCGCCCCAGTTCTCCAGGTCGATCACCGCCTCGGGTGTGCCCACGTTGCCCGCGATCACGAATGCGCCCGGCAACTTTGCCTTCAGGCACTCGATCATGTTCTTCACGCTGTCGGCATGGCCGTGCGCGATGTCGATCGTGACGTAGTCCGGCACCAGGCCCAGCGCGACGAAGCGGTCGACCGTGTCGTAATCGGCTTTCTTTACGCCCAGCGAGATCGACGCATACAGGTTCTTGGCCCTCATCGCCTGGACAAAGGCGACGTTGTCCAGGTCGAAGCGGTGCATGACGTAAAAGTAGCCGTTTGCGGCCAACCAGGCGCAGATCGATTCGTCCACCACGGTCTTCATGTTGGCCGGCACCACCGGAATGCGGAACCGCCGCCCGCCGAGTTCGGTGCTGGCGTCACATTCGGAGCGGCTTTGCACGCGGCATTTGCGCGGCAGCAGCAGGATGTTCTCGTAGTCAAAAATTTCCATGGTATTTCCCCAAGCGGTAAAAGGCTGTTGGCAAGAACAGGCGAGCGCTTGGATCGGGCCCGGCTTGGGTCGCGGCGCCCGGGCGGGCGCAGAAACGAAAAACCGGGCCACAAATGCTTGGGCCCGGTGACTGATTTTAGTCGAGTCGCGGGCCAAGGCCGCCATGCCCGTCAAGACCATGTGAATTGCCTGGATGGGGGGCTGTTCGCCTTCGCTGCGCCGGCACATAATGGCCTATCAGCTAGCTGGGGAGTCGCCATCATGCCTCAAGCATCGCAATGGAACATTGACGAGAATCGGTCTGCCATTCGTCGAATTGTCGAATTCGGCGAGAGCGGCGAGAGCGGCCCGATTTGCCTGGAACACCCTGACTATCCCTATTGGGACGTGCTTACCGGAATCGACGCTGCCGCTTTCAGCAGGCGCCAAACTCCTTTGATCGACGCCATCAACGGCTCCAGCCTATTGCAAAGTGTCAGCGGCTATCTGACCAAGGTTTGGCCCGATGTCGGTGTTCCGCTGCCGCCGGACTTTAATTTGTTCACTAGCACCGGCAAGTTCAGCATTTTTCCCAACGGACTTCAAATTTCATGGCTGCCGGTCGGTGGCGATCCGAACAATTCATGTGTCGTCTTTCGCAGTGAGTCGATCGAGTCCGCGTCCGGACAGCCGAAAAGTCAGTTGCTGCTCGATGTGTCGCTTGCAATATTTGCCGTCCAGGTCTGGGACAGAGACGATCCGACCACCGCGTTTCGCAGTGGCGTGGGTTTGCGGGTCGATGTTGATCTGCGCTGGGACCAGGAGCACGGTGTGTCCTTACAGATTGATGGTGTCAGTCTGTCTGCTGGTTTTTTGCAAGCCGCGCTCAGACCCGTAGGCAACCCGTCGCCTTTCAAGACATTGGAGCGCTATCTTTCGACCAACTCGCTCCGTTTTTCCGATCTCGGTGACCGCCTGAAATCCGTGCTTGCCGCTTCGATCGGATTGCCACCAGACCGGATCGTCGTCGAGGGTGTGAACACGGAGTTGACGGACGACGATCCCCGTTTGGTGCAGGTCCGTGCATACGCCAGTCCACTGCTACCGGCATCGGAGCCGGCGGTCGCCATCGTCGCTATGCTCGACCTGAGTGGTGAACAGCCGTTGGTACAGCGTGTCAGCACGTCGCCGTTGGTTGTGCATGCCGTCGAGGCTGATCTTTTCGCCCACGATCCGGGTACAGCAACGCAGGCACGCCAACTTGCCGATCCTGCGTCGACCGCGGGCTTGGAAAACATCGTGTCTGCGCGAGCCAATCGTTCTGCGCAGGCACTCGAACAGTTTCGTTATCCGATCGCGTTGTGTCATCTGGATCCGGGTGAGGTACCTTTGGCGGATCCTGATGGCTGGTATGAAGTGCGTAAATCGAAGTTGGTCGATCGGCGCGCGGACGAGAAAGATGTGCAGCCGGTCGATGGATCAAACGCCTCCATGCACGCGCGCACCAATGACTTCAGCGCCGTCAGCGCGTACCGACAGTTGTGCGACCTGTTCGACAAGATCGATGGATTCGGCCTGGACCGGGCTTCTGTTTTCCGATTTCTGCCCGTGCCGGATCCGGCCACGCGTGTCTGCCCGATCATCGTGCGTTACCGTGCAAGGATGCTGTTGGGCCCTGGGCGCGATGGCAAGATCGTCAATGCCCAGGTGGATTTCGATCCGCCATCATTGGCCCTTGGTCAGCCATGGACGAATGCTGCAAATACGCTAAAACCCGTGCAGATCCGGTTTGGGTTGGCAGATGTGCAACGATCGTCTTCCGGGCGCGAGCCGCTGGGGCTTGCTGCCGACCCGCGCTGGAGTTGGCACGAGTTTGGTCACTTGCTGCTCGCCGGCTCGACCCAGAAACTGGAGTTCGTCTTCGCCCACAGTGCAGGTGATGCCCTGGCGGCCATTGTCAGCGACCCTCTGTCCAAGTTTGCCGTGCCCAACGCGCGCCAACCAGCGATGCGCGGGGCGACATTTCCGTGGGTGCGCATCAGCCGGCGCCATGACAGGGCCGTGGAACTGGGCTGGAGCTGGACTGGCACCTACCATCGCCCGTACCGGTTTGATCTGCTGAACAGCAATCTACGCCACAAGGGCTACGATTCGGAGCAGATCCTGTCGACGACCTTGTTCCGGGTCTATCGCGCACTGGGGGGTGACACGCTGAAAAATGGCGGTTCTGAAGCCGATGTCGATGCGCGGCAGGATGCGTCAGACTACACCACTTACCTCATCATGCGCGCGATCGCTACCATCGGCTCGGCCTATTCGGTACCGATACAAACGGTGCGCCAGTTTGCGGGCGCGCTCCAACGCGCGGACAAGACGACGCAGCGCTCGACGACTGGCCTTCTGGTGAACCGGGTCGGCGGTTGTGCGCACAAGGTGGTTCGCTGGGCCTTCGAGCAACAGGGGCTCTACGCAGGTGTCGCCGCAACCGAAGTCCACGACGCCGTGGGCAGGCCACCGGATGTTGACGTCTACATCGATGACCTGCGCAACTTCGGCGATGCTTCGCGCAAGCCGGGTGAATACACGCCCGTATCATTGGACTGGGATCTTCAACGCACTCCAGCGTGGCACGCCAATCCGCAGGCGATGTCAATCGTCAATACCAATGCGGGGCCGGGTTTGACGGTGACGGTCGGCAACCGCGGGACCCAGACCGCGCAAAACGTGCGCGTGTCAGCCTTCTATATCGACTGGCCAATTGGAGCAAGTGCGCCTCCACGCTGGAACAAGTGGATCTGGAAGTGGTTGAGTCCGTCAAGTATTGCTTCTGCGCCTCTGCCAGCAGGGGCATTGGTGACGTTCGGTCCTTTCAACGGCTTGCCCAGTGCCTCCGGGCGCTACCTTGTCCTGGCTGAGGCCCGGGCGGTAGATGACCGACCCAACACCTATGTAGCCCTGACCGGCTGGCCGATCCATTGGGTCGGCTTGCCGTGCGCGTTTGGCGAAACCCGGCTGGCGGACTTGGTGGCGGGTGACAACAACCTGGGGTTGCTCGTATACACAGTGCCTTGAGTTGTCGCTGCGAGTTGGTCAGTTCCATTCTGCCTTGGCCATAGCCAGAACGTGGCGCAGTGCGGGGCAGGGGATGAATTCGTCTACTGTCATGATGCCAAGAGCGACGTCTCGTTTGGGTGGCTTGGCAAGCCCGGTCAATTCGACTCCGAGCGTGCTGCCTGTTGGCACAACAACCTGTTCCGGGTCCGTGACCAGCAAAACACAAATGGCACCGGCAAGCCATCGGCTGGCTGCCGAGTCGGAGCGGTAATGCAGACCGAGACGCTCCCGGTTGCGCGCCAGACGATGGGCCAGCCATAACAACGGTCCGCCAAAAACTTCGGTTGTCGACAAGACCCGGGCCACGGACGGCTTGACGCCGTCGCGAAATTTCACGCCGGTAGTCAAGGTCGATGACGCGGCCTCACCGTATCGTTTCTGGACCGCGTCAATTTCCAACAGCAGCAACGCAACGAAGTGCCCCACGAACGAATGGCCGCTGGGAAACGACGGGTGCCGCGGCGGCCCGAATGCGGGCACCAGGCCGGGACACAACATGGAGGCGCGGACACGGCGGAACTCGGCCTTGTAGTGCATGTAGACCAGGTGGCTGATGGACAAACCGCAGCGTATCAACTCCGCGGTCCATGGCTTGCTGAAGCTGTCGATACCTAACAAGGCCATGAAATAGCCCGCCGGGCCGTCGGCCTGCACATGCCCCTCGGCCAGCCAGCGGTCGCGGTCGTCCTCCATC
>ENA-ORBV01011082-ORBV01011082.1-microbial-mat-metagenome-genome-assembly--contig:-NODE-11082-length-14256-cov-6.014035_pt1 | contig 14256 bp, 9 predicted proteins | sample MGYA00237777_ERZ505514 | MGnify/ENA primary metagenome ERZ505514 (study PRJEB26160, sample SAMN06269048) | microbial mat metagenome | isolation source: Oligotrophic lake microbial mat | place...
CTATTTGTTGCGTAAAAAAATTACGCATGGCACAAGCTCAATCGTTTAGGGCACACACCCCCGGTGGCTTCAAGTTTGTGAATGAGTCATGAACCAAATTCAATCCTCAGTTGCCAACACAATACGTACGTAGAGTTGGGGCTTTCTCTATCTGCTGATTCAATTTCGAGAAAGGGCAGAAGCAATTGAATTGTTGTCTGCTGAAAATGCTGTGACCAGCAACACTTGAGCAAAATTAATAGAGTAGTGAAGTCTGTATTGCCAGCTTGCCATTCCTTTTCCGAGGCAAAAGAAGTAAAATGGCTTCCAAATCAGCCATGAGTCGCCTACTGGCGTCGCGACAAAGATCGATTATTCGATCCAGACAAAGTGCCAGCGAAATTGTAAAAAGGACTTCAAGATCTTTCAGCAGCAGCAGTAGTAGTAACAATGAAGCCACATTTTCCAGTTACCAGTATCCCATGCGGACGGAAGCTCCTGAGGTGAAACGGACCACTGCAGAAGAGGCAGCAGCTGCCGCTGCTGCAGCGCCTCCTCCTCCCATGGATCCTAGCAAAGTTCAATCGCGCCTTTACTACTCCCAGGAAAACACAGATCATTTTGATGATCTGGGCCAAATGTCACCAGAAGATCGCGCCAGGGCCAAGCAGCTGCCACCCGATAAATTCAAGCTGACAGGAGCCACGGCCATTGAAGCCACAGCGCCGGCTAATATACCTCCCAACTTTCCCGCCAAAGAGTTGAAAGTTCCAACCACAGAAATTACCACTCTTCCCAATGGCGTGCGCGTTGTTTCCCAGGAAACCTATGGTCAGGTCTCTACGATTGGTGTGGTGGCTGACGTTGGATCACGTCATGAACCACAGCTGGGTGTCGCACATCTATGGGAACTCGTAGCCTTTTCTAGCACACGCGATTACTCGTCGGCCTTGGAAGTTCATGAAGTGCTGCAGGACTGGGGCGGTACCCGATTTGTCAATTCGGGACGAGAGCAATCCCTGGTGTGCATTGATATTTTAAGGCCCAATGTAGAGAAGGGCATGAAAATGCTGCAGCAAGTCTTATTGTATCCACAATTTAAGCCGGAGGAAGTAGAAGATGCCAAGCGAACCATGGAGTTTCAAGCACTTGATTTACCTCCCGAACTGATCATGGAAGAAGCGTTGCAAAGGGCCGCCTATGGGAGCGACCAACAACTTGGCAAATCACACTTTTGTCCTCTGGATCATTTGAACGACTTGAATGCCGACGTGCTCCGTGATTTTTGGAACAATAACGTCTTGGCAAATCCACAAGATATAGTCGTTGGTGGAGCCGGAATTGGTCATGAGCAATTGGTTCAATTGACCGAGGAGTATTTTGGAGATTGGGTAAAGTCTTCTGCTCTTGAGCATCATACTGGGCTCAGAACAGTTCCAAGTAAATACCGGGGCGGAAAAAATGTTGTGGAAAAGAAATTGATGGATGGGTTTACCCGCGTGGCATTAGCATTTGAACTGGATGGATGGCACTCTGAGGATTTGGTTCCAACTTGTGTCTTGCAAACACTCTTGGGAGGAGGCAATAGTTTTAGTGCCGGTGGTCCTGGAAAGGGTATGTATTCTCGCCTCTATCGACAAGTATTAAATAGATACGCATGGGCGGACAGTGCCGAGGCCTTTACCAGCATTCATGCCGAAAGTGGCTTGTGGGGCATTACGGGCAGTTCCAAACCCGACCGTTCCCGCGAGATGGTGGAGGTCCTGGCGGAACAAATCGCGCAGCTCAGTCTCGAGCAAGTTTCCGACGAAGAATTTGATCGGGCCCGTAATATGCTCAAATGCAATGTGTTGACGCAACTTGAGTCGCGATTAGTTTTGTTTGAAGATTTGGGACGACAAGTACTGACGTATGGATTGCGAGAAGATATGGATACGACTTGTCAAAAAATTGATGCTGTCACCAAGGAAGAACTCCAAGAGTTGGCGAAGAAGGCCATTAAGACGCCCCCCACGCTGGCTGCAGTAGGGGAAATATCGTTATCTAAAATTCCCAGTCAAGAAGAAGTGAAGCAGTGGTTCTCAGCGATATAATGGTTCAGGTATTGAAAAGACAAAATGGAAGAAGCGGCTGGAGCAAGGATTTTGGGCTCCATTAAACGAGGATGATTTGCTATTAGCGAAGACTCACTGTTTATAACTAGAACAAAATCAAATTTATTGTATAATAGTAGGATCAACTAGTAGAATCTCAGGACTCCATACGATGGTAGGTATTTTGGTCCTCGTCTTTTGGAGTTTCGCGTACGGCGGTGATGCTACTTAGTCACAGTGCTCCGGAAGAAGAAAAGGCACGACAATAAGAATTTAATAATAATAGAATGTCATAACTTTTTTATCATCATACGCTTTACTCTAGATCGACAGGCTCGATCAATAATTCCGAAAATGTCTTGAGCTTCTCTACACCTCGTACTTCATAATCCAAAAGAGGCATCAAGATGACATGGAAGTCTTCTCCGTACAAATCAAAGCACTGCCCAATGTATTTATCTTGCATGCGCTTTCGTGCCATCATTTTGGAGCAAATTTCTCTGGCTTCCTTGGGCAAAGCGTCCTTGTTTCCTTCGTACCATTCCGATAATTCCTCCGCGTCCTTTTCTGGGAAGAGGACTTGGTTGACTACAATGTTGTGCGAATTAATTCCAAACTTTGACAATTCCTGCACCAAACGTTCCGTTTCGTAAATGGAAAGGAATTCTGGAATGCAAACGCAGACCTATAATAATAATAATAGTGCAGTATTTGAGGAAACACACGCACATGTGTGAGAAAACAGGGATCCATAAGGCGATGAAAAACGCATGACAAAAGAAATCTAATGAACAAAAACTCACAAAGGTGGTCAAAGTGGGATCCTGGAAGGCATCATTGACCTTGTTGATGACTGCTCGTGTCTCTTCAAGTCTTCCTAGGAGAGCGTCTTGTGCTTCTGCTGGATTAGATCCACCCATCAAAGCAGAGGTAGCCTGTCCAATCAAACCTCCGAACCGATCTTTCAATTCCATGACCTTGCCCAACGCCTTTTCCAAAATGGTCGGAAAACTCAACAATCGCAAGGTGTGTCCCGTAGGAGCGGTATCAAAGACGACGACATCAAAATCCAACGACTGCACTTGCTTCATAAGTTCCGAGAAACTCATGGCTTCATCAATACCAGGAATGCTGTTGGACAATTCGCCCATGATATTGGAAATACCGGCGCCGCCCGTCTGATCTTCTTCTTCTTCCATTTGACGTTGCATTTCATCCATGTCCTGGTTGGCGTCAATTTCCATGGCACTCAGATTGTCAAAGCCATTGATGGGGGTTGGTTCGCGTCCAATTTTCTGGCAAAAGGCATCGGACAAGTTGTGCGCCGGGTCCGTACTGACAATCAAGACCTTTTTGCGGGACTTGGCCAACTGAATGCCCAAGCAACAGCTCGTCGTTGTTTTACCAACACCACCTATTTAATTTGTGTGATCATTGTAAGTAAATTTTGTGTGAGAGAGAAGATGACGATACGAAGGACTAACGAAGTGACAGGAGAGGCGGAAAACATACCTTTACCACCGACAAAAACCCACTGAAGCGAGGTTTGATCAATAATGTTTTTGAGGGAAGGATCGGGGAGATCCGAGTCATCAATTTCGTCCGCCATGGTTGTTGTGGTTTCTGCTTTCTACTTGTTCTTTCCGGAAGGAGTGACTATCTATCTACTTGCTGGGTATTAGCTAGTAGTAGAGAGCAAAGTATTGATGATTGATCGTACCTGAGAGAGACCGCTCTGTGCCGCTAACAGTCACCAATGATGATAATGATGCCTCGCTTGATGTTGTTGTTGGTGTCGTCGCGGTGTGCGTGGTGAATGCGTTGATCTAATTTTGTGGAGCACCGGCATTCGGACACAGGACAGACTGACAAGTTTGCCCATAGACGCACACATCGTCAAAAAGTAGCGCGACACGTGGAATAAGAGCAACCCCTCATTTCTTTTGATGATACATGCAACCGGTAGCCGAAGGCTTAACATCCATGCTGCCTCCGATACGATGATGATTATGTATAACTTAGATGTGAATGCCATCAACAACAACAATCAACAAGCAAACTCTCCTCTCTCTTCGGCGGCACCATCATCGATACTGTAGCAGCTTTGAAGACAAGCATCCAGCAAGAAAGATCAAAACTGAAGCTGGAAATAGAGATTGGTCTATCAATCAATTTATCTATCAAAGAATATTATCTGCCGTTAGAAAACGCACCCCAGAAATCCCTCCTCATTAAAGCAACTGAACATTCGTTCCAAGCTTGGAACATCCTCAAAACATAATTATCCTTCTCGACTCAGTTGTGTTCATTCCGACAACACTCTACCTCTCCAGGAAATACTCTGAGACATCATTTCTACAAACTTTTGAGAACTATGATGGGTTATATGGGCCTAATATCACTGTGGCTGCTGCCCCTCCTTACTGCATCCACATCTGCGTCGTCGTCAGGTGACAGATTCGCTCCCTCGACTGCAACTATTTCAAGAAACTTGCCATCACAACATCAACACATGCTATGCAGCACCAATAATGCCTTGTTATTTGGACTGCGAGGAGGGAGTACCAAAACTCCCCCCAACCCCGACAAGTATCGTATGCAACAAATACTCCTCTTGCAATCACGGTCCGAGCGATTGCGGGAAGCACTGACCGATCGCGGCTTGTTTCAAGATTATTCCGCCATTGATGCACCCACCACACCACAACCTGTGGATTGGGATTGTGCCTTGTCCACCGAGAAAAATCCAAAATCGTGTTTGTATACCTTTGATGCCGAACCCAATACGAAGGTGGTCGCTCCCGTGGATACCGATCAATGGATTTCCCTGGAATCGCTGGTGCGATTGCGACGAACCGATCCGTCCAAGGTGGAACCATTGTGGCACAATCAGTTTGCTATTTTCGACTCGTGGTTCAAGACGGGATCCAAATCATCTTCTAGTAGTAGTAGCAGTAGTGGTAGAAAGACAAAGAACCAAAAGGCAATCCTACAATCCTCCTTCAGCATGTACAATCATCTACCATGGCAAGGACATATCCTAGCACTCTTGCTAGACTTTCCATTGATATTGAATGTGGTGGTCATGGCTACCATCGGCTTTGTTTTGGCCGTCACCCGACCGGTTTGGGAATCCATGTTGATGCTCATGTTGACATCTCAATTCCTGTGGAAGCGATGGCCCAGTTGGGCACGATTTCTTCACGCCGCCTTTCCCTTCAAGTTGCTGATGGGACAAATGACATGGAAGGCACTGGCAGAGGGCTTTTCCAAGATAAAGGGTATCGTTAGGGATCATTTGATTGATATGGAAAGTAGAATATGGGAAGAGTGCATCCCACTGACGATTGTGGAAGCGAGACAAGAGCAGCGGCTGCAGGAGGACGACGAAGAATACGAAAGCGAACTAGTAGCAGAGGAAGATGGTGGCGAGGGCGACAGTGTGGAATCAGAAGATGAAAGCGAAGAGTAGATCGTAAAATAAGCATAATTTCGTCGCAACGCCATCGAGATGTTCAGCAGTATAGATCTGCTGACGGTAGTCTAGCTAGGACACAATGAAAGCGGGTTATGTACTATATCCCCTACCCTTCCTTTTAGTACAGGCAGGCTTTCTTTCAAATATCTGCGACATGCTTATTAAGAAACCTAGCTAGAGAGCAGAACAGGATAGTAAATTAACTCTGATGGTAGATGGTTATAAGAAAGTAGTGAAGTAGATCGGAGAGATTTGGCATATCACGACAGGGTACATTAGCACATAAAATTCGAGGATGCGATCAAGGGCTTGTGTATAACATCAGCAACAGCGGGAAGCAAAATACGCCTTGGACAAGAGCACAAGAAGAGCCCATGTCGTCTATAGTAGTCTAAGATTGTCCTGCTTCCCCGGGAGTGGGATCGGCCGCGGCAGATCCAGCAGTAGGGGGGGCTAGATTCGCAGGCTTGCCCCACAAAGAGATGGGAGCACTGGCCCCTGAGTTGGCTCCTGGAAGTGGCGCAAAGTCATCGGTCGACAGATCAAATTTGCCCTTGGGCGCAGCCTTGGGTTTGTCAGTCGCATTGCCATTTTGTCGTAGTTTCTCAGCCGCTTTTTCATTCTCCTTACGAATTTGCTGGGCGGTGGGGACACTTCCACGAGGCTGCTTCGAGAACCATTCTTTCTTTTCGCGGAGTTCCTTAACAGATCCTTCTACCTGAGCGAGGGCGGTTGGCGGGTTCAACCCCATCAATCCAAACTGTTCAAAGGTATCAACACTAAGCGTGAAGGGTCGAGCATCCTTACTGTCCTGCTTTTTGTTGGTGCGGTCACGCTTCTTCTTCGCTTTGCCTTTACCGAAATACTCGTCTTCAGATTTCTTGCTAACAGGCTTGAGCCCAGCGAATGGGTCTTCCTTGACAGCAATGACGTCTTCCTTTTTCGTATCGTCTCCCTGAGCCGCGGATGCGTCCGTCAAGTAAGCTTTGGTAAGATACTCGGCCAAGTACTCGCAAAGCGCCTGTTCCTCTTCGTAAGGAATCTTTTTGGCTTCCTCTTCTTCGACCTTCTTGAGGTATTCCTTGTGCTCTTCATCGCGCTTCTGCTTGTCCGCTTCATACTGCATTTTCTTCTGTGCGCGGACGGCACGCTGGAAGTTGTACCAAGCGTTGTTTTTCTCGCGGAAGTCAGCTCGAATGGCATCCTTTTCCTTGAGCTTTTCCTGGAATTGGTTACGAAGGTCATCACGCTCCTTGAACCAGCCCTGAAGTTTGTCGCGCTTTTCTGAGTCCTTTTCGTTCATGCCCTTGATAATGGTCATTTTGTCATCAAGCTGCTTGGAGACTGCATCGATTTCTTTATCCTTGGCCGCGATCTTTGCCGAAATGGTCTTGCGCTCTTCTTTCACATTGTCCATGGCAGAGTCCTTGCTTTTCAACTCCGCGACAAACTGCTTGGAGTTTCTCAAAGCGTCCATTTCCTTGATAAGCTTCTTTTCCTCTGTCAAAGTCATTGTAGTGGTTTCCTGCTTGCGCTGCAACTTTTTGATTTCAGCGTCAATTTCCTCAACGTTGGTGAACTTGATGTTGGATCGAGCATCCTTGCGATCCTTGTTGATCTTGTCAGCTTGGTTCTTAAACTCGTCTAGTTTGGACCGAATGGCTTTCTTTTCTTCAATCAAGGCATTCTTGGTGGCTTTGAGCTTCTGCATCTCCTCGCGCTCTTTGCCAAGTCCAGTGCTTTTATTTTTGTCAAGGGTCGCATCAATCTGGGCCTGAATGGCCTGGCGATCGACTTTCAGCTTGTCGAGAGCAGCTGTTAACTCAGCTAGCTCTTTGTCGTGCTCATTCTTATCCGGCTTTGGCACCTAGAGTGTGAAACAGACGAGGTGAATAAGACAAACAGAGGTCAATCTATTAGTTAACCATGAGATATATCAGGGGGCTTCTCAGGTTCCATTGATGACACTACTAGCTAGTAGAAGTATAAAATAAAATGCTGTCATTGCGTAGAGCCCCGTAGGCTTTCCACGGAGACACAAATAACGGCTAAAAACTCTACGGTGCTGTTGTACTACAGTCTACACGCGGCGTACCTTGGGGATTGGTTGGGAGAGGTCAAAGAGCTCTTCGATGGGGGTTTCATCTCTCTTGCGAGCGCCATTGTTTCCCTTTCCATCTTCTTTCTTAGCTTCCTCTCCTGCAGCAGGAGCTGCAGGGGCTGCTACTGCAGCGTCAGGAGTAGCTGCCTCGTCGGTCGACATGGTGAGGCAACAGGAATGCAAACTTAATTTGTGGGGCTCGTGAACACGGCAAAGAGGGGTATGATTATATTTTTACTGGTGCCAGCCTCATCACGTAAAATCGTGTGAAGGTGAAGAGGCTCTGCGCCACGAAAAAGTAAATATTGATGGACGGGCGACGCACAGGAGGTGTGTGCGTAGGATCTTTCTCGAATATTGCACGGCCCATCAATTAGAGCTCAGGTTATAGGAGATAGGGACTCACTGAACCAATGAAGTACGAGGTAAACGCAAAACTCGCGCAGTAACTCGAGCGCCTTTAAATTTTATCAATTCCAAAATAATTGTCGCCTTCACGCGGATTGTGGACAAATTTCAATCGTGTTTCATTGCAAATGGAACCACACAATAAATTTGAGGAGATGCAACCAATATACTAGCTAGCTAGTAGCTAGAGAGTACTGACTCAAAGAAGGACACCTGCTTGTTCCATGACTGTAATAGACGGCAACAACACACGAAAAAGACACCAGTAGACATACCACACTAGCTACTAAGAAGGCTAGAAAGAGGCGCAGGATCTTCCTACAAGCTAATAAAATGATATATCGGTATATCTTACTTACATCTCTCCTCGCCGTTTCTCCCCTGAAATCGGTCTCATTGGATCTCGGCATACTCTTGCAAGAAGAAGATGCAGGCTCTGAAAATGACTGGGGTGGCAGAAGAGTTAGTGGGGTTTCAGAAAAACCAGAGGAAATCACGGAAGATGTACCGGTGCAGTCCATGTATCCAACGAATACCATGATACCATCATCATCACACGACAATGCAACAATAGAAATGCAAAGCATGACAGAAGCCCCTTCTGAAGCTGCAACAATAAGCGACACAGGTGCTGGTTCCATGGCCGATACCGTGGGTGACGATCTAGGTGCTACCACAACAAGCCCAACAACGACTGACGCTGCGTCCCCTGCGTTACCTGATATTGACGTGGAGTCGGCGTTTGGTGATGCCCCGGCGAGATGCGGTACTTCCACCTGTGGGGTAAGAAGAGACGATTGATGTTTTGGATTGTTTTTGTTCTGATTTTTATCCATTCATATTGACTCATTGAAATTTACCGGTTTGTCTTTAGGTTGGAGAATATTGTTGTAACTCCAGCTGTGGCATTTGTGCTCCTTTTGGATCGGATTGCCTGGCTGCCGTGTGCGAGCCGTGTGGCGTAGTATCCTGCCAGGTATGTACGCAGGGTCACTGTCTTTTGCTATATGCCTCGTGAGTGATGTATGATTTAAAACAAGCCACGGCTCGTGTGCTCAATAAATTCTTCGTGACTTGCCACTACACCTTGACACCGATTATTCACAGCCCGGTGATGTCTGCTGCAATAGTTCCTGTGGTATTTGTACGCCTCCTCGAGACGCGTGCACACAGGAGGATTGCGGTGATAGCGGTGATATAAGGAAACTTCTAATACGGCAACCGGTAAGACAAGGGAGGAGATTCTTGCTGTCATGAAACCGATTTGGATCTCACACGAGTCTCCGACATTTGGATCTGCGAAGCTATCTTCTGACGGCGGACGGTTCCTCAGGGGAGATCGCATCATGTCTCGAGCATTACGCTAGCTATGGATCCTTATCAATTTGAAACAATGCTAAACTTGGTACATCCCTGCTTCGAAACAGCGCGGCAGTATCACAATACAACAAAGATGAACAATCTACTCAATCGCTCAGGCTGTATGATTCTGTTCCAAAATGTACAGATGATTTTGTCCAAAGCAGGCATCGCTATAATCCCCTTGAGGTGGTCTTGTCAACTGAATTTAAGTTAATACATACATGAGAATAATGTCACAACACAATGTCACAACCACGCATGCAAGGGAGTAATGTAGACAGTACTTACAAGGAAACGGCTGCATGGGCCAAATATTCTGATATTGTTGTCCAAAGAGGACTTTCTTTCTTTTATGTCCACGTCTGAATTGCCTGTCTAATCCATGATGGAATGGTAGCTCTATCCATCGCCAAAATGAAATATCTCCTAAGTCGCGGCTCAAGCAGGTACCTCAAAGCCCTCTGAACTTATTAGGAAGATACATGTAGATCTGCCTGTGTCCGACCATATGCAGCTTCAAGATTACTGCATATGTAGCTCTGTTGCATAATCATTATTGCAACGATGCGGTAAACATGTGCAATATACCATCATGTGCGAGTCTCACAAGAAAGTGGGTGTGGAGTATTAGCACTCCTGCTTTTGCAAGCTCAAACCATGTTGCGAAGAAGATATGGAGGAGGGAAACAAAGGCGGAACCCACTTCCGCTCTGCCAATCTTGGTGAAGGTGCGCGTGGCGGGGCGTTGCCTGGGGAATATGCTCGTTCATATCCTGTACAGGGCATAATGGATCATCTCCTGCAGCTGTGGTAGCAGGGACGAAGAGGATCACGAGAGTGAGGGGTTGCCAACGACCCACTTGCTGGTAGGCTATGGAGGCAGTAGTTCAGACCTAATTTGAACATATATGTGCATTTCAGTGGGGGTATTCGTTTTATATTTACATTGTGTTCATTATTTGTACACCAAAATTACCCAAGTAGCTTGTTTACATGTAGAAACAGCAGCAAGATCTATGCTCTTGCTTTTTCCAAAAATACAGTGTGTGTGTGTGTGAAAAAGTATGTGCGTGCGGGAATAGCTAGGTAGCAACTGAAAAAAAAGGTTGACAGGAAAACACCGTCCTGATCTCATCGTATTTGACGTGCCTTGCTGGTGATTCTTTAGATCAATCCATGAGCATCGATGTGGCCCAGTTTCAAAGCCTTTTGTACAGCCCATTGAGAACTTTCTTCGGAAAACTTTCGAATATCTTCGGCCGTAATGGGAGACCCCTCTTGCTTTAGTTGATGAGCCATGGCCAAGATTTCTTGTCGATGTCTCCATTTGAGATACCGTACCCGTTTGTAGTGGCTGTTGGTGGGGAACCCACAACCACCACCATTATTGCGTCGGTTGTTGTCGTCGTCATCATCGCTGCTGCTGTCGTCGTCATCATTGTCATTCCCCACGAGATGCATAATCTTTTCCAGACCCCGTGGACTCAGATCGGGATTTCGTTGAATGAAATGAAAGAGATACTCGGCACTGGGAGCGCGCATGGAGGCTTGTTTCAAAACATGAGCATCGTGGTGCGCTCGTGTCAGAAATTCCGTGTAATCCTCCGTTTGGTACCATGCATTGATTCGTTCGGCATCGGTCAAGTTGTCCTTCAACTCGAGTACCGATGGCTGGTTGGAGAAGGAGACGCTTTTTTTCAGGCTGGGAGCATCCGTAACGGCATCCTCCGTAGCAACCTTTGTTGTCTCTGTTGGCGCAATCTTTGGCACCGAGACTGTATCCCTACTACTACTACTTTCATCATGGTGGTGATGATGGCTCATTTTTCTACGTTTGGCATCTACATCACTACTGCTACTAGATATTATGACTTGCATCACACCCCGTTCCTCAGACCCTCGCTGCTCGGCGGCAGCAGATTGCATCAAACGAGCGTTCGTTTGTGCCACTTTGCGTTTTACGCACATGGAAATGGCCGTCGAGGCAGACAGCTGATGATGAAACGGCGATCGTAGTAGTACTTGGCTGTTGCACCCAGTCTTTGTGGAAGTACTGGTAGTGGCTGTGATAGGAGATGGGGTAGATATCATGGTAGAAGACATCTCTACACGAACGAACGAATGATGGATGTCCCTACTATGAGATAATAAATGAATGCAGGGTGACCTCATACTACAATCAGTACTCCAGTTGCTTGCTGTGTATAGTGGATATTGGAGTAAGTGTTACGTATACCTCACTTTGGGATATATAGTAGGTGATGATGGTTTGCGTGGCAGCAGTGTCGAAGGCAAAAACATCAACAGAATTGTTGGAACGGTATGGATCAAGCTGATGCTTACTGATACTGCCTACGCAACCCTCTTTAACTTCCAATGGCATGCAGCAACACCGCCAACGCTTTAATATGATCCATCAATCAAAAGATTCGCGCCGGTAGGGACTGTCACACACTGAGACAGAGTATCAAGTCGGAGCGTCGGTGATTGGCTTGCCGCACAGGATGTCTTTGTCGTCGACAATTCCGATCGACGCGAAATAGCCTTGCATCATGATGTTTTTTGACGAGTGCTTACGTAGCCCAAAACTGATGGCGTGTCCATTTCTCGGACAAGAAACCAATGATGTGGCTCACGGCAATATCGGCCCGCTCTGGTTGGATGACGTGTTGAACTGCCACCTGACTGCATGTACCCAGTTCTGTGATGTACAGTACTGTACAGTGTGCGTACATTACACTTGACTAACTACAGTACTGTATTGAATGGGCCAGTTCCTTGTCATGATTGCGGTTATTTGTCTTGACTAATCGTACAAGTGCTCGTCCAAGTCATCATCTATCTGATTGATTCCCCATCAACTATTCTACTGTGATGAGCTATCCGTAGCAAATAGGCTGATACAATTGTATAGGTAATTCCACCAAGGCAACTGCAGTCATCATCTGCTTCAAATTCTGTCAGAGGCACACAACTACAAACCAACTTCAAATAAACAAGAGGAAATGCCAAACAATACTAGTAGGAGGTCGAACTTGCAGCAGCTCACAAAGTAGAACGGGGAAGAGAGAATGTTGAGGAGTAGAATGCTGTTCATAAAAGAAGCCACATGGACAGGTGGTCCTGGTCCTATTAAAAATTCACTCTAAACGGAAGGGGAATCAACCAGGGACGCGCGTGGAGCTTGAAATAGAATCCATGACATGGGACTGTATCAGTCAACCGCTGGTTGGTCGTCATGCTGCAAACTAAATAATTCGTATAGCGCATGCCTTCGAATGGATGTTTGGAGAGACATTGACGATAAGTCAACGGTGTCCACGGCCCCAAACGAGTACTCGTGCTCGCATCTTACCATGGACCCACTTGGGAGCACAGTGGGAAGCCTGGTGCTGATCATGTCGTTGGTTGGTCAGATGGAGTGTTTGTTGTTGATTGTTTTCTCGTCTCGATCTATTACATCGTGAGCAGGCTTCTTCATTGTAGTTTTAATTCATCTTGTTCCAGCTCTCTTTCTCTTCCCATATGCCTGACAAACACTTGTTTTCAACATCCACTAGAGGGCAGTGGATCTCGCAAGGCACAAATGGTGGACCGACACACATCCGGATTGGGGTGGGCTCCAAAACAGGCCGGTTCGTGCAGGGTTGGAAAAATGACTTTGAGCTCGGGACACACGAGCAACAAGTCTTCTCGATGTTGAAAGGACAAGTGCGCCTGGGTACCGGACACGACCATGGGTGGTGGTGGAATGGGCCTAGCATGACCCTTGACATCCGAATCCGTAGTGTTGACTCCTCCAAACCAAAGGGTATCCTCGCGCGTAGCCAATCGGATGATATGATTCGTGTTGATAGTAGGATCGTCCTTCATTTTCAATAGGGTAGACACAAAAAAAGTCGAATCCGGTGGCTCTATTTTGATGTGATTCTTGCCGTTGTGGGCATAGTCTAATGCTTGAAGCATGAGGGTTCGATTGCGATAGGAATGCGTGCTGCCGTCGCCTCCCACTCTATGGAGCTTGGTCCACGGCACACCGATGTAATCCATTTCCAACATGGACTGCCAATGATCCTCAGTATTGCCATGGGTACAAAAAATTCCATTGGCACTCCACATCAGCACACGATCTGCCAGGAGGCTTTTCCAAAACCATGCTTGCAATGGAATGTTCTGGTTGGGTTTCTTGAGCTTTTGCAATTCTTTCGGCAATTCTGTGATCACAATGCGGTCACTATTTTGCTCCAACAAGCGACCCAATCCGGGATGATAGGGCAAGACACGTTCTTTCCAAAAGATAGGATTGACAAACAATTGAATGGCCCAAGTGCGAGGTGTATTGACGAGTGCATTCTGTATCAGAACCGGATACCGACGATGGAACCAAGTCGGGGCTGAAAAGAAAATAGCAGCAGCCACGCCCTCGTAATTAGTGTTGCCTCGATTGGAGACTACAGAAAAGGAGGCACGGCGCTCTTCTTGTCGACCCTCACCTGGTATTGCCCCGACGGATAGTGAGCTCACTGATGAGGACGGCACAGCAACGTCCGATCGTTCATTGAGCAGATAACTAATCAAAGCCCATTGTACAGCTGTGACCAGCAATAAAAGCCATACGACTCCCGCCAAGGAACAAAAAGACGATGAAGTATTTGACTTCATCGGTATAGGCGTGTTGGCAGTTCTTAGTTAGTTTTGAGTCTGCATTATTATTTTTGTTGTCAAAAATATTGAAAGATCAAAGATGACTACCAGCATAAGGACCGGCATTCTTTCCAACCTCAAGTGGGTGGCCGGGGACCTGGGCGCTCGCTACCAACAGAAAACATTTTGGC
>ENA-ORBV01011083-ORBV01011083.1-microbial-mat-metagenome-genome-assembly--contig:-NODE-11083-length-14254-cov-5.811949_pt1 | contig 14254 bp, 9 predicted proteins | sample MGYA00237777_ERZ505514 | MGnify/ENA primary metagenome ERZ505514 (study PRJEB26160, sample SAMN06269048) | microbial mat metagenome | isolation source: Oligotrophic lake microbial mat | place...
TAATCGACCCGCAGGGTCCCCGTCAGAAGTGGTGATGATTGTCTAAAGGACAGAGGGATGGTTTGGAGTCATTTTGCTGGCATTTTAGATGACCACATGTTGAAATTATGCAGATGTGAATAATTCGAACTTCAAGTGTGACATTTAAGGAAGTAAAAAGCTTCATGCATTGGGAAAAATGAATGATGCGACTTTTTTTGGGGGTATAAGCAGGCTCGCTCTCAGTGCCGGTTTCCGGTCATTACAGTTAAAATAACGGTTTTGACATTTCTTAGGGATAGGGTTATAGGGGATTCGGTAATAATTTTTTGTTTATCTCTAATCAGTGTCTAGGTCATTCACCTAAACGATGAACAGCAGTTTGCGTCTTTGCATGTAGAAAGTTTTGTTGTTCTTCGCATTTCTATAGATATTAGTTACAGTGGTTTCGGTATGAATTTTTTGTTTATCTCTAATCAGTGTCTAGGTCATTCACCTAAACGATGAATAGCAGTTTGCGTTTTTGTATGTAGAAAGTTTTGTTGCTCTTCGCATTTCTGTAGATATTAGTTGCAGTGGTTTCGGTATGAATTTTTTGTGTGCCGTGTCTCTAATCAGTGTCTAGGTCATTCACCTAAATGATGGATAGCAGTTTGTGTCTTTGTTATGTTTTTCTTTGCATTTCTTTGCAATGCTAAATTGTGTTTGGGTCATTGACCTGGATAGCGACATGGTTTGTTTATTCAAATGTTGTGATCATTGATGTCGGTGATGATGGTGTTTTTCTTTTCTTGTTGTTGTTGTTGTACATTGGGATCTTTTTGTCGTGGATGCATTTGTCGATTCTTTCTTTTAGTGTGGTGAAGTTGTATTTTGTTGAGGCACCCCATTTTATTATCCTTTTTTGTTTTCTTTTACTAGCATGCAACGGTTGCCAACCGTTGAAAAATAAAAGAAATTAATGTGAAGTGAATTAAAATTGGTTAACGATTTCCCCTATTTGCTATCTGACCTCTGGGACTCTGACCTACACCACCATATGCAGAAATGCTCACATAGTGACCCTTATGCACCTGCTGCCAAGTCAGCCAGTCATTTGATGTTAAAGATTAGTCTCCCCTACTTCTCACATTCTACGCTTCAGCCTTGTAGGACTCAACAATCCTAATCCGACATAACCCCAACTCTATTCTTAACCCTCACCCTATGCATACGGTAGGCTAGTCGCTTTCTCGGGGACCCTGCGGGGCGTAATCCCAAAGCTTGTCGACGGATAACGACCAGGTCCCGGCACCAGGCCGGTCATTCTCTGGTAGTAGCTATTACAGTAGTAGTTCATCTTCTGTGGGAGCTCTGTGTTCCAAGTTAAGTAGGATAGAAGCTAACTAGCTCAAAGCTAGTTCGTTCAACACAATGCTACTGCGTGATCGACTACTAGCTAGTGATGATTTCATATTAACAAGAACAGATATCTGAACAGATATTTAACCGTCCTCCTGGTAGCTAGTAGGTAGATTTCGGCGACGATCGAGTCCAAGGAACCAATCTTTCTTTTGGATAGCGTGTCATGTCACAAAACCTTCAAGGAAGCTGTCACAGGTGTTCCTCGTCGTCAAAGGAATCTTCCATGACTCTTTCATCGATCAGGAGGGTGACGGTGGAGTCGAGTCCGTCTCCATTCATTCATTGTCGCCCGCTGAGACAGACATGAGACATGTATGTTATTCCAACACGGAAAATTGAGTTTGTTGTTCTAGAAAATATAAGGCCTAGGTGGAATCTTTTGCTACAACGCTTCGGCTAAGATGACAGTAAGAATGCAAGTTTGGTGTTGGACACATTAAAAAACCAGCAGCCATGTGAATGTGGTTACTTATCATGCATATGGCAATCAATGCTTATTTCAATATATTCTGCACGTCAACATCGACGTGAATACTGTCTTCGCACAGTAAAGCTATCAGACCGGGGGGCAAGATCATGACTATCATGCGAGCTTTGCAACTGAAAGCGACAATATCGTGCGGTCACTATGCAAAAAAGTTATGGAAGCATGAACAAGGATTCGAAAATGGTTGTCGGGGAGGTTTTCTCTAGCGCGATCTACAGTGTACACGGTATCTGCATCCAAAACCACTCCAATATAGGCGACGAAAAGAAACGTTTTTCAAGAATCCATGTCATTGACGTTGCTGGCGACCGTGCTGCTTTGCAGCTTAGGCTTCTAACAATTGACAGCACTACTTACATTGGTAGACACACTTGAAAAGGCATGAATATTTTGAGTTCTTTTGTGGTCGAAAGTGTTGCCAACACGACGAAAGCAATTTGCTGTATATAGACAAATCTTTTCCACTTCGAATCTCAAGACAGCTCCTCAGTCTTGCGAAACAGCTTACATAATGATGACACTAAACATTAATGATGACACTGAAAAGTGGCTTTCGTACTGTAGCCATTGGTAGGGCGACACCTGAATTAAGCCTAGTGCTGCACTTGAGAGTAGCTTTCCTTTTGAGGTAGAGCATTCTTGAGGCTTTGCACTGTCTTCCTCGCCGTATTTTAAAATGTCGAACTATGAAGCAGACCAATTTTGTCAACAGTTTCCAACCCACAAGCCAGGAGGTCAAAATTTCTCTTTATTAGCAGGCCATGCCAGTTTATTGAATTTTTAATTTTTATTGACAAATGCTATTATAAAGGAGTCAATAAACGTAGCCTTGTGGCGGCCGTAGCCTGCATGCTTCTTCGCAGTTTGGATAAGCTAACCAAATTTAACATGAAAATTGCCGCCTCCACCACCGCCTCCACGTTGCTGGTGGAAATGTTGTCTGAAGAATTGGTTGGCGTTTGTGTGGTGTCGACCACCTCCTCCTCCCTGGTTCTCGAATACTTCCTCTCCTCGGTCATACTTAGCTTTCAGCTCCTTGTCACTGAGAACCTCGTATGCCTCTGCAATGTCGTGGAATTTCTTCTCTGCTTCCTCTTTATTGTCAGCATTCTTATCAGCTGCGAGGAAATGTGAAACAAAAGGAGATGGTGGTTAGTCGATCAGGAATCATCGTATCCAATCAATACAAAACAAGAAGTATCATTAGAGAGAAAAAGCGAATTCGAGTGGCGCCCAACAGAGAATGATCATGACTTACGATGCCATTTGAGAGCAAGCTCGCGGTATGCTTTTTTAATTTCTTTCGGATTCGCGTTTCTTTGAAGTCCCAGTATTTTGTAGTAATTCTTTTCCTTCGACTGCTTTAGAGCAACCTCTCCTTCACGGACTTTCTCTTGTGCTCTCCGCTTATTTTCCTCGGTAGCAATCTCTTCAGCTCTTCGGAATGACCTGATTGCCTCGTCAAATCTTTCTCCTGCAATCTGTGCGTCACCGAGTGCCCAAAGTCCCTCCACGGTTTCTGACCAGTTTACGTGTTTTTCTGCCTCTTCAATAGCTTTAGCGTGTTCGCCTAACTTTGTGTGGGCTAGTACAATTCTGAGCAGGTTTGGAGCAAAAAAAGCCGTATGAGTGGGATCTTGATTTATTGCTTCCCAAAACATGCCAATAGCCTCCTTGTATTGGCCCTCTTCAAATTTGGCTTCCGCCTGTTTCTTCTTCTTTTCAAATTTCTTGACCAGCTTGTGCCCATTCTTGCACCCTTTGTGCTCGGGGTCAAACTTTAGAGCCTCTCGAAAGTGCACAATAGCCTGGTCGTGCTCGCCTAACCGAAAATAAGCCATGCCTCTGAGTTCATAAGCCTCCAGGTGATTGGAATGTTGTTTCAGTATCTTCCCAGTATCACTGATCACGCCATAATAATCACCAATCTCGAATTCACTCTGAGCTTTCATCCACATCAAATCTGATGCTTGAAGATCCACATGCACCAAAGCCCTCGTAAAGAGATCAGCGGCTGTTTTGTAATCTTTCTCAAAGAAAGCCAGTTCTGCTCCTTTGATTTCCTCCGCACACTGACGTGCTGAATCCGCCAATGTCTCCTCTAGCTGCGCGCCTGAGCTATGCACAATCTCAGCTGCTTCTGCACATTGACCTAGCGAAACTAGAAGCTGTACTTTTTTCTTGGTGTAATCCTTATTCGCTGGATCAATGGCCAATGCCTTTGTCAAGTCGTCCAATGCCTCTGCGTATTGTTTCTTTCGTTGATGCACTCGATACAATTTCATGTAATTTGCAGCATTTTGGGGTTCGAGCGAAACTGCTTGATTCAAATATTCCAAGGCCTGACCGTAGTCGCCCGACATCATGGCCTGTTCACCTTGCTGGCGAAATTTACCAGCTGACCAACTAGACGTATCTTGTGCCTGTGCTCCAGTAGCCTGTGCTGCAATCACAAAGCACATCAAAGACGCCACCGAGTACGTCATACTTCGGACACCCATCTTTACTGGTAAGTCTTTGTTTGAATTTGTGTATTGGTGGAGCAATGACCGATGCAAATCAAAGAGGAAGTATTTGTCTCTTGACCTGTTTAGAGTGGGAACTGTTACTTTTTCTTCAAGGTCGACTGAATATAAAGGAGAATCAAACGACTGTCTCGGGCTAGTAGGATTGGCTGAACCGGTGATCGACGATGAGCTACCTTGTTAACCTGAAGCTACTGTATCTGGTTTTTATAATTATGCAAGCTTTTATGGATAAAAGACGACGTACTGGTACCGCTCAATGAATCAATCAAATGCAGGATCGCCATGCAGACTTGCTTGTGTGCATGCCTTCTTCTGTGGACGACCATGCAGTGAAATTTCCAGCTGGCATTTTTTCTTGGTCGGCGGCCAGACGGTTCTTATTCTCTACGCGGAATGCAAAATTCAAATGAATGGAGAAGCTGTGCGACTAGATCACTTTATCTGCTCTCTTCAATCCCGGCGTCACATGAGCTACAGTACTGTACATACTGGTAATGTCTCACTCGTTCGGCTATCCTTTCAAAGCATTTACTATAACATTGCAAAGCCACAGAGGAGCTGAATACTACACAATAAGTGTTTCCAGTAAAAATAGTTTCTGCAATTGTCACCAGAGGCATGCGGCAAATTCAAATGCAGTTTCAACATTCATGTGATTGTCATCCACTACCCCTGCTTCTGGAAAGTGGATTTCTGTCAACTATAACCTGCATCGTTTTCCACCTCTCGATATTGTTTCGTTGGAATGCTTATAAGCTGTGGCCTTGGCTTGTGGTGAGACTTTTGGGGGCGCCATGTTTCAATCGCATCGCCACTCCATGATTGGCATGCTTTGAAGTTATGCAGGTGCTTGGATCAGCACAAGAGAAAGGAATCTATTTGACGCTAGACAGGCCTGTCATGTGCCAAGTGCAATGCAGCTTGTCAATAGGACTCAGTCCTGAATCTGACTGAGGGCAACGGACAAGACAACGACACTATTGAAGCACCGCTGCAGATTGACTTTTCTTTACTGCCAGATATTCCCCATTGCCATTCTCTGATAGTTGCACGGTAGTCATATCTGCATCATACACGGTTCTACCGTGAGATGGCCGATTAAAGCGAATTTGCGACGAACAATTGGAAAAGGCTGACAACAGACGATCGTCACATTCAAACATGACCAGGTCAACTTTGGTAATAAAATGGGGGCATTCCATCTAGTCTTTGGCATTCAAATCCGTGAGCATCCATCTTCATGAATCCAATATCCTGCATCGTGTTTGTAGCAATGACATCATCGAGCCGCTCCACATATGTCGTCATTCCAGCATTGAATTGACTGGACCCTTGTACAGGAATGGGTTTCCCCACCACCGAATGTCCTAGATTATTGGTACTTCCAAAAATGGTCTCTTGACACGGTTTGGCGCCCAGAGCGATTGGAAACAGAGTTACTCGATCTCGGTATTTTTGTTCCAGCTGCACCAAGGTGGAAGTTAATCGTAACAAATTGACTGGGTTTGGTTCAAAAGCCAGGATATGTAGATCATTGTCATTGTCAAAGGCCAGTAACAGTTCCAACACGCAAGCCCCAATGTTGGCTCCCACTTCGACATGAATACGACGACGATTCCCATCTGCTATTGAAGATGATTGTAAATTATCGGTATTTCTGCGCCAAGCGTTTGCTACTTTTGTGCAATCAGCCCAAAAGCCTCGTCTTCGAATCACCTTGCTAATCACATCATTCCCAGGATGGACGCACATTTTGATTTGTTTTCCCGCACTATCTTGCCGTGTCTTGGGACTTCCTCTGAACATAACCCAGTCACAATCACTGCTGTCGTTATCATTGCCATTGGTAGTGGTAGTAGAATCAAGAATCGAAATGCCATCCCAAACGCTCCAGCTGGAATTTGCGAATCGGCTGTGTTCCGTCGTCCGCAAGGGCAAAGTGTCGATCGACAAGGATCGGTCAGACGCAGACAAGCCAGTTTTGCTTGGAAGGGAAGAAGATAAATTCCTTGTCGATAGCATGCTCTGTGCCGACTGCACGCCAGTGAAAACTGCTATGGCTCCACATAGTCCTATTAGCGGAATTAGCCCCACCACGGCCTTGGCTGGCCGCTTGGGCTTGTTGGCCGAGCTCTCTTTCCGTCTTTTCTGGTTTGGCTTTTTCGGCATGAGAAATGAAAAATCGTGGTATAAAATCGAGGGTGGAGATGAACTGTGTGCTTATGATATTGGCGCTGATATCACCAGGCAGCATGCAAAGACGAGGGTGCGACAAATACAGTGGCTCAAACCAAAATCCTCGTTTCCAACTGAAGAAGGAGAAAAAAGGAAAATATGAGCGGCAGTGACTCCACCGACTTGTAGGTCACGAATACAAGTGTATTGTGACTCAATTTGACCGTTAGATTTTGAGTCACCAACTACAGTACTGTTTCCCCTACGTCGTACTAGCTAGTAGTAGCCAATTATGACTGTTCTCGGTGCGTGATTCATTCATTGCATTGGCGCATTGATTGGCGCATGCAGAAGCCATAGAATACACACACCTTAATATTGTATGGTACAGTACGATACTAGCTACTAGGTCTAGCTAGCGAGTGCTAGTACGTCGTATCGTATCGGCCGTTGTATCAGAATGATATCGATAATAATTATCATCCTCGGCATCAACCAGTTCAGGATTAGTACCCTGCCTACCGATACTAGTAGCTTTTGAGTATCCGATAGTCCGTGTTCGACAGGATAGCCTATTACCCGCACACCACAGCAGGACAAGAGACAACTCGCTTTTGAAGTAGCCGATAGTCCGTGTTCGACAGGATAGCTTATTACCTGTACACCCCAGCAGGACAAGAGACAACTGTAGTGAGTCTCTTCTGACGACGCCGAAGATATTTCATCAACCAAGCATAATCAAAATAATGACAAGAATGAACCGATATATTTTTCCTCGATGGGCGCTGTTTCTGGTGGCTACATGTATGCTCTTGCTCTCGGCCGGCAAACAAGGAGTTTGGGCTGCCGAAGATGCAGATGAAGTGACCAACGTCGAATTTGAAGTGCAATTGGGTCCAGGTGTGACTGACAAATTCACCATTGAAGTCCATTCGGCGTGGGCTCCCAATGGTGCGGCTCGGTTTCTGGAGCTTGTGGACAATGGAGAAACCTTTTGGTAAGTCCAATGCGTCTGTCTATCCTGCAGTACTGTACAAAGAGATAGTTCCAGTTCCATGAAATGGAATCAATCGCAACAATCTGTGAGCTCATTATTGCAATTTACTATTCTCGCGACTTCTAGGAAAGGAATTCGATTTTTCCGAGTCATTGAGGGATTCATGGCCCAATTTGGAATCCCTGGAAAGCCAGCGTTGGCCAAAGAGTGGAGAGAGAAAACCACCAAAGACGATCCCGTCAAGGAAAAGAATCTAAGAGGTTTTGTGAGTTTTGCCACGTCAGGTAAGAATGCTATCTACTAGCTAGTCTGGCTTGAAATATATCTATCAAATTATATTCTTGTTGGTGGAATGGTGTGGTTTTTTCTACACCCATAAACTCACGCGCTTCCTTTTTGATACCATCACCTTGCAGGTGCCGATAGTAGGACTACCCAAATGTTCATCAATTTAGTCGACAATACCAACCTTGACGATGTAAGTTCAGACAAATTTCTCTTATATTCGATTTGGAATGAATGGGCATTTGGACTGCTGTTGAAAATGTGGTGAAAAGCTAGGAGAGGCTTGTCGTGGCTTTTGAAAAAAGTTTGGATTTCAATCTGTTTTGAGAGTGGTTTTAGTGGTGGTGCAAGTTCAATTACAATTGCTCACAATGAATTTAACATTGTAATGGTCTTGCAGATGGGATTTAGTCCATTTGCCAAGGTGGTTGGAGATGGCATGACCGTTGTGGATAAACTCTACAGTGGATATGGTGAGGGAGCGCCAGGGGGGAGCGGACCTGATCAGAGTAGAATTCAGAGTGAAGGAAACAAGTACCTGAAAAAACAATTCCCAAATATGAGCTATGTCAAATCGGTTCGACGAGTGGATGGCGGTGCTGCAGGTGAACTGTGATGATGACGGCGATGACAACGCATTTCTAGAGCAATGAGGGTCTGCTTGCAGAGTTTCCCAATAATATTATTTGTGATTCTTTGGCCTGTTTTCGACATCGCATTACATCGTTCGATGTTTGAACTTTTCCTCGGCAAGGCAACACTGAGTTAGAGGCCATGTGGGCTAGCTATCGTTTGTAATAAATATCACTCGAAGGAAGGCTTGAAATGTATTGGAAATTGTCTACTATTTAATGTAATTTAGAATTGTGTACGAGCCCACGGCGGCATCGGGAGCGTCTCTGGGACACTCATGTTTGGGAGCATGTCAACCACGGCAGGGCAGCTCTCTTCTCAGTGACGAAGGAACCGCCTATTTCGTTCAATTTCTTCGCAAGCCTCGCACCTGTCTCCATCACAATAGTAGTTGTCCAACTCTTTAGAGCAAAACATGTAGTAGCTTGACAGTGGAAGTCCGTTCGGGCAAACGACTTTTTTACTTCCCTTGTGTGTCCCATCCAGTTTCAGGTAGTGCTCGTTGCTTGGAAACGCATCACATTCCGAGTGAGACGACAGAATCTCATTTGTTTCTCCTAGTTCACACCCGTCAATGATTGTTTCTTCTAATAGCAGCAGGAACTTCTCTCGGAACTGAAGAGATTTTCCACAAACATATGCTGTGAGCCCACACTTGAACACAATTCCTTCTGCTTCGGCTACTCCGAAGCGGGAGCATTCCTCGGTCTTTCCAGCAAACTCCCACAAAGACTCGTCCTCTACGAACAGGTCTTCTTCAAGTTCTTCTAGTAGCGCCTCTTCTGCCTCAATTTTTTCGGCTTCTTCCGCGTTGACTTCGTCGCCGCCACTTTCTGGATTTTCCGATTCATTGTTGGAGCTTTCACCGGTTAGACCAGTAGTTGTATTGTCTGAATCCTGATCACTTGCATTAGATGATTCTGTTTCACTCTCTGGTGCGGCTTCCGCGTCCGCTTGAATGTAGGGTCCTTCTTCGTCTGTAGCATTCATCATCTCGGGTTCCCCGTTGCGGCTGTCTTCTTCGTCGAAGTTGATATCGGTTGAATTATCTGATCCGGCATCCCAGCTAATTTCGTGCGTCTCTCCTTCTTGCTCTGCCTCAGTTGTATTTTCAGCTTTTGCAGAGGCATTCTTCGTTTCAGAATCCCCATAGCGGGTGTCTTCTTCCAACAAATCACTCAAGTTGATATCAGTCGTATTTTGTGATGCGGGGATATCTTCCTCAGAGTCAACTGCATGCGTCTCTTTCGAGCCTGCAGTTGTTGCATTTTCTGCTTCCCAGAAAGCTTCAGTTGCGTTGTCCTCCGCAGTTACGTTAGCTACCTGCAACAAGCCATCCTCGATTTCCTCTTCCCATACTTCAATCTCTTCATCCACTAATTCTTCTTCGGCGTCGGTTGTATTTCCAGCACGTTCAAAGCTATTTCCTTGAACCGGAGTTTCGATATCGAAAACAGAGTCTAGCCAGTTCATGGTTGAATTCCCTGCCTCCTCGCTGGAACTCTCGACTTCGCTGGCAGTGTCGTCGACATTGCCCCGAGCGTCAGAGTCAAGATCGGTGTTGGTTTCGCCATCTTTCTCGCCACCTGCGTCATATCCGAGATCCTCCATAGCGCTTTCACTGGCACCCCCTTCAGGTCCTCCTTGTGCTTCGCCTTCTTTTTCCTTCTCTTCTGGTCCATCCATGATGGCACGAGTGCACGTGCCCTTGTATTCCACATCCTGGCATTTGGCGACTTGAATCTCATTCACCATGGGATCCGAGTCTGGGAACGCAAAAATGTTTGAAGAAAAGGCAATCAAACAATTGTTATCTTTATCCGTCACGGCAATGGTGGCGGCATACTTGTCCCAAGATGTGGATGTGTCAAATTGCATCGCCGCCCTCACCACTTCGTAGTTAATCGTCGAGCAATCCACATCGGGTACGGACGCTTGCAGTTTCTTGGTACAAAAATACTGGGCAGCATGAGACGTGGCTTTCACCAATCCTAGGTTCTCACAGGTATCAGCAATGGGTATAAACTTAGACTCAGACTCAGCCATCCAGGCTGAGGATGAGAGCAGCAGCGCCAAAAATATTGGGCCTGTCGAACCAATAGCAGCCTTCATGGTTGATAATACAGTAATGTCAATTTACACTTGCTTGTCTTATTACAGCTTTCTTTCTGTGCACAAACAGCAATGAATGCAGTATGGAGCAGCAGCGGGTGTATCTCATTATGAGCGTAAAGCAGCATTGCGATTCTTGGCCGGTTGTTCAAAAACCTGGCAAGCATTCATTGATTCAATTGATATTTCTTGTTCACCAGATGTTCCGGGTGGAAGTGAGTAAGTGTGCGTGAAGCTGTTGGGTTAGAGTAAGTGTGCGGGAAACGTTGTGGAAAAATCGGTTCGTTTTCGCGCGGCGGCCTTCATCAGCTCATTGTTTTGGTGAAAAACGAACAACACAGGTCGCGTATCATAATGATAAAATCTTTCTCACTACCTAGCTAGAATGTGTATTGATTACAAAATCCATGGAGGCTCTCAACAGACATCAGTATCATCATCATCATCACGGAACGATGATGGTGCTAGAGCTTGAGTCAGACTCTTATGAAGAGAGCGAGAGTGAAGGCATGCTAAATTTGTCTGACTCGCACGATCTGGGAGAAGGAAAAGGTCATAAGGAACTCACCTCATCTCACCATCGCCAAATGACAATATTGCGGTATATTCGGAACCTTCGGTCGTTGCCTTTGCTCTTGTTAACATCTGTCTGCTTTCTGAGTTTTATTGGAATTGTAACCTTGTTTTGGAATAAACAATTGGATGAAACTATTCTCCCAGAAGCATCCGTTGTTGTCGATGCAGAAACAGTAGCTATCCGTCCCACGAGTGTCGACGAAATGTATGGTTTTTATACCAGCACAGTGCCAGGCGAGACATATGGTAATACCGGAGACCCACATAACGAAAATGACAACAACATTATATATGAAGCATATGCAGAACCATCCCAAAAGGAACCACTACGCGTCCAATCCAAAAGTGCAGATGGGAAGGATGACCAAATAGTATCCAAGGATGAGCCTTCCAATTTTACCCCCGACTCCATGGACCCCTCTTCTGATATGGGCACATCTTCTGACTCGTTGAGCGACATCGTCGTCAATCAACAATCTTATAGAAGTAAAAGTGCTGACTGGCTTTGTCGTCATGCCGATGCTGTAATAGAACGAGCCATGGCGGCCATTTTAGAAGAATACGGACAAGAGCCATTAGACTTGCACAACACCCCTTGGAATAAATCGTTCATTCCCAAAATGTTTGCTTGGGACATGGTGGATTTGTCAACAGCCATGGAACCACCAGAGACGTTTCAAAAATCTGGCAATCGAGGAAATGGAGGATGGACATCGGAACGGAGCTGGAGGGGATTGGTCTTCCGATTGGTACAAGCTCTCCAACCGACAACAACAGCACAACAAAATCAGCAAACAAAACAAGAATTTCAGGTCGTCCTCGGCGGCCACTCAGCAGCTGCCGGTCATGGCAATCATTTTCATCAAAGCTATTTGATGCAATTTCACAAAGTTATGGAACCAGTGTTTCGGCAATTGGGTGTGAAACTCACATCTCGAAATCTAGCACAGGGGGGTTTAGGTACAGTGCATTCCTCCTTGGGCTTTAATTCCATCTATGGATCCGAGATTGACTTGATGCTGTGGGACAGTAGCATGACCGAGGGCAAACATCTAGATCATATTGATCTATTCTTTCGTCAAGCTTTGATGGCGGAAGGTCGCGTGCCAGTCGTTTGGGGAGCCGGTGGTCAATTCGACTTGCTCAAGATGCTTCACAATGTTGCCGAAGCTGATATTGGAGAGTTCGGTCTGGGGTGGGATGGTGTTCCAGATACAATGGATGAACAACAAGTGGTAAAATTACCATGGGCAGTCCAACATTTGAGGTGTAGTGATGAGCGGCCAGATTTGTGTAAGGACCCGTACAAGTTCTGTTCCGTATGTTGGCTGCCTCGATCAGATGAGATAAAACCAACGCAGAAGCAATATGATTTTCCGCATGGACGAGTCAAATGGCATCCGGGTTGGCGGAGTCAACAGTTGCAGGGGCGTGTCTTGGCATTTGCATTGCTGCAAGCTCTCAAAGATGCCGTGGCAATGATCAAGGATGACAGGAAAGGCAGCAAGGGGACAAACCAAGGCACTGCCGCTGTGAGAAATATGACAAGCTACTACGACAACATACGAAGAAAAGTTCAGAGCCTCGACGCATCTCTTGGACATTGCTACAAAGTCAACGGCACCCTTCCCGAGCGCGTCTGTCGAACTCCGATGAAAGGCAGAACACAATACACGCCTCGAAGTAACGCAAAGGAAACAAGCCTGACTAGCATTATAAAAGCAGCTCCACCAAACAGTTACATACCGAGGAACTGGAAACAGCCACTTTATACAGGACCAGATGCGCACAACTCGTGCTTTGATATACCCCTTGGTGCGGTTGATGTCGTAGCTAGGATTACGGAGGGCGTCAATGATACCGATTCCAATCATTCTGGTGAGAACGAACGAAATCTTGCCATTGGCACTGTTGTCACCAAAAAGACGGCAAAAGAGACTACCACATGGACGGATAGTCCTGAGCGCGCTCCAACCACCACGAATGCAAAACTAGCAAGTGGTAATTTCAATGCTGCTACAGCGGTGGGTAATAGTCGTAGTATAACCACTGCATCTACGAGCATTACCCCGGGCCGCGGGTGGGAGTTGATAGACGAACCCCAAGGCGTCTGTGATGGTACCTACGACACAATATGCGCCAAGTCGACAAAAAATAGATGTGTCTTGTCGGGGCACCACGATGAAAGAGGAGCCGTTATCGGGAGCGCAATGGCTGGCTGGATAGTGTTGGAAGTACCCCGCAGTGAAATCCAATCAGGAATCATAATCGTCAAGCTCCACACATGGTACGACCCCCAGGATAACGCTAGAACGATCAATTGGAAGTACGTCAACAATGTGGAACCAACGGGTTCGCATTTTCTAAAAGGAAGAAATAGGGGGTATCGGAGATTCCTTGATCTGAATGCGCATAACAGAAAAAGGCAGCTTCTGGCTCTTCCAAACGTACAAGCCATGAAATTGGATGCAACACATGTCTCGCAAGAGACTGCTTTGGTTGGCCATAGTCGCAGCAGAATACTCAAGTCATACTACAAGAAACGGAAGCTTCGAAGATCGCGGACCTTTGAGACACCGGAATTGAGGGAAGGCTTTCACTTTGAATATGCCATTGACGGGGTTATCACATCTTTAAACAATACTGACTTTCTGAGTAGGTTTGTCAAGCTTCAGGAAATGGTTGAAGTAATGACATTGCTGGATGACGAAGGCTTTGCCAATTCAAGTACGGCAACAAGCAGTACATCTGGTGGGTCCAACGTCGTGGAAGTGGCTATACGTTTGCAGGGGTGCTTGCACAATTATGTCTTTGGGATTTCTCATCTATATTGGGCTTGATAGATAGACAGATTTGAGCGAGGTACTGTATGAATAACCCTTTATATACTTTTTCTACTAATAGTTCTTAGAGTAAATTTTTGATGTACCAAAGTTGGGAAAGCTTATGAGAGAAAAGATAGAAGGTATTTTTAGTTTAGTAGACTACAGTAATAGCTAGCAACCAACGGGTTCGCATTTTCTAAAAGGAAGAAATAGGGGGTATCGGAGATTCCTTGATCTGAATGCGCATAACAGA
>ENA-ORBV01011084-ORBV01011084.1-microbial-mat-metagenome-genome-assembly--contig:-NODE-11084-length-14249-cov-22.363463_pt1 | contig 14249 bp, 17 predicted proteins | sample MGYA00237777_ERZ505514 | MGnify/ENA primary metagenome ERZ505514 (study PRJEB26160, sample SAMN06269048) | microbial mat metagenome | isolation source: Oligotrophic lake microbial mat | place...
AACTCCTACGCCAAGGGCATTGTCCTCACGCTCGCCAACGACACCATTGGCACCGGTCCCCGGCTGCAGATGCTGACGGACGACGCCGATGCGAACGCTCGCATCGAGGATGCGTTCGAGCGGTGGTCGCGTGCGATTGATCTCCCCGGCAAGCTCCGCACCATGCGACTGGCCCGGGCCGAGAGCGGCGAGGCGTTCGCGCTGCTGGTCAGTAACCCTGGCATTGTGTCGCCCGTGTCGCTCGATCTCAAGCTCATCGAAGCGGACCAGGTCTGCACGCCCTTGCTCCGGCGCGGGCGCAACGATGAGATCGATGGCATCGCTCTCGACCAGTGGGGCAACCCGTCTGCCTACCGCGTGCTCAAGCGGCATCCCGGTGACAGCGGCGTGTTCCGCACGCCCATCGACGACCTCACGGCGTACGACACGTTCGCCGCTTCTTCGGTGGTGCACTACTTTCGCGCCGACCGCCCGGGCCAACTCCGCGGCATACCCGACATCACGCCGGCGCTGCCGCTCTTCGCGCAGCTCCGCCGGTACACGCTGGCGACCATCGCGGCCGCCGAGACCGCCGCCAACTTCGCGGCCGTCATTTACACCGACAGTCCCGCCAACGGCGAGGCCGATCCGCTGGAACCGATGGACGAGGTCGAGCTCGAGCAGCGCATGGCCACCGTGCTCCCGGGCGGATGGAAGCTCGGGCAGGTCCACGCCGAGCAGCCGACCACCACGTTTGGCGAGTTCAAGCGCGAGATCCTCAACGAGATCGCCCGCTGCCTGAACATGCCGTTCAACGTCGCGGCGGGCAACTCCTCGGGTTACAACTACGCCAGCGGTCGCCTCGATCACCAGGTGTATTACAAGAGCATTCGTGTCGAGCAGCACCACCTGCAGCTCGCCGTGCTCGATCGCATCCTGAAGGCGTGGCTCAACGAGGCCGTGCTTGTCGAAGGCTTGCTCCCGCAGTCGATGCGGACGCTGGCCACGACCCTTCCAGAGCACGCGTGGTTCTGGGATGGCGTCGAGCACGTTGACCCCGCCAAGGAGGCCAACGCGCAGGCGACCCGCCTGGCCAACCACACGACCACGCTCGCCGCCGAGTTCGCGCGGCAGGGCCGCGACTGGGAGCAGGAGCTCCGCCAGCGGGCCAAAGAACTCACGCTCATGAACGAACTCGGCCTGACGCTGGCAACGGCGCAGACCGCTGGGCCGGCAGCGAATGCGCCGGTAGAAGACTCCGACCTCGCTGAAGTACTCGATGAGGAGACCGCCAGTGCCAATCACCGCTGATTCCGCCAAGATCACGCCCGCGCTCATGCTCACCGCTACGGCCGACATCACATTCGTCGCGGCCGCGGATGGCCAGACCGCGCCCCTTCCCCGCTTCAAGATGGTCGCGTACACCGGCGGCGCGATGCGTGTCGCGGGCTGGCGGCACCCGGTCGTGATCGACCTGGCCGGCCTCGCGGTCCCCTCGCAGGCACGGCCCATCCGGTTCGGGCACGACCCGCTCTCGGGCGTCGGTCACACCGATTCGATCCGCGTCGAAGCCGGTCAGCTCGTTGCCACGGGTGTGATCTCCCGCGACACCCAGGCCGCCAAAGAAGTCGTCGCGTCCTCGCGGAACGGCTTCCCCTGGCAGGCCTCCGTCGGCGCGAGCGTCGAGGAGTTCGAGTTCATCAAGGACAACCAGAAGGCGACGGTCAACGGCCAGGAACTCACCGGCCCGGTCAACGTCGTTCGCAAGGCCACGCTCGGCGAGATCAGCTTTGTCGATCTCGGCGCAGACGGCCGCACCAGCGCCAGCATCGCCGCGCATCAGAACAAGGAGCCCCGTGTCATGGCCGACGATTCCAATCCCATCCCTTCCCCGATCACTACCGCCGAGCAGACCCCCGAGCAGATTCGGGCAGAGGCGCTCGCCGAGACGAGCCGCATCGCCGCCGTCCGCAAGGTGTGCGCCGGGGGGGGTGGGGGTGGCGGCAAGCACAGCGAGATTGAAGCCCAGGCCATCCGTGACAACTGGGACGCCACGCGCACCGAGCTCGAGGTCCTCCGCGCCAGCCGACCCAAGGCCCCGGCGATCCACGCGCCCGACACCAGCGTCACCAGCGAGGTCCTCGAGGCCGCGTGCTTCCAGAGCGCCAAGCTCGAAGGCATCGAGAAGACGTGCTCGGCGCAGGCGATCGAGATCGCTGCGAAGCGCTTCCAGGGCGGGCTTGGCCTGCAGGAACTGCTCTTCGAGGCCGCGATCGCCAACGGCTACACGGGTCGCACGTTCCGCGACAGCCGCCGTGTGCTCGAAGCCGCCTTCGGTCGAGGTATCGAAGCGGGCATGGCCACCATCGACGTCGGCGGCATCCTCTCCAACGTCGCCAACAAGTTCCTGCTCGAAGGCTTCTTCAGTGTGGAGCGTGTCTGGCGGAGCATCTGCGCCGTCCGCAACGTTTCGGACTTCAAGACCGTCACGAGCTACCGCCTCGTCGGCAAGGACCAGTACGAGATCGTTGCCCCCGGCGGCGAGCTCAAGCAGGGCACGCTGGGCGAGGAGACCTACACCAACAAGGCCGACACCTACGGCCTGATGTTGACCATCGACCGCCGCGACATCATCAACGACGACCTTGGCGCAATCACCACGGTCCCCCGCAAGCTTGGTCGCGGATCCGGCCTCAAGATCAACGACGTCTTCTGGACGGCGTTCATGAACAACGCCGCGTTCTTCAGCGCCGGCAACAAGAACTTTATCTCCGGCGCGGACACAGCGCTCGGCATCGACGGGTTGACGAAGGGCGAGCAGACGTTCATGGACCTCGTGGACACCGACGGCAAGCCCACGGGCGTGATGCCGTCGATCATGCTGGTGCCAACGTCGCTCTCTGCGATGGGCACGCAGCTCTACAAGAGCGTCGAGCTCAGGGACACGACCGCGAACACCAAGTTCCCGGTTGCCAACCCGCACCAGGGCAAGTTCCGCATCGAGGTCAGCCGCTACCTCTCCAACGCCCTCTACACCGGCAACTCGGCCAAGGCGTGGTACCTCCTGGCCGACCCCAGTGACCTGCCGGTCGTCGAGATGGCGTTCCTCAACGGGCAGGAGGCCCCGACGGTCGAGACGTCGGACGCGGACTTCAACATGCTCGGCATCCGGATGCGCGGGTACCACGACTTTGGCGTGGCCCTGCAGGACCCCCGCGGCGGCATCAAGAGCAAGGGTGAGCCCTGAGGGGGCGAGATCCCCGGCGGCGGTGGCGCAGGGGGCGGAGTCGAACCCGAGTCGTAACCACGGACCCAAGGAGATCAGCAGATGGCTTCAGGACCAGCGAAGTTCGTTCACGAGGGCGCATCCATCGACTACACCCCGGGCTCGGACGTGCTCGTGGGCGCGGTGGTGGTGCAGGCCGAGCTCGTCGGCGTGGCCCAGGCACCCATCAAGAGCGGCCAGCTCGGCTCGCTCGCGGTCGCCGGGGTGTTCGACTTCCCGAAGGTGACGGGCGCGAGCAGCGCCATCTCCGCGGGCACGAACACCTTCTGGGACGCCGGCGCCCAGAACGCGACCAAGAACGCCGCGTCCGGCGCGAACAAGCTGATCGGCAAGACGGTGAAGACCACCGTCGATGCCGACACGGTGGTCCGCGTGCGGATGCTGCAGTAAGGAGTGCACTGTGGGCGATCTGCTCGATCGCGGATCGGCGTTCCTGGATGACCAGCGGCATCGGCACATGACCCGCGCCGTGATCTACCAGCGCGGTGCCGAAGCCAAAGAGGTCCAGGCCACCATCGGGAAGACCGAGTTCGAGCAGGCCGACGACGCGGGGCTTATCCACCGGACGGAGTCACGGGATTACCTGATCCGGACAGCGGACCTGGACCTGGGCGCGGGCCCGATCCAACCCAGGGCGGGCGATCAGGTGAGAGAAACGCAGGGCGAGCAGGTGCTGGTGTACGAGGTCAACGCGCCCGGGGGACAGCCGCCGTGGAGGTACAGCGACCCGTACCGCAGGGTGATGCGGGTTCACACGAAGTTCGTGGGCACGGAGGCGTCATGACGGGGATGAACGGACACAACGGGAGCAACGGCGGCAAGGCCTCGCTGCGGGTTCAGTGGGCCGGGATCGTCGTCACGGTCCTGCTCGCGGCGGGGGCGATGACCGTCCAGTGGGGCGTGGTCACCACCAAGCTCCAGCAGCTGGAGAAGCGCATGGATGAGTTCATCGGAGAGGCCCGGTCCATCCGCGGCGAGTACCAGGCGATGGAGCGGCGCGTTTCCTACCTCGAGGGGAAGGTGGCGGGGTTCGCGGCCACGAAGGGCGGTGCCCCGTGAGCACGATCGCAACCATCGCGGATGCGCTTGCGGCGCACATCAACGCGGGCTCGTTCGGCCAGCCCGTGAATGCGGTGCGGATGTTCCAGCCCGCGTTCACGCTGGAGGACCTCAAGGACCTGCGGGTCACCGTGGTGCCGCGCACCATCGCGATCGCGGCCGCCACCCGCGACAGCAGCACCTTTGAGTGTGTCCTCGATGTGGGGGTCCAGAAGAAGCTGCCCGCGGAGGACGAGGCCGCCGAGATTGACGGGCTGCTCGACCTGGTCGAGGCGATCGCGGATCACGTGCGGCTCACGCGGCTCCCCGATGCACCGGATGCGGCGTGGGTGGGAGTTACCCAGGAGCCGGTCGTCTCGAGCGAATCGCTGGAGCAGCACCGCGTCTTCACGAGTGTGCTGAGTGTCACGTACCGGGTGCGGAGGTAGCCGTGAGGAACTTGATCGCTCTCAAAGTCGATCTCGACACTGCCTACGTGCCCATGTCGGGCACATCGGTGATTGCCACGTTCACGCTCACGGCGGCGCACACCAACACGCAGGACGCCGTTCTCGGAGGCACGGACGGCAAGGAGATTCCGGTAGCGCCCGGTACGCAGTACTACTTCGAGCGGGTTGACCTCTCGAAGATCAAGGTCAAGAGCAAGGCCGGTGAGAGCATGTTCGTAGTCGGCCACAGCGCCGAGTGAAAGGAGTCAGCGATGGCGATCAAACTCGGCATGGAAGCGAAGCTGCTCTTCAAGGTGGGCGGCCAAGCAGGCGGCGGGGCTTGGACAGCGCTGGGCAACACCCGCGACGTGACCCTCAACCTGGAGGCGGGCGAGGCGGACGTGACGACGCGCGCCAACAGCGGCTGGCGAGCGACGGTCGCCACACTCAAGGAGGCCAGCGTCGAGTTCGAGATGATCTGGGACACCGCCGACGCGGGCTTCACCGCCATCAAGAACGCCTTCTTTGGGAACGACCCCATCGGGCTGCAGGTGCTCGACGCGACGGGCGGGCAGGGTCTGCAGGCCGACTTCTCGATCACCAACTTCAGCCGCAACGAGGCCCTCGAGGAGGCGATCACGGTTTCGGTCACCGCCAAGGTGACCTACTCCGCGACGGCACCGTCGTGGATCGGCGGCTGAGGTCGCCACCGACGATGCCACAGGCGTTCATCAGCGGTTCAACCGCCGTGCAACAGGCACGGTGCATGGAGGTGCGAATGCAACAGTTCAAGGACAACGCGGGGCGGAGCTGGACGGTGGACATCAACGTCGCCACGCTCAAGCGGGTGCGCGGCCTCGTCGGCGTGGACCTCATGCAGGTCATCGAGGGATCGCTCATCGAGAAGTTCATCCGCGACCCCGTGCTCCTGTGCGACGTGGTCTACGCGATCTGCAAGCCCGAGGCGGACGCCGCAACCCCCCGGGTGTCCGACGAGGAGTTCGGCACGGCGATGGCCGGCGACGCGATCGAAGCGGCGACCGGCGCCCTGCTGGAGGAGCTCGTGGCTTTCTGCCCGAGCCCGAGGGACCGGGCCAACCTCGGGCGGGTGCTCCAGGCCACGCGGAAAGTCATGGACAGGGCCCGGGATCTTGTGGAGAAGCGGCTGGACAGCGGGGAGCTGGACCGGCTCGCGGAACGACTGCTGCAGAGTGCTGGCGCCTCCTCTGGCAGTGCGCTGGCATCCTCGGAATCGATCCCGGCCCCCTGACGTTCCGCGAGCTCGTGGCCATGCTCGACGGTCGGCAGCGCCACGACTGGTCTATCGCCGCCAGCGTCATGTCGGTCATGGCCAACCTGCAACGCGACCCCAAGCGATCCCGACGGCTCAACCCAAGCGACTTCGACCCGTTCGCCAACCCCCACCAGCACCAGAGGCCCCTCAAGGTCGACGTGTCGGTGCTCAGGGACGTGTTCATCGACGGCAAGTTCCCCTCTCGCGCCAAGGAGACGCACGGATGAAGAACCTGACGACCCGCCACTACGTCTACATCGCCGGCCTGCTGCTGATGGCCCTCGTGCTCGCCTCGTGCGCCGGCTTCGACCTGGGCGACATCGTCAAGGTCAAGACGCCCAACACGATCCAGCAGACCACGGGCCTGCCGTCGACGCTGAGCCTCAACGAGGCGGAGGTCGAGTACCAGAACTGGTTCAACGGAACGCAGACCACGGGCGCGCAGTGGAAGAACAACATCGAGAAGGCCGGCGAGCTGCGCGGCCTCTTCAGCCAACTGACGCTCTCGGCGCTCGACACGGTCGGCCCCACCGTCGCGGGCCTGCCCGTGCTCGGCCCGGCGCTTCCCGCGCTCACGGGCATCGTGGGCCTGTTCATCGGATCGGGCCGCCTCCGCAAGGAGAAGGAAGCGTCGTTCAACAAGGGCCTGGAAAAGGGCAGCAGCATGGCCGGCGAGGCCTGAAGCCACCGCGCAAAGGAGAAGAGTCATGCAGATCGTCCCGGGTCGCTTCGTCCGCGTCCCCAACAAGCCGCCCTACCAGCACCCCGCCGCCAGCCCGGATTACTTCGCCACGCGTGGCGAGGTGGTCTGCGGCGGCACGCGCGCGGAGGTCGACCTGCTCTTTACGCCCACGGAAGTCCGTCGTGCCGCGCACCGAGCACAGCGGAATCGCGAGGACATCCCACCCGCGCGGCGGCGCTCACTCCTGGCCTTCCTTGAACGGCTCCTCGGAGGCGCAGGGGCGTGATCACCATGCGGATCAAGGACATGTTCTTCGACCGCCACGTCGTCATGGCCGCGGTGGACAACGCCAAGCGGAAGGTGCTCAGCAAGGCCGGGGCGTTCATCCGCACGGCGGCCAAGACCAGCATCCGCAAGCGGAAGAAGTCCGCACCTCCGGGATCGCCGCCGCACTCGCACGAGGGGAGCCTGCGACGGCTGATCCTCTTCGGGTACGACAAGGCCGCCGACTCCGTGGTCGTTGGTCCCGTTGGGTTCAAGAAGAGCACCCCCCACCCCGCCCCCAACGTGCTGGAGTACGGCGGCGAAACCGTCGTTCTGTCACGGAGGGGTGGCAAGCTCACGTCGCGGAAGGTGAAGATCGCGCCCCGGCCCTACATGGCCCCGGCGCTGGAGAAGGAACGCCCGCGACTGCCGCTCCTGTGGCGGAACTCGATCAGGAAGGGTGGTTGACCGTGGCCGATACACGTGGCATCCGAGCCGGACGGGCCTTCGTTGAGCTGGGCGTCAGCGACAAGATGTCGGCTGGACTGAAGGCCGCCCAGCGGAAGCTCGAAGCTTTCGGCGCGGGCCTGCGCTCCATTGGCACCAGGATGGCGGGCATCGGCGTGGCGGCGATCACGGCGCTGCTCGGAACGGCCAAGGTGTTCTCCAACACCGGGGATGTCTTGGACAAGATGAGCATCCGGACCGGGGTGAGCGTCGAGGCGTTGTCGGAGCTCGGCTACGCGGCCGAACTCTCCGGTGCGGACCTGGAGACGCTCGAGTCCGGCGTGCGGATCATGCAGCGCACGCTGGGCGAAGTGGCCCAGGGAACGAGCACGGCGGTGGAGGCGATCGACCGGCTCGGCCTGAGCGCCGCGCAGCTGGCGGGGCTCTCGCCCGAACAGCAGTTCAAGGTTCTGGCGGAGCGGATCTCCAAGGTCGAGGATCCGACGCTTCGGGCCGCCATCGCGATGGAAGTCTTCGGCAAGGCCGGGACCAAACTGCTGCCGCTCATGGCCGACGGGGCCGCGGGCATCAACGAGATGCAGGAACAGGCCCGCAAGCTCGGCCTTACCGTGAGCACGGAAACCGCCCGTGACGCGGCGGAACTCAACGACGCCCTCGGCACACTCTGGAAGGTGCTCAAACAGGGCGTGTTCACGATCGGCGGGGCGCTCGCGCCCACGATCAAGGAACTCACCGAGCGGATCACCCGGGTGGTCGTCAGCGCGACGGCGTGGCTCAAGGAGAACAAGGAACTGGTGGTGTGGGCCCTCAAGGTCGCCACGGCCGTGGCCGTCACCGGCATCGCCATCATCGCTCTGGGGTACACCATCTCGGGGATCGGGGCCGCCCTGGGCCTCGTGGCCGGGATCATCGGTGGCATCGGCACGGCCTTTGGTCTGATCGGGGCCGCGATCGCCGCGGTCCTCTCGCCTGTGGGGCTGGCCATCGCCGCGATCGTGGCGCTGGGCGGCGTGCTGCTGGTCACCACCGGTGCGGGGGGCAAGGCCCTCGCGTGGCTCGGCGATCGATTCACGGAGCTGCGGGACTGGGCGGGCAAAGTCGTGGGCGGCATCTCCGACGCCCTCGCTGCCGGTGACATCGCCCTGGCGGCGGAGGTCCTTTGGCTTTCTCTCAAGGTCATCTGGCAGCAGGGCGTGGCGGCGCTGAACAAGGCGTGGCTCGGGGCCAAGGAGTTCTTCGTCTCCACCGCGTACTCCATGTGGTACGGGGCGCTGGCCGCCGCGGAGATCGTGTTCCACGCCCTGGAGGTCGGGTGGATCGAGACGGTCGCGTTCCTCTCCAAGACCTGGACCAACTTCGCCACGGGCTTCCAGATGATCTGGGAGGAGGCGTCGTCCTGGGTCGCCAAGCGGATGCTGGAAATCCAGGGGCTGTTCGATTCCGGGCTGGACGTGGACGCCGCGAAGAAGGCGGTGGACCAGCAACTCGAATCGCGTCTCGTCGAACTGGAGGACGCCGCCCAGCGCGACGTGACCGCACGGGAGCGACGCCGCACCGCCGAGCGTGAGCAGGCCGCTGCAATTCACGAGGCGACTCTCTCGGCCATCGGCCAGGATTTCGAGAACGCGCAGGAAGCCCTGCGCAAGGACACCGAGGCGGGGATCGCCGAGTCGCAGGCCGCACTCAACGCGGCGAAGGAGCGACTCGCCGCGGCGATCGAGCAGGCCCGCCAGAAGCGAGAGGCGGCGGATGCCGAGCGCGGGCCATCCCGATCTCCCCGAGACCTCGTGGCCGAGTTCGACGAGCGCATCGCGGGTCTGGGCGACCTGCTGGCCAAGGGGATCAGCGTGCGCGGCACGTTCAACGCGGCCGGAGCAGCGGGCCTGGGCGGCGGCGACGCGGCCGAGCGTACCGCGCGTGCGAGCGAGCAGACGGCGAAGAACACCAAGCGTCTCGTGGACGCCGTGGGTACGGGCGGGCTGGCGTTCACCTGAATGGAGTGACCGGTGCCGATCGAGGTGCGTGAGAAGTTCGATTCGCGGCGGCTCACCAAGGGGCAGAACCCCTCGGCGGAGCTGGCGTTCATCGTTCTCGGCACCGACGACGCGATCGCCGCGCGAGACGCGCTGGAGGATGGGTCAGATGAGACGTTCGCGGGACTGCCCCGCCAGAGTATTTCCATCGAACCCATCGGCCCGGAGTTGTGGGATGGAACGGTTCGCTACGGGCAGAGCTCCGGAGGAGGCGTTACGCCCGGCGGCGAGGCGGTGTACTCGTTCGACACGGGCGGGGGCACTCAGCACATCACGCAGTCGCGGGCCACGGTGCATCGCTATCCCGCACCGGGCGTGGGGGCAGCGCCGGACTTCAAAGGGGCGATCGGCGTCAGCGCCGACGGCGTCGAGGGCGTGGACATCACCGTGCCGGTGTTCAACTTCACCGAGACGCACTACAAGCCCGACGACGAGATCACCGGCGCGTACAAGGGCATCCTCTTCAACCTCACCGGCAAGGTGAACAGCGACTCGTTCAAGGGGTTTGCGCCCGGCGAGGTGCTGTTCCTGGGCGCATCGGGCTCGAAGCGCACGCAGCTGGGCGAGGGGGTGAGCGTCGCGGAACGCGTGGAAGCCGTGACGGAAACGCACGCCGCCCCGGCGGGGGCGGAGGAAATCCGCCCGGCGTCCCCGCGCCCACGCGGATGACACGTCAAGTGACACGAGGCACTAACGATGTCCGCGCGATCATCCTGCCGGGAGCACGATCCTCGGCACCATCGCTCCGGGTGTATAATCTGACTAGGCTCAGCCTGCCGCAACCGAACCTGCGCCGTACAAACGATCCGTCAGACAGAGCCTAGGTCTTTACTTGGTCCTGCGCCTGTCCATCGCACAAATCGACCCCGTCGCGGGGTCAGGAGCAACAAGATGGCAGCACCGATGAGCGACGTGGAGAAGGCCGTCCGTGCCGCGCGGCACTTCGAAGACATCCTGCAGGTTCGTTACCGTGCCAGAGGGAGCGGGTTAGGTCGAAAGACGCATTCGGTGTCCCGGAATCTGCAAAAGGAGGTCATCGCGAATCTCCTCTACATTGCGCAGGTACGAAACGAGCTTGCCCACGAAAAGGTTGATGCCCTTCCAGACAAGCGAAAGTTTGACGAGGCTTGCGCGGCACTTGAAGAGTTTTTCAAGGAGGCACTTTTCACCGTCCCCGCAATCGATCCTCCCTGGACCGAGCCGTCTCGAATCGGGTTTTTCCCGAAGCGGCTCGTCTCTTCCACAGAGAAGCGATTGTACGCGCTCGCGGGCGGGAACGTCACTGTGTATCCGCTGGGGATCCATTGGTTATCAATCTTCACGAAGGGTCTGAGCGCGGATGCCGAAGCGGGCTATGTCTGGATGATCCCGCAGTCCCTCGTGCGAATGGAGATCACGCCACTTCGTTCCAAAGACGGCCTTGCCATCCGAATGTCTGTGGACGTTTCCGCCGCTGTGGTTGATGCCGAAGTACAGATCAAAGCTGTGATCCTCAGCCCGGAGCAACAGACCGAACGGTTACAGAGACGCATGCTGATCTCGCTTCAGAGGATTTGCGCAGACAACGACTTCGACACACTCACTCGTTCGCTCCACGACGTCGCCGGACAGCTCAGAAAGACCATGAACGGGGAGACCGAACCAGGTGACGCGCTGTCGTACTCGGTGCTTGACTGTCCGATCGTGGAGTGTGACTTGGAGGACGGCACGATCGAGGACATCAAGCGGCGCCAAACCCAGTTCGTCGAGGAATCGCGTGGGAAGGCCCAGCAATTCGCCCACACCCTCGAAATTGAACGGCTCCAGCGGGTTGCGCATCAGGCAAAGGTCGATGCCGAGCGACACCTTGTCATAGAGACGCAGCGCCACGAACTCGAAATCAGCAATCTCAAGGCGAAAGCGGGTCTGGAGATAAAGCGCCTAGAGCGAGACTTGCAGCGAGAGGAGGCGACGCACAAGGCGGAGTTTGCCTTGCTGACCAGCCGCCAGTTCGTGGAGATCAAGAGCAACGAAATCGAGGCGCAGATGACGGCAATTCCGCTTGCGAAGGCAAGGGCCAAGATCTTTGGGAGTCATGGTGGGCCAGAAACGCTGCTCACGGACAGGGTGTTTGCGCTGAAGGAACTCAAGGTTAAGAAGCAGATGGAACTCCTTCGCTCGATTCTGACGGACAGCAAAATACAGCACTACATGAAGTGGGCACAGCAGGTGGGGGCCAGTGGCGCACAGATATCCACGCTCGACGACTATCGAAAGCTCCTAGAGCAGCAGCTTGGTTCAACCAACTTGCAGATCACGAATCAAACGGGATCTGCCGCGCGGGACGGCGCCTCAAAGGATCAAGAGACCGGAGCGGCCGACGGGGAAGCTTGAACCTGATTGACCGTTGGTCTTGTTGGGGATGGAGGTGCCGGAGGAAGGGGCTTCCTCTTCCTCTGGCATCGGCGGGGGTTGAACGATCCGCGTGGCATTGGCGATGGTTGCCGTTGGGGGTTTGATGGTGATTGTCGAAAGGGCTACGGCTCGTGTGGCATGGTCTACGTTGTTTGTCGAAGGTTGAACTGTGCGCGTTGAAGGGTCTCCGGCGGTTGTTCAAGGGCGGACGCTCCTCGCACAGGGTTGCACGGCTCGTGTTGAGGGTTGCACGGCCCGTGTGCAAGGCAGCGCGGGAGTCGTGCAAGGGTACACGGCGAGGATTTGTAGTGATTTTCTTCGCTCTGTGGCGTGGTCGCTCAAGTGGCCTCGCGCCCGCGTCGATGCTGGTGGCAGTTCATCGCCGGGCCCCCGGCACGCCATCCATGTAGGACGCGTGGGGTGACGCCCGGCAAGAACAGAAGGCACTGGGCACTGTGCATCGGGCATCTGGGAAGACCATCGACTTGGACTCTTCACCAATGCCAAATGCGTGATGCCCAATGCCTCTTGGAGCATCATCATGGGCACCGTACCGAATGACCGTCTGGGCAAGATCGAGTTCTATGAAGCGCACCTCGCGCCGTGGACCATCAACGCGGCGGCCATCGGGCTGTTACCCGCGTCCGTCACCGCGCTGGGCACGCTCACCACGCAGGCCCGCGCGGCGTTCAACGCCGCCGAGGCGGCGCGGCAGGCCGCCCGCGCCGCCACGCAGAACTTTTATGACAAGGTGCGGAACATGCACGGCGGGGCGGGCGCTGGATCCGACATGATCGAGACCATCAAGAACTACGCACAGAGCAAGAACGATCCCAACGTCTACGTCCTCGCGCAGATTCCCCCGCCCGCCGTGCCGGGCATCACGCCCCCGCCCGGCACGCCGTTTGATTTCACCGTCGGCCTCTTGCAGAACGGTGCGCTCGAACTCAAGTGGAAGTGCAACAACCCCAGCGGCACGCAGGGGACCATCTACGAGGTCAAGCGGCAGATTGGTGGGGGCGCATTGACGTTCGTCGGCGCAACGGGCGTGAAGGTGTTCACAGACGAAACGCTGCCGAGCGGATCATCGCCCGCGACGTACCAGATTACTGCCGTTCGCTCGACGGCCCGCGGCAACCCCGCGCAGTTCACGGTGAACTTCGGCATCGGTGGGCCGGGCCTCACCATCGCTTCCGTGACCGAAGGCAGGCCGATGAAGATGGCGGCGTGAATCCAACGCGACATATTGAACCGTTCCAACGGCCCCGGCTCATGCTGGGGCCGTTGTCGTGAGTGGACGCTCTATCAACGAAGGGCGGCTGGAAGGACCCGGGCATCCTCAAGATCGTGCCCGTGTCCCACTTCGACAAACGCCGGCGGGTCCAGAACCCCGATGGGTCGTTCCGCGCCAGCGCCTTCAAGGTCCGGCAGATGCCCGGCGTGCTCTTCTACCGCCGCAGCGACCATTTCGACCACGGCCGGTTCCTCAAGAGCGACACCATCAACTGGGGCCAGGACGGCGAGGACACCGATTCGCTGGGGATCAAGGGCAAGCGGAGCGTCATGCTCGCGGCCTTGCACCTGCTGCATTACCTGGGCTTCCGCACGGTGTACCTGCTCGGGTGCGACTTCAAGATGGCCGGCGACCGCAAGTACGCCTTCGACGAGAACCGGTCGGCGCAGGCGATCCGCCACAACAACATCCTCTATGAGTCGCTCCACAAGCGATTCGAGGCCCTCAAGCCCCACTTCGATCAGCAGGGGTTCAAGGTCATTAACTGCTCGCCCGGTAGCGAGCTGAGCGTGTTCGAGCGGATGGAGTTCGCAGACGCCGTGGAAGCAGCGGGTGCGGAGTGCGGCAAGGCGCTGAGCACCGCTGGGTGGTATCAGCCCAAGGAAGGGGCGAACAAGTGAGCGATGAACCGCGCCGTTACTTCCTCTATATCCCTGTCTGGGCCTCGACCACCGGCGGCGGTGGCGGCTCAGGCTCCGGCAGTTCCTCGTCTGAGGGATCGTCGTCGAGCAGCGGTTCATCGAGCTCGTCGTCATCGAGCAGCAGCTCGTCTTCTTCTTCGAGTTCCAGCGGTTCCTCGTCGTCGGGGTCGTCATCAAGCGGCTCATCCAGCAGCGGGTCTGGGTCGTCCAGCGGTTCGGGGTCATCGTCTGGTTCCGGCAGCAGCGGCGCGAGTTCATCGGGTGGCGGCGGGTCCAGTGGCATGTCGAGCGGGGCTTCATCGGGCGCATCATCCGGAGCGTCGTCGGGCGGATCGTCCGGCGGCAGCAGCGGCGGAGGCTCCTCCGGCGGTGGCGGATCCTCGGGCGGCGGGGGTTCGTCTGGCGGCGGCGGCGGATCGTCGGGCGG
>ENA-ORBV01011085-ORBV01011085.1-microbial-mat-metagenome-genome-assembly--contig:-NODE-11085-length-14249-cov-10.516370_pt1 | contig 14249 bp, 4 predicted proteins | sample MGYA00237777_ERZ505514 | MGnify/ENA primary metagenome ERZ505514 (study PRJEB26160, sample SAMN06269048) | microbial mat metagenome | isolation source: Oligotrophic lake microbial mat | place...
GGTGGCAGCTATCGCACCATCCAGCGCTTCTTTCATACCACCCTGCCCTGGGCGGCGATCCTCTGGGTCTTCGTGCGTACCCACCTGCTCACACCCGGCGATGCGCTCCTGTTGGTCGGCGATGAATGTGTCGTGACGAAAGCGGGGAAGGAGACGTACGGCGTGGATCGCTTCTTTGCGAGCATCTTTGGGAAACCGGTGCCAGGGGTCTCGCTGTTCGCGCTCGCCCTGGTCAGTCGCACCGAGCGGCAGGCGTTTCCGGTGCAGATTGAGCAGATCATCCGCGCGCCGGTTCCCGCACCTCCCCCGATTTCCACCGCTGCGAAACGGAAGCCGGGACGACCGAAAGGCAGCAGCACCCAGGCCAAGGCCGATGCGCCCCTGAATGCCGAGCACATCCGTATCAGTACCATGATCGCGGGGCTCTTGGCCCGCATCCGCCCGCACCTGGCACTGACCTATCTGGTGCTGGATGGGCATTTTGGCAATCACAACGCCGTGCTGATGGCCCGCCGCCTCGGCTTGCAGTTGATTTCCAAGCTGCGGAGCGACTCGGCGCTGTACTATCCGTATGACGGCCCCTACGCCGGACGTGGCCCGCGACGAATCTATGGTGCGCGGCTCGACCCACACGCAATTCCGGAGCGCTATCTGAAGCAGAGCACGGTGGAGGATCACGTTGAGACCTGCATCTATCAGATCGAGGCGCGGCACGAGACGTGTGATCAGCCCCTGAATGTCGTGGTGATCGTCAAGCGCCATCATCGCCCCTAGCCCCTGTCGACAGAGCTTTGAAATGGCTGCTCGCCGAGCTTGCACACGTCGAGGTGGGGCTCGGAGCGTAGCGGGCGCTCACCGGGCAGTCTATCCGCAGATTGCGCAGATTGCGCAGATTTTCGGGCCATTTCTCCTCAGCTGCAAACCTCTCGCTTCCCCTAGCTTTTGCTTCCTCATGCGCTTCGGCTGTTGCAGTAGGTGCAACAGCCACGCCGCACCCTGGCCTCAGTGTTACCTGAGGCTAGCAAGGAGGCGTGCGATGTTTGGCAGCAAGCAGGGGAAGCAGGAGCGGCTGGAGCAGTGTTCAGCGATAATGAGCATTGCCGGTCGATGATCTTTAGCATTGCCGGTCGCGCCTCATCTCGAACCTGACCTACCATGACCCCCTCTGAGGAGGGCGTCATGAAGAACGACCACGAGGTCTTGCGTATGAGACGGGAACGCAGCAACGGCAAAACCCAGGCGCAGGCGGCCGCACGCGCCGGCATGAGCGTCCGCACCGCCCGACACTACGAGCGCCTCGGCCAGTTACCCAGCCAGACCAAGCAGCCGCGCACCCACCGCACGCGGCCCAACCCCTTTGCCGGTGACTGGGCGTGGGTCGTTACCCAGCTCGAGCGCGACGCTTGTCCAACGACGTAGTAAACTAGCACCCGTATAGCCTCACGGAAGAATCTTACCCAGCAAAATCCTGCGCCTCACGAAAGACCGGCTCTTCCGCATCTCCCGTGCTCAGGCAAAAAAGCTGATGCATAGGTACCGAGAGACACGTGAATCGGGGCAAAATAATCAAGCGAACCGCCTATGAACGGGCGAGTTTCGAGTTGCTCCGCCAAGGTAGCCCCGACGGACTACTAGTCCGCCGCCGACATCGAGCACCCGCATTCCCGGCGCCCTATCCGCTTTGAAGCGGCATGCCACGCGAATCGTCCGCTATAATAGCACTACTACCATCGTACGCTCCGCTCCCTCGCGCTTCACCGCCTGGTGGCGGCTGCGCAGCCCTGAAAGAACCTATGGAGCTTGCCGAACTTGAGCTTGGTCTGCACCGCCGCAGCGCGGAGCGGTACAGTGTCGAGCTGCGCTTCACCCAGCCGAACAGCGACGCCGATATCCGCCTCGCCGGACAGGAGGTCGTCGCAGCCTTCGACGTCGCCGCCCTGCGCGTGCTCGAAGGCGACCCGCCAGCCTATGGCCGCGCCCTGGCCGACCAGCTCTTCGCCGCCCCCGCCCTGCGCAGCGCCTTTGCCCAGGCCCGCGCCGCCAGCGCCGCTCTGGCTATGCCCCTGCGCCTGCGGCTCTTCGTCGGCCCCAGCGCCCCCGAGCTCCACGCCCTACGCTGGGAGACCCTGCGCGATCCCGAGGCCGACCGCCCGCTGCTCACCGACGAGGGCCTGCTCTTCTCGCGCTACCTGGCGGCCGGCGACTGGCGCCCGATCACGCTGCGGCCCAGAGGCGAGCTGCGCGCGCTGGTCGCCGTCGCCAACCCCGCCGAGCTGGCCCGCTACGGCCTGGCCCCCCTCGACGCCCCCGCCGAGCTGGCCCGCGCCCGTGCCGGCCTCGGCCCCATCCCCAGCACCGCACTTGCCGCGCCGGGCCAGGCGACCCTCACCGCGATTGTGGATGCCCTGCGTAGCGACGTGGATATCCTTTGCCTGGCCTGCCACGGTGCGCTGATCGACGATCAGCCCTGGCTCTGGCTGGAGGACGCAGCCGGCGCGGTGGCACGCACGCCCGGCGCCGAGCTGGCCCAGCGCCTGCGCGAGCTGGCGCAGCGCCCCCGCCTGGTGGTGCTCGCCTCCTGCCAGAGCGCCGGCGCTGGCTCTGGGGATGCGCTGCGTGCCCTCGGCCCGCTGCTTGCCGAGGCGGGTGTGCCTGCGGTGATCGCGATGCAGGGCAGCATCAGCATGGAGACGATCGCCGCCTTCACACCGGCCTTCTTCCGCGAGTTGGCCCGCGACGGCCAGATCGACCGGGCGCTGGCCGTGGCGCGCGGGGCCGTGCGCGAGCGCGACGACAGCTGGATGCCGGCGCTCTTCATGCGGCTGCGCAGCGGCCGGATCTGGTACGTGCCCGGCTTCGCCGACGAGCGCCAGACCTTCGAGAAGTGGCCCGCGATTGTGCGCAGCATCCGGCGCGGCCAGGCCACCCCAATCATTGGGGCCACCCTGGCCGAGGGCACCATCGGCCCCCCCAGCGCGCTCGCCGCCCGCTGGGCCGAGCGCTACGGCTACCCGCTCGCCGCCCATAAGCGCGAGGAGCTCCACGACGTCGCCCAGTATCTGTCTGTCAACCAGGACCGCGCCTTCCCGCGCGAGGAGATCGGCGACGAGATCCGCAGCGCGCTGGCCGCACGCTTTGCCGCAGATCTCGCCGAGGGCGCCGGCACGGCCGAGCTTGACGACCTACTGGCGGCGGTCGGCGCGATCCAGCGTGAGCGTAACCCCGGCGATCCCTACAAGGTGCTGGCGGAGCAGCCGCTCCCGCTCTACGTTACCACCGCCTACCACAGCCTGCTTGACGAGGCCCTGCGCGCCACCGGCAAGGCGCCCGTGGTCGAGTTCTGCCGCTGGACGCCGGAGCTCGAACGCCTCCCCGCGATCTACGACGACGAGCCGAAGTACCTGCCCAGCGTCGAGCGGCCCCTGGTCTTCCACCTCTTCGGCCTGCTCGCCGAGCCCGACTCGCTCGTGCTCACCGAGGACGACCACTTCGACTTCCTGCTGCGCGTGGCCCGCGTGCCCGACCTGATGCCCCTGGCGGTGCGTGAGGCCATGGCCGACACGGCGCTGCTCTTCCTGGGCTTCCGCATCGACGGCTGGGACTTCCGCGTGCTCTACCGCAGCCTGATGCAGCAGGAGGGCCGCGCGCGGCGCAGCAAGTACGCCCACATCGCCGGCCAGGTCGCCCCGGACGAGGAGGCCTTTCTCCAGCCGCTGCGCGCCCGGCGCTACTTCGAGCGCTACTTCGGCGACAGCGATATTAGCATCTTCTGGGGCAGCAGCGATGACTTTGCCGCCGAGCTGGTGCGGCAGCTCGCCGCCGTCGCGCTGGCTCCTGCGCGGGCCGTCCCTAAGAGCGCCGGCCTGCGCAGGCAGTGAGGGTACACAATGGTGCGTGAGCCACAGCCTCGCCCTAGCCCCTTTCGCGGCCCACGCCCCTTCCAGGCGGGCGAGACGCTCTACGGCCGCGACTACGAGGCCCGCGCCCTGTTTAGCACCCTGGTCGCCGAGCGGATCGTGCTGCTCCACTCGCCCTCGGGGGCCGGCAAGACCTCGCTGATCCAGGCAGCGCTGATGCCCATGCTGGAGGAGCGCGAGTTCGCCGTGCTGCCAACCGTGCGGGTCGGGCAGGAGCCACCCCCCGGCTGGGCGGGCAACCGCTACCTGCGGGCCACGCTGCTCTCGCTGGAGGAGGGCCGCCCGCCCGAGCAGGCGCGCTCCCTCGCCGAGCTGGAGTCCCTCAGCCTGGCCGCCTATCTGGCGCAGCGTCTCCCCGCCGCTGTAGATCAGGACACGGTGCTCGTGGTCGACCAGTTCGAGGAGGTGCTGACCCACGACCCGACCGACCCGGCGGCGAAGCAGGCTTTTTTTCGCGATCTGGGCGACGCCCTGCGCATGCCACGGCTCTGGGCGCTGTTTGTGATCCGCGAGGAGTACGTGGCCGCCCTGGAGCCCTACACACGCCTGCTGCCCACGCGCCTGGCGACCCACTTCCGGCTTGATCTGCTGGGAGTGGAGGGCGCGCTGGCCGCGCTGCGCGAGCCGCCCCGGCAGCTGGGCGTGGATTTCCCGGAGGCGCTCGCGGCGCGGCTGGTGGACGACCTGCGGCGGGTGAATGTGCAGCAGGCCGACGGCACGATCGCGCAGCAGCTGGGTCCGAGCGTCGAGCCGGTGCAGCTCCAGGTGGTCGGGCTGCGGCTCTGGGAGGGCCTGCCGCCCGAGGCGACGGCGATCTCCGAGGCTGAGCTGGCAGCCGTGGGCGATGTGGGCAGCGCCCTGGGCGACTACTACGCAGGGCAGTTGGTGGCGGTGGCGGTGGCGACGGGGGTGAGCGAGCGAGCGTTACGCACCTGGTTCGACCGCGAGCTGATCACGCCGCAGGAGGTGCGCGGCCAGGTGCTCCAGGGCCAGGACGCGAGCGCCGGGCTGGCGAACAGCGCGATCCGCCGCCTGGTCGACGCCTACCTGGTGCGGGCCGAGCCGCGCCGGGGCGCTACCTGGTTCGAGCTGGCCCACGACCGGCTGATCCGGCCGGTGCGGGCGGGCAACGCCGCCTGGTTCGCCGCCAACCTGAGCACGCTCCAGCGCCAGGCCGAGCTTTGGGCACAGCAGGATCGGCCGGCCGGGCTGCTGCTGAGCGGCGCGACGCTACGCGAGGCGGAGCAGTGGGCGGCGGCGAACAGCGAGGCGCTCACCGAGGCCGAGCGCGACCTGCTCCAGCGCAGCCGTGAGGCCGCGCGCCTGTCACGGCGTGTGCGCGGCCTGGCGATCGGGGCGACGCTCCTGGCCGTCTGCGCCACGCTCGCCTTCGTCACGGCGCTCTGGTTTTTTAATCGCGCCGAGGAGCAGCGGCGCGCGGCTGAGCGGCAGGCGCAGATCAGCCGCGCGCGTGAGCTGGCCGCCGCCGCCGTGAGCAGCCTGCCACTGGATGGCGAGCGAAGCCTGATGCTCGCGAGCGCCGCTGTTGCCACGACGGCGCCGAACGAGCCGCCGCTGCCCGAGGCGGTCGACGCATTACAGCAGGCCGCGCAGGCGCCGCGCCCCGAGCGCACCCTCGTCGGCCACAGCGCCGGTATCACCAGCGCCGCCTACAGCCCCGACGGTGCCACGGTCGCCACCGCCGGCAATGACGGTACCGTGCGGATCTGGCCCGTCGCCGGCGGGGCGCCCACAACGTGGGAGGTGGACGTTGATCTGCTTGCCGTCGTGTATGCGCCCGACGGCAGCATCGCTGCGGCGGATCTCGACAGCGTGGTCTATCTGTGGGCGCCGGACGGCGCGGAGCGCTGGTCTGTCACGCTCGACACGCCCGCAGCGCGCCTGCGCTTCAGCCCGGCTGGCGATCGGCTCGCGGCGGCCACCGACGGCGGCGAGCTGCTGCTGCTGGACGCGGCCGACGGCACGGAGCGCGCCCGCCTGGCCCCGCCTGCGCGTGAGAATGGTGCCGCGTTGCCGCTTCTCTACAGTCTCGCCTTTAGCCCTGATGGCCGCGCGGTGATCGCAGGCGATGCGGATGGCGGGGTGACGCTGTGGGAACTGGGCGGGGCGGCAGCGCCCGCGGGCACTGTCCTTGCCAGCCCCCACACTGATAGCGTTGAGGGCGCGGCCTGGAGTCCCGATGGCGCCAGCTTCGCCACGGCGGATGCAGCCGGCCTACTCACGCTCTGGGACGCGACCGCGCAGCAGCCGGCGCGCAGCCTGCGCAGCTACAGCTCGGGCTTCTACGATGTCGCCTACAGCCCCGACGGGCTGATGCTCGCCACCGCAAGCCCCGACGGCACCGCCCGCCTCTGGGAGCTCAGCGGCGACACGCCGCTGCTCACCCTGCCCGGCCACACCAACTATGTCACCGCGGTCGCCTTCAGCCCCGACGGGCAGCGACTCGTCACGGCCAGCCTTGATCGGACCGCGCGCATCTGGAGCCTCGCCCTGCTCCCGCCCGATGGCGCAGCCTCGCTGGCCTTCAGCCCCGATGGCGCGACCCTGGCGACCGGCGGCTCCGGTCGCGTGCGCCTCTGGGATGAAGCGACCGGCGTGGCCGGGCTAGTCCTGCCTGTCTCGGATGCCGGCGAGCTGGTTACCGCCATCGCCTTTAGCCCCGACGGCGGGCGCGTTGCCGCCGCAGCAGGCAGCGCCGCTACGGTCTGGGACAGCGCCACAGGCGAGGAGCTGGCAAGCTTCGCAGGGCACAGCGACTTCGTGGGCCGCCTGGCATGGTCGCCCGGCGGCGACCTGATCGCCACCGCCGGCGATGACCTGACTCTGCGCGTCTGGGACGCCGCCACCGGCGAGCAGCGCTACGTCGCCGACGATCACAGCGACTGGGTGCGCGGCCTCGCCTGGAGCACCGACGGCGCCACGCTCGCCACCTGCGACTCGTCGAGTGGCGTCGTTGTGCGCGATGCGGCCACGGGCACGGCCCGCCTAAGCTTCAGCTTGCCCGATGTGGCCGGCTGCAACGCGCTTGCCCTCAGCCCCAACGGCGCGCGCCTGGCCACGGCGGAGCCCAACGGGCAACTGATCCTCTGGGACGCGGCCACGGGCGCCGAGCTGCTGCGCCTGTATCATCTACCCGAGGCGGCCGATGTGGTATTCAGCCCCGACGGCGCGAGCCTCTACAGCGCCGGGCGCGACCGCAGGGTGCGGCGCTGGGACACGGTCACGGGCGCGCCGCTGGGGGTGATCAGCATGCCCGCCGAGCCCCAGGAGCTGCGCCTGAGCCCCGATGGCCGGCGCCTGGCGGTGGCAGGCGCCGACAACATCCCACGGGTCTACCCGCTTGTCTACGAGGATCTGCTGGCCCTGGCCCGCGCCAGGCCAACGCGCCCGCCCAGCGCGGCTGAGTGCGCCGCCTACGGGCCACTGCCGGGATGCGTGGAGAGTCCGTAGGCGGCCTGGCTTGTACGCTACTCTTCCTCTTCCGGGTCGCCGGGCACGGGCGTGGCCGGCGGGCTTGCTGCGGCCCGCCCGTTTGCGCTGAACGGCAAGTAGACGCGGGTCGGGCGCAGCTCCACAATGGTCTGGTTGTCCCACACAAGCCTGCGCTCGTTCACCAGTCGGGCGCCATCCAGGAAGCGCAGCTGCACCTGCGCGCCAGTAAAGCCGCAGCTTGTGGTGTCATCGGTGCCGCGCGCGTTGATATGGATCACGAAGCCCACTCCGTCCGTGCCGGTCGCCTCGGTGACGGCGCGCCCGCACGCCTGGCCGTCGATCTCGGCCACTACCGTGAGCCCCGCCTGCGGCGCGAAGTCCCATGCGGGGCTGAGGGCCCCGAAGACGGACATCGGCGGAGGCGGCAGGAGGGCCTGGGCCTGCTGCAAACTTGCGTCGGGCAGCCGCAGCGCAACGGTCACCGGCTCGGTGGTGCGCAGCCAGTAGCTCGCGCCATTCTCCAGGCCGCTCAGATCGTTCACCCAGGCGGGCACCGTGGGGCTGAAGACATTCCAGGGGTCGGGCTGCTCCTCATCGTAGCCGTAGATGTGGCTGTAGCGCCCGGTGGCCGAGGCCAGGGCCGCCGGCAGCGGCTGGCTCGCGCCGGGGTAGGCATAGAACAGGCTCCAGCCGGGCTGGTCGAAGCGCAGCCGCAGGCTTGTGGCCAGGGTGTAGATGCCGGGCCGGGGCTGCACCGTTACCGCCGCCTCGTTGCGCCGACGGTTCAGGCGCGTCGTCAGCTCCGTCCAGCTCGTCCCGTCGTAGAAGATCACGCGCACGTCGGCCTCGAAGCCGGGCGGCACGTCGCCCTCGGCATAGGCGAGGCTCAGGGCCAGGGGCTTGTCGGGGTTGGCAAGCAGCGCCGGGCTCGCGGTAACCAGCCGGTAGCCCTGGCTGACGAGCGTGGCCCAGGGCGGCGGCGCGGGCACGTTGGGCACGCTCTGAATAGCGAGGAAGTCGCCCGGATTGAAGCTGGTGTCCTCGCTGAAGAGCGTCGCCTGGCCGTCGGGCGAGACGGCCGGGGCATTGCGCCGTGAGCGCCGTGGCGGCTTGCGGCGGGGGGCCGGGTTGCCGCCGATGGCGAAGTCGGCCAGGGCCTCGCGCCCCGACTCGTCGGCGACCCAGAGGCGGACGTAGCCTGCTTCAAGCACGGTTGGCAAGTTCTCGAAGGCGCCACGGTAGAGCGCGTCCGGGCCGCTGCCGTCACGGGCGAGGGTGATTGTCAGCGGTTGAGTGTACTCGGTGTCGCCTGGGGCAAAGAGTTGGGCCTGAAGCGCGGCGGGCCAGGTGTCCTGCGGCCCCACCGAGACGGCCGGCACCTCAAGGGCCAGGGTCATCGTCGTGGCGCCGGTGGGGCCAGGGAACGTGATGGGCGTGACCCGCAGCTCGGGCCGCCAGTCGGGCACCGGGCGCAAGCTCAGCTGGCTGCCGGACGTCTGGCAGCCTGCCAGCTGCTGCTCCGGGTCGAAGACGCACAGCCGGTCCTGCGGCTCGATCCCGCGCGCCAGCACCTGGTCGCCCGCAGGCGCGCCCATGTCGCGTATGGCCGCGATCACCGGTGGGTTGTGCCAGGGAACCTCGAAGAAGACGGCCCTGGCGGATGGCGACGGCTCGTAGCGCGCGCCGCCCGGCGCCACCACGCGGTAGGTTGTGGAGCGGTCAAGTAAAACGCCCTCGCCATTGAACAGCTTCTCGTCGAAGGTGGTGATGTCGAAGGGCAGCTCGGCCGGGCCGGGGTTCGCCCCCAGGCTTGTTGGCTCGTTCAGCGTGAAGTCGATGCCTGGAGCGAGGGCGGGCCGGTCGTAGTTGCGCTTGATCAGCGGCCACTCAGCCATGCCGGAGGTGCGGTGCTGGAGCGTCTTGAGGCAGTCGCCTGACCAGGAGGATTCGCCCCCTGGCCGGAACTCGCTGCTGCTGTCGGCGTAGGGGTCAGCCATCGGGCTCGCGCAGCCCTCCACGGGCACCAGCAGATTGCCCTCGCGCCCCAGGTAGGTCTCGTCGAGAAACAGCGCGTAGTGGCCGATCTCGTGGGCCAGAGCCCTGGCCCAGTCCTCGTTCGACTGGCTCCCCGCGTCGCCGTCGCTGCTCCAGCTCGCCCCGATCCGGATCTTGCCCGGCTCGTAGGTCACGGCCTTCGGCGCCAGGTCGACGGTGTAGGTAACCGTCTGCTCGGCGCGGACGATGCCGCCCTGGGTTGCGTTTGGCCGCAGCTGGTTCGAGGCGTAGATCTGGATGTCGGTGTCCGGATCATCGAAGCCGTAGGTGCTAATCACAAGGTCGCCCAGGGCGATCTGGCCGTCGGACCAGTCGTAGAGCAGCTCCGAAGTGCGCCGGAGGTTCAGCTGGAGCTGATCGCGGTAGTCCCGCTCACCCAGAATCTCCCACTCCAACGCGATCCGCAGGTTGAGCAGCAGCAGCGGGTAGTCGGGCGAGACGGTCAGGGTCTGCACGCCGCGCGTCGCCCCGGTGATCAACAGCGCGGTAACACCGGCCGGCGTGGGCGGGCCGCTGGTCATTGCATAAGTCAGCTTGCCCGTGGTCGTGATCTGCTGCACGGCGAACAGGCTATCACCGGCAGAGAAGCCGTCGATGTTGGCGACGAAGCCGACCTCGTTGCTCTGCCCGAGGGGGCCTCGCTCCTGCTGGGAGATGTTGTTGCGCATACGGTAGACGGTCGCCCCTACCTCGCCCCCTGGGCGCCGCGCGCTGACGACGCGGGCAATGATGCCGCGCACGCGGAGCCGCTCGCTGGTGGTGCCAAGGGCGCCATACTGAAGCGGCTCGGCCACACTGGGGCGCCAGGCCCCGCCCCCCGCAGGCGGTTTGCGGGCCTGCGGCGCGTGGACGGCCGCGATATGTAGCCGCGCATCGTCGCTCTGGCCCCGAAAGCTGGCAACGTCCCAGAAGATGGTGTAGGGCGTGCCCGCAGGCGAGGCCGGCAGGTTGCGCAGCTCGACGGGGGCGCGCAGCGGTACGGTGGCACCAGAGAGGCTGCTGAAGCTGACCACGACCTTGCTCACAGGGTCGCTCTCGGCGTCGAACAGCGTGAAGGGCACCGCGACATAGGGGCCTTCAAGCACCTGCGGGGTGGCATAGCCGCCGCCGGCCCTGGCCGTGATGATCGCCCCGATGCGCACGCGGGGCGGCGTGTCGGCCGTGCGCGGGAGTGGCAGCGGCGTGCCTGGGCTGACGCGCGTCGCCCCGCCGTTCCCGCCCGCGAGGATGTCGAGCACCCCGTCGCCGGTCAGGTCGGCCAGGGTGAGCAGCTCGCCCTGGGGCAACGCACCCAGCGCGCCGGTGAGCGAGCCGGCCGGGCCGGGGGCTGCGGTGAAGCTGCCGCTTCCGTTGTTGACGAGTATGGTCTCTGGCTGATCAATGGCCGCCACCACGATGTCCGGAACGTCGTCACCGCTCACGTCGTCCACAGCCAGGGCGCGAGCGGCAATGGCGGTGAGGAGCACAGGCGTCTGGAAGCCGCTAGGATAATTTGGCTTGAAGAGCCAGACGCCCTCCGCAGTGGCTGTGACGATGCTGAGGCCATACCCACCCAGATTTCCAACCGCTACCGCCAGTGTGTCGCTGTAGTCAGGGTTGAACACAAACAGCCTTCCCCAAACGAAACCCCGCAGCCCACGGCTGACATAGACAGCGGCGACGCTCTCGCCCCCGAGCACCAGGTCTGGCAGCATGTCAGCGTTGAAGTCGGCGATGGCGAAGGGCGGCGTACCAGCACAGCTCCTGGAGCAGTTTGTCGCTGGTGCAGCCATAAAACTTCCCTGCCCGCTGTTCACAAACAGGCGCAGCTTCTCGCTGCCCACCAGCACCACATCCACCGGGCCGTCGCCGGTGAAGTCGGCTACGGCCACAGCGGGCGGCACGGCGAAGTAGTCGGCGGCGGGCATAGTGAGCGCCGCCGCCGCAAGGGTGAAGCTGCCCTGCCCATTGTTGACCCAGATCTCGCCAGGGGCGCGCGGCTTGCCCACGGCCAGGTCAAGCTGGCCGTCGCCGGTCAGGTCGGCGACCGCAAAGCGCCCAGGTGAGGCGATCGCCTGCGCGGGGCCGAAGCTACCGCCGCCCAGGTTGGGATAAAAGGCAGTCCCGCCGGCGCGGGCCACGATGGCGTCGAGCAGGCCGTCGCCGGTCAGGTCGGCTGCAGCGGTCTGGATTGCCGTGTCTGCGGCCTGGAGTGTGGAACCCGCGTTGAAGCCCGGCAGCCCGGCGTTGAGGTAGATCCCGCCGCTGCTAAGCACCAGATCTGGGCGTCCGTCGCCGCTCACGTCGGCGACGGCGAGCGCAGCTGTGGCGGTGCCGGCGGGAAGGATCGGCTGGGCGGCGCCGAACGTGCCGCCCTGGTTCACGAAGGCCACGCCGCCGCCTGCGTGGGCCGGCGCCCCCGTCGCCGCGTTGGCGGCGCGCTGCTCGGCGCCAACCAGAATATCCAGGCGCCCGTCGCCGCTCGCGTCGGCCAGGGCCAGCGCGCTGCTGAAGCCGCCAGGGCTCAACGTTCTGGCCGATCCAGCGGGAAAGCCGCCGGCACCGTCGTTAACATAGACCACCGTCGCCCCTGGGTCGACGATCGCGCCTGCGCTGTAGGTCAGCCGATTAGCGAGCACGATGTCGGCCACACCGTCGCCGCTTACGTCGCCCACAGCGAGCTCGACCGAGTAGTTGCCAGCCGGGTTGAGGCTCGGGCCGGGCGTGAACACCCCCTGGCCGTTGTTGAGGAAGACCGCGCTGACGCCCGGCGAGGCGCCGTTCTCCTTGCTGCGGAGCAGCACGACATCGAGCGTGTTGCCCGCGTCGAAGAAGCCCAGGGCCAGGTCGGCGATCAGCGGCCCGCTCGGATCGATGGCGGGGGACGCGGTGAAGCCGCCCTGGCCGTTGTCGAAGTAGATCACCCCGCCTGCCCGCGCGCTCACCACGTCGAAGTAGCCGTCGCCGTTCAGGTCGCCCACAGCCAGCCGGTTGTCCTGCACTTCCGGCTGGTTGGAAGTACCTTCGCGCAGCTTGACCAGAGCCTGCTCGAATTTCCCGGCCCCGTTATTGGCAAAGAGCCAGAGCCCGGCGTAGCCCAGCGCAACCACAATATCCAGCGCGCCGTCGCCGGTCATGTCGGCCAAGACGAGATCTTCTAGCACCGTTGGCACGCCCAAGTACGTTCCACTCCGGTTCGCGCTGAAGACCGCGCGGTTTTCACTAAGAAAGACCTCGGCCCCCATGACGAGATCGAGCCACCCATCGCCGTCGAGGTCGCCAGCGGCAAGCGTGTCTCCGTAATTGGAGACTACCCTGAGCGGCGTTGTCTGAAACAAAGAAGCTGCCTGGGCGGCAGCGGGAAGGATCTCCACTGGCCCCTGGGGCAGCAGCGAAAGCGCGAGGAGGGCGACGAGGCTGGCAAAGGTTAGGCGGCGCAGGCGCGGCGGCTTCGTCATAGCGCTTCCTTGGGGTCGAGCGGCGTTGGTAGCCCCAAGCATAGCACATGCCTCCTGCTATCACATCAGGTAAATTACGGCTCTTGCTACGTACTACTACGCAGGCGTTGATGTCAGCGCAATTGTTCTTCGGTAGTCAGTGCTTGCCCTTCGGCCCAGGCGGCATTGAAGGCTGTCTCGCCAAGGGCCGTTCGTGCTGAGGCCACCGTTTGGCCGAAAACGTGCTGCAAAGGTCGCTCCGGTCAGTGCGACCGCTTGATCATCGGCAGTCGGCCGTTCTTCAACGGCCTCCGTGCCGTCTCTGGCCGTGATGTCGTCCCGCGTGCCATCCTCCTGCCCCCTGAGTCGTGGGATGCCCGAGCGGATGCGGGCCGAGCAGGCGCTGCGCGACTCCGAGCGCAAGCTCGGCGCCCTCTTCGAGCTGCTCCCCGTGGGTGTGGCCATCGTCGGCGCTGACGGCGAGATTGCCTACGCCAACCCCGCGCACCAGCGGCTCATCTGGGGCGAGCCCGACGCACTGCGTGGCGAGAGCCCGCTGCGGCGCCAGTACCTTCGCCCGGACGGCACACCGCGCCCGCGCGACGAGTTCGCGAGCCTGCGCGCGTTCCAGGAGTGGCAGGTGGTGGCCGACCAGGAGACGGGCATCGTCGGGCCAGCCAGCGAGGTTCGCTGGGTAAGCATTATCTCCGTGCCGGTGAGCCTCCGGCTAGTCCGTCGTCACGGTGCTGACCGACATCAGCGAGTGCAAGCTTGCCGAGACGACCCTCAGAGCGCACGCCGAGGCGCTGAGCAAGATGAACGCCGTCCTGGGCATCGCCGAGGCGCTGCAGGAAGAGGTGTAAGGCCCAATCAGCGAGCGGCAGGTCACGGCGCTGGACAATGTCACCGAGAGCGGAAGCGCCAACGCCTTCGAGCTAGTTGGCCGCAGGGCGCAGCAGAAGGCGATCCGCCTGGTGCGGTCGGTGGACTACGGCATCGAGGGCCTGCGGGCCGACGAGCGGCGCCTCAATCAGATCCTGGTGAACCTGCTGGACAACGCCATCAAGTTTACCTCTGCCAGATGGAAGCTCTGCTCGCCTACCTGCCGGAAGACCGTGCCCGGGCCCTCGCCCGCAGGGTGGCGCTCGCCGACCGCGCCCGCAGCGCTGCGTTGTTCGCCGACATCTCCGGCTTCACGCCGCTGACCGAGGCGCTGACCCAGGCGCTGGGCCGACGCGCCGGCATCGAGGCTCTCACCGAGCAGATCAACACGGTCTATGCCGCGCTCACCGCGGCCGTCGCCCGCCAGCGCGGCAGCGTGATCGGCTTCGCCGGCGACGCCATCACCTGCTGGTTCAACAAAGCGGACGGCCCCGCCGCCCCCCGCGCCGCCGCCTGCGCCCTCGAC
>ENA-ORBV01011087-ORBV01011087.1-microbial-mat-metagenome-genome-assembly--contig:-NODE-11087-length-14249-cov-4.403260_pt1 | contig 14249 bp, 16 predicted proteins | sample MGYA00237777_ERZ505514 | MGnify/ENA primary metagenome ERZ505514 (study PRJEB26160, sample SAMN06269048) | microbial mat metagenome | isolation source: Oligotrophic lake microbial mat | place...
GGCCTGATGTACTCTCCACCGGCCGTTCCACCACAGCCGCAACGGAAGAATTGGCAGCTACAGGCTCTGATTTCGAATCGGAGCCCTTCGTCAAAAACACAGCCAGAGCACCTGCCAGTGCCGCTCCGCCGACGAAGGCCAATAGGATCTTCGAATTCATACATCTCCTGACGTAACCGCAAGCTGCTTCGTTTCTCGTAGTCTACTCCCGAAACCCCGCATAATAGAGAAAGATGCGTGCTTTCCCGGCTAGTTTTCCGATTGGTCCCAAAAATATAGTTCCCGCGACAGTTCTTGCCCCCATGGCGGGGGTCACAGATACCGTTTTCCGCCGCCTGATCCGCGATCAAGGCGGGTGCGGCTTGATCATGACGGAATTTACATCTAGCCACGGTGTAGTTGCGAGCGTGCGTTCAAAGAAGGTATCGAAGACCGAGAAGCGCTACCTCTGTTTTGAGCCAGAGGAACATCCTATCTCTTCGCAGCTCTTTGGTTCAGACCCGAAGGTGATGGCCGATGCTGCACGCCACTGCGAAGACCTGGGCTTTGATTTCGTCGATATCAACTTTGGCTGCCCGGTAAAAAAGGTAGTTCGATGCAACGGTGGTTCCGGTTGCCTGCGAGACCTGCCTCTAATTGTCGAAATTCTGACGGCCGTCAAATCGGCGATCAAGATTCCTCTAACCATGAAGTTCCGCGCCGGCTGGAATGATCACGAACTCGTTCATGTCCAAATGGGCAAGATTGCCGAAGACCTTGGACTGGCCGCAATCGCCTTGCACCCCCGCACCCGCGAGCAAGGCTACGCCGGTAAAGCCGACTGGACTCGCATCGCTGAACTCAAAGCCGCAGTCAAGATTCCGGTGATCGGCAACGGCGACATCATCACCCCCGAAGATGCTGTTCGCATGATCGAACAGACCAACTGCGATGCAGTGATGGTGGGCCGCGCCGCCAGCTACAACCCCTGGATCTTCCGGCAGATTAGCGAGTACCTGGCAACGGGCACCTATTGGCAGCCAACGCATGTTGATCGCTACGAAATCATGAAGCGCTACTTCACGATGCTTGAGGAAACCAACTGGCCAGAAGCGGTTGGCAAGATGAAGCAGTTCACCAGCTACTTCACGCACGGCGTCAGAAACGGCGCACACCTTCGATCAGGGATCTACAAGCATCATGAGGCGAAAGAAATCATCCAGGCAGTAGAAGAATTTTTCTCCAAAGAACAAGAGGCAGAGATCGTCGCGGCATGAAGACTGTGGAACTGATTACTGACGGGGCCTGTTCAGGAAACCCCGGACCCGGCGGCTGGGCCGCGATTCTAAAGTATGGGGCGCACAAGAAAGAACTCTATGGAGCCGAGTCACCCTCCACTAATAACCGGATGGAGTTGCGAGCTGCCGTAGAGGGTCTGAAGCTTCTCAAAGAGCGCTGCCAGGTTACCATCACCACCGACTCTGAGTACGTGCGCAAGGGAATCACCGAGTGGATTCATGGTTGGAAGCGCAACAACTGGCGGACTAAAGACAAGAAGCCGGTGAAGAATCAGGACCTCTGGGAAGAGCTCGATGCGCAGGTAGCGCGTCATGATGCAACGTGGAAGTGGGTAAAAGGTCATGCCGATCACCCTGACAACAATCGCTGCGATGAGTTGGCCGTAATGGCTTCGAAGACGCAAAAGAGTTCCAGCTAGCCCGCTACAATTGGGCATGCTGAATCGCCGTCTCTTACTTATGAGTGGAACCGCACTTTGGGCTGCGCCTGTGAGTGTTTCCAAAGTACTCTATGAAGACCGGGAAACTTCACTGGCCACCAGCCGCGTAGAAAAAGGCGACCTCTGGATCGAATCCAAAGACCTGCCCAAAATCAATCAGTTTGAAGTGAAGCCGCAGGGCGCTTGCCGCGGAGACATCTGCATCCCGCTCAACAAAGATCTCAAGAACAAGATTTGGTTCAACTTGAGTGGCTTCGCGCGCAAGGTCAAGCAGTCTGTTGTAAATGAGGGCGACCTTTGGAGTTTCGGCGAGATGCCCGTCTTACGCACAGGATTTCTCGAATCGCGGCAAGCGCCTGATTTTGCAGTACGGGATCGCAAAGGCACTATGGTGCAGCTCAAGGATTTTCGGGGACGCAAGGTACTCTTGCTCACCTGGGCCTCCTGGTGAGGATGCCGCCTCGATCTGCCAGTCTGGCAGAAAATCCACATAGAGTTGAAGGGCCAGGGATTTGAGCTCGTTGCAGCGGCGCAGGATACTGGGGGCGAAGCCGCAGCCGGCAAATGGTACGACGCAGCCAAGGCGACCTACACAACTTTGATCGATACAGGTCATGCCGTAAGTTCGGCTTATCAACTGGTAAACGTGCCGGCTGGGATCTGGATCGATGAGCAAGGCCGTGTGGCGCGTCCACCAGAAACGGCAGCACCCAAAAATCAGGAATTGAAGATTGGCGGCAAGCTGATCACAACACAGGGCGACGACTATGTGGCGGCCTTAAGAGATTGGGTGGCCAAGGGCGACAAGAGTGAATTTGTCCTGAGCGACGAAGAATACAAACGCCGAGTGAAAGAGCGAAGCCCGCAAGAAAAGGAAGCCGAGGCGTCCTTCAAACTGGCAGTTGCATTGCATGAGAAGGGTCAAAACGAGCTCGCCCAAAAGTGGTGGCAACGGGCACAAACACTGAACCCCGAGAGTTGGAATTACCATCGCCAGGACTGGAGCTTCACCACCGACGCAGGCAAGAAGTGGATGGAGAAATTCCAAAACTCCAAGGGCGACTACTATCCCAGGCTCGAGCTCAAGGACAAGAGATAAGGGCCTGCTTTTAAGGCCGGCCCCCGCAAACTTACGAAGCTTTACGCTCGCCCAGATACTTCATCAGCGTGGCCGCAAGACCATCAAAAGCCCCGGCCCCACTGCCTGAGACAAGAATCTCCGGCACGAAACGATTGCCACTCTTGGACAATGCGTCGATCGCATTAACGAAGGCGGTGGCGTTAGCGCCAAAGCTCTTCACTTGCGCATCATAGGCTTCAGCCTTGGCCAGACCCACCGAGCGCACCTCAGCGCCCTTGGCCTTGCCGGTCTGCTTGATGTAGTAGCTTTCGCCTTCAGCCTCGGCGCGACGGGCACTTGCCTGGTTGGTCTTGATGTTGACTCCAACAGCGGATTTGGCCAGTTCGGCTTGCATGTCGGCGGTGCCACGGGCCTGTTCCATGCGGATGCGCTGATCTTGCGCCTGACGCTGCTGCTCGAAGGTTGCAATCTCCTGCTTGGCGATCTCGCGCTCGGTCAACACCTTGACGAGGTCCACCGGAAAGAGCACGTCCTGGATGTAGACTCCCTTGGTCTCAACGAAGTAGATCGAGAGAAGCTCGGCGATGCGCTCGAACGCCGCTCGCTGTACCTCCTGCCGCTTCTCGATAAAGCTGATCGCAGGCATCGATTGCAGCGTGTCGCGGAAGTGGTTGCCCACGGCGGCCTGCAAGACTTCATCGACAAGATTGTTGATCGTGCCCACCGTCGAGATCACACGCGGGGCACAAGTATCCGGCACGTGGATCTGCACCTGCAAATCAATACGGAAGATAAAGCCCTCCGCACTCTTGGCCGTGATCGTTTCAAGCTTTGCGTCCAGATGATGAGCCGAGGAAATCCGCTCGGCCCAGTTGAGCGTGAGGATCGCCGTAGGGACAATTTCCGCCTTGTAGCAATAGGGATTGATCGGGTATTTACCGGTGCGCAGCGGCTCCTGCCAGATTCCGCGGTGGCCAGGGCGAACCAGGGTTCCGAACTTGAATTCAGCACCTGAGGTATCGCGTGGAGGCAGACCGACATAGCTCTTGATGACAGCCACCTGGCCCTGCTCAATCATGAGCATGGGAACCAGTTCCACTCGCACCAGAAAGGGGTTGATCGTGTAGGCGCCATAAAGCAGCGGGTCATGCTGCAATCCGATTCGGCCACCATGATCAAGGAAGGCCTGAAAGTCCTGATAGTTGTTATGCAGGTCATTCTTGGCCCCAAATAGAAGCTCAATAATGTCCTGATCGGTCGAAGTGGATTGCTCCATATCGATGATGTCTTTAAAACCACCGAGGCGGCTGGAGATGTCGCCACTTGGCAACGGATTGCCTTCGAGAGTGTTGACGATGCCAACGATATCGCGGGCGTCATTGCCACGACGAATCTGAAAGACTTCAAAATCTTCGTCACGCAGATTAAAGCTGGCCGGGGTGATGGGGCCTGAAGCTGCACTGAGTTCCGGATTCACCGGCAGACCGAAGGTGCGGTCTCGAGTGATCACCATAAAGGCAACAGGATGGATCGGCAGCGTCGTGCCTGGAGGCAATACAGGGCGCTGAACACCCTTCTGGCCACCTTCCTTGATGAAGAGTTCAAGATCTGCAAACTGACCGAACTGAGTTTTGTAGACGGCGCTTTTGGCACCGACTGGGAGCGGGTTGCCAACCTGGGCAAGAACAACACCGATTTGTCCGGCAGGGATTTGCACCCATGGGAATTTCTCGACGCCGTAAAGTGGCCACAGACGGAAGCGCAGACCAGGCATCAGCAGTTCAGCCTGATATCCGGCTGCGCCGTTGAAGGCGATTAGGTTATCGTCGCCTAACTTCTGGCGAGAAAAGCGCTTGGCAACAAGCCCCACTTCACTGGGGCCAATACGATGAAATGACAATAGATAGACTACCGTTGCTGCGAGCAGGCACAGGCCTGCGGCAAAGGCTAAAGACACGATCCACATGGGATGGGTCTCCTTTCAAGAGAAGCAAATTGTAAGTGTTTGGTTTGGAGAAATACTAGAGCGGCGCTCTAGATCGGTTTGGAGGGGGTTTGCATTGTGGAGCTCTCTAATGGCTCACGATTTCAAGAGTAGATCCAAACTAAATGGGAGTCAATGAAAATCGGATGGCTTCCTGTCAGTATTGAAAGATGAGCGAAGAGTTGCTAAGTCCAGGACGGACCCTCGGTGTGATTGGTGCGGGCGTAATGGGTACCGCGCTGCTAAAAGGGATGCTCGATCACGGCTTGCTGTCGAGGCGTCAAGCTTGGGGCGCTGCAAAGACAGAGGCAAGTTGTGAAGAAGTCGCGCAGAGCTTGGGCATCACCACATCACGTGAATATGGCGACCTTGTCAGTGATGCCGAGATCGTTCTGATCGCAGTAAAACCAGGCCAGGCAGCAAAGGTAGCCGAGAAGTTGAAAGCCAGCGGTCTGCGCAACGACGCGCTGCTGATCAGCGTTCTTGCCGGCGTAACTACAGATCGATTTGAGGGCATGCTGGGCTCGGAGAATCCCTTTGTGCGCGCCATGCCAAACACACCTTGCCTGGTGGGCCACGGAGTAACGGTTTACTGCGGCGGGCGTTGGGCCACCAGCAAGCACCTCGATCTCTGCAAGAAGATATTCCTGAGTGTCGGCAAGGCGCTCGAGGTCGAAGAGCACTACTTCAACGCGATCACGGCGCTAAGCGGATCCGGGCCAGCCTATATGTATCTGGTGATGGAGTCACTAGCCGATGCTGGCGTAAGAGTCGGCTTACCCAGAGACCTCGCGATGGAACTGGTAGCACAAACGATGCTCGGCTCGGCCCGCATGGTGCAGGAAACGGGTCGCCATCCGGCCTCCCTCCGTGACGACGTCACAACCCCAGCCGGTTGCACCATTGGTGGACTGCTGATGCTCGAAGACGGCAAGATCCGCAGCGTCCTGGCGAGGGCCGTAGAAGAGGCAACCAAGATTGTCGAACAACTGGGGCGAGGAAAATCCTAGTTTTTTGCATTCGATCGAGGGTTTGGTGCGTACAGGAAAGCAGATGGGTTCTTTGCCAAGCTTCAGCGAACTGGTTCACAGCCACCAGGGAATGGTCTTTTCCATTACTCTGCGGGCCTTGGGCAATCGCGAAGTGGCTGAGGATCTGACCCAGGAAGTGTTCTTGAGTTTGCACCAGAATCTCGCCTCGATTGAGAGTGAAGATCATGCGCGCAACTGGTTGAGACGGACGGCGGCGAACCGCTCGGTGGACGAGATTCGACGCCTGAAGTACCGGCGTGGGCCGAGCCTCGATCAGGTGGCTGAACCTTCGGTGGATGCCGAAGAATCAGACCCGATGTTGATGGCGCAACTGCGTGAGAGTGTGGCCAGTTTGCCGCCTCTGGCGCGGATGTTGACGATCATGCGGTTTCAACAAGAGATGGAGCCGCGCGAGATTGCCGCAGAGCTTGACATGCCTGTGGCGACGGTGAAAAGCCGTCTGCACCGGACGATGAAACTGCTGCGCGGCAAGCTGGAAAAACGGGCTGAAGTGAGGAAGCACCGATGATGGACGAACGAGAATTCGAAGAGAAAATGCGGGCTGCCTTGCGGCCTGTGGAAGCTCCAGACGGATTGGCTGAGCAGATTATCCGGCGGGCAGAGGCCCTTGCGGAGAGGACGCGCAAGCCGGTTACGCAGCAGGCTTGGCTTCGCTGGGGCGCTCTTGCGGCTCTGTTGGCCATGGGCAGTTTCGGGATCTTAAGGTGGGAAGAAAAGAAGCGGGCCGAGCAAATCGAAGCTCGCAAGGTAGCCGAGCAATTTACGATGGCGATGAATATCACGACTCGAAAAATGGCACGGATACAAAAAAATCTGGTCGTTGAGGTTCCGCTCAAACGCGGGCATTAAGAGAGAAAAAAATGAATTCAAAATATCTAATTCCCGTTGTGTTTTTCAGCCTGGTCGCCTTTGCCGAGCAGGAGCTGGACCTGAGTTTTCTCAAAGGGCTTGAAGCCAAGGCCAAAGAGTCTACCGATATCAATTTGGGGCCAGAGCAGATCCAGTTGCTAATGGGCTTTTCTGGGGAAGGCTCGAAAGAACTTCTCGGGCTGGGCAAGTCGATTGAGCGTGTTCAGGTCAAAACGTTTGAGTTTGACAAGGACGGGATGTATAGCGTCGCAGAGATGGAAGGCTTGAGAGCCAAGCTGAAAAGTGGCGACTTTGTACCCTTGATCTCGGTGAAAGAGAAGGGCGGCTTTACCGAGATTGTCATGCGGAAGGGGCCGAAGGGAAACAGAGGCTTCGTGATTGTGTCCGCCGAAGCCCGCGAACTCACCGTCGTCAATATCGTCGGCGACCTCGACCTGGCGTCGCTCGGTAAACTCACTGGCAAGTTCGGGATTCCCAATATCCAGATGAATTCCGGGGGCACTTCCAAGGGCAAAGGAAGTAGTAAGGGCGGCAAGGAAGACCAGGACGAAGACGAGAAGTAAAGACATCGTTTGGGAAGACTAGAGCGGGAACTGCCGAGGGCAGTTCCCGCTTCTTTCATTGGTGCCGTAATATGCACCTGGTGCTCTGCCTCGGGAAGTTAGCTTCCGCAGCTCAGTCTCGTTGAATAGATGAAGAGGAACGTCGACAGAGATGGACCGCAGCGAAATCAGGGCTTTAGAAAAGCCTCTCGAATAGATCTTTAGAACTAGTCCTTCTCGCCACTCAAAACTGAGATTGGCTGATCCGGTATCATCAGTTTTGAGTTCAAGCAAAGCGACTTTGCGGGCATCCAGAAGCCGGACCTCAGCCCCTACGATGCTTGCTCAGAAACGGTCGACAACAAGCATCTTCAATTTCGGGGATTGACAGAGTAACTGCCCCGCGAGGTGAGACGTAGTAATTGCCACCGCCACAGCTGAAAGTAAACTCCGTCGGGCATCCGCTTCGACCAATTCCAGCTCGACATCTCAGACGAGATGGACGTCCAGGCCGACCGCGCCCGCTACGAAATGGACGGCGCAGGAGACATCTCGATGGCCGGCAAGAACGGCATCGATGCGGTGGTGAAGGCTAACAGGCTCGATGCGATTCTCTTCCATGAAACTAGCGGAGCAGCTATCGCTGCCAAGCCCGGCTACCCAACGGTGATCGTGCCCTTCGGATTTGTGCCTCCTTGCCTTTCACATTATCTCTTGACACGGTCGATAATCTGCGTATAGTTGTGGCAGATGGCATAGCAAACAAGAGAGTTAACTTTATGTTCAGTCTCCGTTATCCTGGCAAAGGCTACCTCGCCTTAGGAACGCTATTTTTTCTGGTCCTTACTGACAATTTCTTGAAGACCAAATCGAATCACAATACAACTGCCCAGAGTTTTGAATCGCTGGCGAGAAGTCAAGATGGATCATTGCTCACAGCACTTTTTGATTCTCCGTTCAACCATTTCTCAAGGGCTCAAATCAGTCTGAATAGAATATTTACAGATTCGAGTTCGGTTCAAAACAATGGTTGCAGGGCCAACTCATCCTTCAAAAGCTCCAACAAGGTCACCACCAGCGAGACCTCCCTGGACTTCTGGGGCTTTTTAGGAGTGCACTGGATTGTATCGGCTCAAAGTTCTTCTTTCTGCCAAAACGTTGGCTGCTGGGGTTCCTTCGCAGTTGGGGACGTACAAGATTGTCCTGCTGCCTGCGACTCTACCTATCGTTGGTACTACTCTGATCCAAACCACAGTAGCCCCGACTTAGGCTGGAAAACAGACGGGTCCGAAGTATGTACTGTATGCCGATACTGCAGAGAAGTAAGATGCTCAATCGGAACGCCATAGCGTATCGTTTTATCCCTCAAGGAGTGTTTTCAATGAATCAAATGACAGCTCTCATATGCTTTCTTGGCCTATGGGTTTCGCCCATATTTGCCAATGAGTTTAACGTGCAGAAGGAAATAGTCTATCCGCAATTCGACAGTGCAGATCAACCCACACCTCGATTCGGATTTGGTTACCTTGCATCGTTTTCAAAAAGTCGAACCAAACTACGACTTTATGATTCAGCAGGGTATCTCCTTTATCACACCGACTTGCTCGACTCGAATGGGGTACAACTGAAAGTTGTCGATGTCGCGATTTCTCCAAATGGCCGGGTGGCTATATCTGCTTCAGCGATTCGCTCGGACGGGCAATCAGAAGCAGTGCTTGCATTTTTGGATAGTCAAGGTAAGCTAACACACTTGGTAAAGCAAAAAGTATTTGTATCGACAAGAATCAGGTTTCTCTCAGAGGAGGAGTTGTGGACGCTCGGATTTAGCCATTCTACTTCCCTGTCTGAATTACCGGGCGAATCTGCTATCCGTGTTTACGATGGGTTCGGCAAGCACATTAAGGACCTAATGCCTTTCAGTGATTTCACTGGAATTCGCCATCCTACTTTAGATGGCATGCTCCTTTCAGCATCACCAGGCATGGCTGTTTATCTCCCTACATTACAAACTCTGTACGTTTACACCTCGATCGCAGATCCACCCGCAAAGTACATCGATCTACCAGTGCCAACATCTTTAGATGTATTGACTGCTTGTCTGATTGAAAATACAAGGTTATTCATTCAAGCTCTGGCACCCAGTGAATCGGATAGTAAAAAGTTCAGTGTGCAAATATTCACCATAAGACTTGCAGATTCGAAACGGAAGCTGGTCCCGATTGAGACAGATGCAAAAAAGGCGCTTGCGATCATCGGTGTGACTGGTCGCAAATTGGTTCACTTTAGAGCGAGCCGCGTTTTTGTGGGAGAGTACGTAGACTAGGTTCACTGTCCTCAACCGTTGGGCCCTGTAGCAATTGCCCTTGGGAAGTAGCGATGGGGACAACAATGATGGACCGCCGATTGGCAGCTTGATTGAATCCATTGTGCGAGACCACAATCACGGGACGACGACCGGATTGCTCTGAGCTTAATCTTGGCGCAAGATCTGCCCAGTAGACTTCTCCTCGCTTCAGGTCTGTTCGTTGTCGAGTTCCAGCCAGTGCTCAACAGCTAGCAACTCGATTGCTGGGTCCAGGTCAACGGAACTGCCTCCATGAAGCTTTGCATAGCTGGAAATCTCTTCGTCGCTGCTTTGCTGCGCCTGGCTGCTCAGCCAAAGCTCACCGCTGATCGTAATCAACTTTGTCATCACCAAGGCTCGTCCGAAGTGCATTAAGAACACTCAGTACATCAATCGCTTCCTGCAAGAGCGCTCCGTAAAGAGGCGACAGATACCCAAAGGCGGCAAAGCCCATGCCGATCGTACTGAGTGCAAGTCCGCCGACAGTAGAAACCAGGGCGATCCGACGCAGCCGAATGCCCAAGTGCAGTAACTCATCAATCTTAGCCAGACTCGGCTCCAGCACCACAGCGCTCGCAGCCGCCCCGGTTACGTTACTCGTACTGCCAAACGCGATTCCAACAGTAGCCGCAGCCAGCGCAGGGCCGTCATTAATCCCATCCCCCACATACAACGTCGGCCCCTGTTTGTTGGCCTCGCGAATGAAGTCCAGCTTTTGCTCAGGAGACTGCGCAGCCAGCACTTCTTTGATCCCGACTTGCGCAGCCAATTGCTGTGCTGCCGCCTCTTGGTCCCCGGTCAGCAACACCGTACGACGCCCTCCATGCCTGGGCCCAAGATGATCGAGAAAGAGCCGTGTGTCCTGACGCGGAGCATCAAAGAAGTGAAAGGCGGCAACCAACTGGTTGTCCTTCAGCAGCAAACACTCCAGATGTCCTGCAGGGAGCTGAGGCAGCGATTCCCTGCCCTCAAACTGTTTACGCCCCACAACGGCAAATTGCGCACCTGACATCGTGGCCTCAAGCCCCTGCCCTGCCTGCTCAGAAACTTCATCGGCATCGAGCAAGGTAAGGCCTTTCACTTCGGCAGCATTGAGGATGGGTGTAGCAAGAGGATGCTTCGAGTATCGTTCCAGGCTCGCGATCTGAGCCAAGGCTTCATCCGCACTAACACCACTCACCGGCAGAACATCCACCAATTGCGGTTTGCCGCGAGTGAGCGTGCCAGTCTTGTCAAATATGAACGTCTTCACCTTCGGGATCTCTTCGAGAATGGCGGGATCACGAATCACAATGCCAGCCCGGGCGGCACGAGAAATCGACCCAATCAGCGCGACAGGAATCGAGATCAGCAAGGGACAAGGAGTAGCAACGACAATGACGGCAAGGAAGCGTTGCCAGTCATAAGCCCACCAACCGGCAAAGGCAGCGATTAGGAGCGCCAGCGGCGAATACCAGGCACCCAGTTGATCGGCAAGCCGCCGAATGCGCGGCCGGCGCAATTCACTGTCCTTCATCACCCCCATGATCTGCGCGTAACGCGAATCCTTGGGTGCACGCAGAACACGAATTTCAAGCAGACTATTGCCATTCTTGGCACCCGAGATTACCTCAACACCAGGTGCCTTTTTCACTTCATAAGGCTCACCGGTAAGGAAACTCTCGTCCATGCGTCCCTGCCCTTTAACTACGACACCATCGGCAGGCGAAACCTCGTGCGGGAAAATCAACAGGTGCTCATCAACTAGAATTACGTCGAGCGAAACGTCTTCGTGCCCACTAGAATTGACGCGATGAGCAATAGTGGGAAGACGTTCTGCGAGCGCACTCAAAGCGGACGAAGCCCGCCGGATCGCATAGCTCTCAAGGATCGATCCACCAGTGATCATGACGATAATGATCAGAGCAACCAGATATTGCCCGGTAACAATACCTGTCAGAATCGAAACCGCAGCGATGAGATCGGTCGACCAGTTCCCGTCGAGCAGTTCTTTCCCAATGCGGTGAAGAACCGGGATAGCGGCGACTATCGTAATCGAGAGGTAGATCAGCTCTTTGTCCACGGCGCTACAGTAAGGGTACATGGTAGCTAAGCTCACGAAGAATTATGAGCGCGACGGATTGGCCCTCGACGCAATCTTGTACCCGCCGCCAGGAACTCATGTTGACCTTGGCGGACGCAAGCTACACGTACAAAAACAAGGCACAACAGGGCCGCCGGTCGTGCTGGAAGCGGGCATCGCCGCTTCCAGCCTGAGTTGGCGTCTGGTCGATTCGGAAATTGCGAAATTCGCCACCGTCTACTCCTATGACCGTGCCGGCTTTGGATGGTCGCCCTATTCCAACCGGCCCAAAGTAGCCCGGGACCTGATCGAAGAAATGCGCCTCGCCTTGAGCCTTGCCGGGGCGCCCACTCCCCGCATCGTCGTCGGCCACAGCTTTGGCGGCATGATGATGCGCATGTATGCGGCAATGTATCCAGAAGAAGTAGCGGGCGTCGTCCTGGTGGATTCCCTCCCGCCTGAAGAATGGTTCCCTCTCGATGAGCGCCGCACACAAATGCTTCGACGTGCAGTACAGCTCACCAATCGGGGTGCCTGGCTGGCCCAGCACGGCATTGTTCGCTTCGCTCTACGATCTCTCGAAGGGGGCAACCAGACCATCCCGAAGCTCTTCAGCTTCTTAAGCGGCGCCGGCAGCGTAGGCGTTACGCAACGGCTCACCGGGCAGATCCAGAAATTCCCAACCGCGGTGCAAGGCCAAATCCGCGCTCATTGGTCGCGAACCTCATCCTTCGTTACCATGGCTGAATATCTGGCCGAATTGCCAGCCTCGTGCGCGCAGGCGATGGTCTGCCCAAACTTGGGCGACACCCCGCTCATCGTTTTGTCCGCAGAAAAAGGCAACCCTGGCCACCAAGGCCGGCAGGCGAAACTCGCCAAGCTCTCGACGCGCGGCGATTTCAGAATGGTTCACGGCACCACCCACTGGATCATGCTCGACGAACCAGGCGCAGTAGTCGAAGCGGTCCGTGATCTTGTAGGCTAATAGGTTATGCGATTTGTTTCAACGCTGTTGCTGAGCCTTGCGCTTGCGGGGTCCGTTTTTGCCCAGAAGAAAACGATAGATATGTGGCCTGGGGCTCAGTACGACCCCGCGGTGCCGACCATCAAGAAGGTTCTCGGCTATGAACCCGGCGAACGCATCGCCCCGCATGCCCATCTGATGAAGTATTTCGAGGCCCTCGCCGCAGCCCAGCCCAACCGCGTCAAGCTGATCGAATACACCAAGAGCTGGGAAGGCCGCAAGCTTATCATCGCCGTAGTTGGCAACGAAGCCAACATCAAGCGCCTTCCTGAAATCCAGGCCGGGATGAAGAAGCTGGCAGACCCGCGCAAGACCAGCGACGCCGACGCTCAAAAGCTAATCGGGAGCTTGCCCGCACTGGTTATGCTGGCCTACAACGTGCACGGCAACGAAATCTCCGGCTCAGACGCCGCGATGGAGACGGCCTACCATCTGCTCGCCGCCAAGGGCGACAAGATCGTCGATTCGATTCTCGCTAACACTCTGGTAATGATCGACCCGACACAAAACCCCGACGGCCGTGATCGCTTTGTCCACAACTTCGAAGTCGCTGAAGGCCTCGAGCCAATTGCCAACCCGCTGGCCGCAGAACACGCCGAACCCTGGCCAGGAGGCCGCACCAACCACTACATGTTCGACATGAACCGTGACTGGTTTGCCATGACGCAGCCCGAAACCCGTGGCCGCATCAAGACCCTGCTCGATTGGTATCCTCAGGTCTTTGTCGACTTACACGAGATGGGCGGCGATTCTACCTATTACTTCGCCCCCGAGGCGGTACCGTACAACCCTCATATCACCAAAAGCCAGAAGGAATCTCTGTTTCTGTTTGGCCGCAACAATGCCAAGTGGTTTGACCAATTCGGTTTCCGTTACTTTACCCGCGAGGTTTTTGACGCCTTCTATCCCGGTTACGGCGCCAGTTGGCCGATATATTACGGCGGCATTGCGATGACTTATGAGAATGCCAGTGCGCGCGGCTTGTTATGGACTAAGTCCGACGAGACCACGTTTAGCTTCGCCGAGAGCGTACAGAAGCACTTTGTGGCGAGTATCTCGACGGCGGAAGCAACGGCCAATAACCGCAAGCTATTGCTGGAAAACTTCTGGAATTACCGCAAGACGGCGATAGAAGAAGGTAAGGCGGAAGCCAACAAAGAATACGTACTCTTGCGTAAGGGCGACGTTACCGCCGCCGACCGGCTGGCGAACTTACTGGCCGAACAAGGGATCGAAGTACGCAAAAGCCGCGACAGCTTCGCCGTAAACGGAACCACAGCCCCAGGCGGCTCTTACATCATAAGTGCGGCCCAACCCATGAAGCGCATGCTGCGCACACTCCTGGATCCGGACGTCAAGATGGAGGAAGACTTCCTCAAGGAACAAGAACGCCGCCGCAAGAAGAAACAGCGCGACGAGATCTACGACGTTACCGGTTGGAGCCTGCCCTTGCAGTACAACGTGACGCAGCTTATCTCCACGAACGTTCTTACAGTTCCTGGCGATCCTGTGCCTGTCTCTTATACACATCTGACGCTGCCGACGAATAGAGAGGTGTAGATCTCGGTGGTCG
>ENA-ORBV01011088-ORBV01011088.1-microbial-mat-metagenome-genome-assembly--contig:-NODE-11088-length-14247-cov-6.847071_pt1 | contig 14247 bp, 15 predicted proteins | sample MGYA00237777_ERZ505514 | MGnify/ENA primary metagenome ERZ505514 (study PRJEB26160, sample SAMN06269048) | microbial mat metagenome | isolation source: Oligotrophic lake microbial mat | place...
TTTTCAAGCAGAAGACGGCATACGAGATTCGCCTTAGTCTCGTGGGCTCGGAGATGTGTATAAGAGACAGTCTGTATACATTAAATAGTGGTAAACAAGTATTCCTACTCAGTCTACCACTAGATAGTTTTAGTTTAAATAATCTCTTAGAGCCTGTGCAACCTCATCACTTTTGATTCTTCTTAATGCTTTAGCTTCAATTTGTCGAATTCTTTCTCGAGTAACATTAAATTCATGCCCTACTTCTTCTAGTGTTCTAGCAACTCCATCTCTTAAACCAAATCTTAACTCTAGAACTTTTCTCTCTCTATCGGATAAATTTCCAAGAATTTCATTGATTTGCTTTTTTATCATCGCGAGTTGTGCTGTTTAGTAGCATTTGAATTAAAAATAACTGATTTTGAACCAGAACACTTAGGCAAAATGAACTTTTATTTGGAAGCACTAGATCGTGATGTAAAGAAAAAACACGAAAACCCAAGCGTTGGAGTATTACTTTGCAAACAAAAAGACAACGAAGTTGTAGAATATGCATTGAGCAGAAATCTTTCTCCAACAATGATTTCAAAATATAAAACACAGTTAATCAACAAAAAATTACTCAAGAAAAAATTACACGAATTGTTTCTATTAGAAGATTCTAAAAGTTTTAAAAATTAAAAACATGAACGCATACATAGTAGCAGGTTTCAGAACCGCAGTAGGAAAAGCAACAAGAGGTGGATTTAAATTCACTCGTCCGGATGATTTAGCAACTGACGTTATCAAACATTTAATGGCTAGTGTTCCAAATATTGCACACGACCAAGTAGATGATTTAATTGTTGGTAACGCAATGCCCGAAGCAGAGCAAGGATTAAATATGGCAAGATTCATTTCTTTAATGGCATTCAATACCGATAAAGTTTCTGGAATGACTGTGAACAGATATTGTGCTTCTGGTTTAGAAACAATTGCTATTGCAGCTGCAAAAATTCATGCTGGTATGGCTAATTGTATTGTTGCTGGCGGAGCAGAAAGTATGAGTTTGATTCCAATGGGGGGCTGGAGAATTGTTCCCCACGCTGGAGTTGCACTCGCACATCCTGATCATTATTGGGGAATGGGATTAACAGCTGAAGCGGTTGCAAATGAATATAAAGTGAGTCGCGAAGACCAAGATGCTTTTGCTTTTAAATCGCACATGAAAGCAATCAAAGCAATTAAAGAAGGGAAATTTAAAAGTGAAATAGTTCCTATTAAAGTTTCTGAAACGTATTTGGATGAAAACGAAAAGAAAAAAACGCGTGATTTTATTATTGATACAGATGAAGGTCCGCGTGCCGATACTACTCTTGAAGCATTAGCAAAATTAAAACCAGTGTTTGATGCGAAAGGTTCGGTTACAGCAGGTAACTCTTCACAAACAAGTGACGGAGCGGCATTTGTAATGATTGTTAGCGAGAAATTTTTAAAAGAAAATAATTTAACACCCATTGCACGAATGATAAGTTTTGCAGCAGCAGGAGTTCCTCCTCGCATCATGGGAATTGGTCCGGTTGCTGCCATTCCGAAAGCATTAAAATTAGCAGGAATGACTTTAGGTCAAATTGATTTGATTGAATTGAACGAGGCATTTGCTTCTCAATCATTGGCGGTTTGCAGAGAATTGGATCTCAACCAAGATATTGTGAATGTGAATGGCGGAGCGATTTCACTTGGACATCCATTGGGTTGTTCCGGAGCGAAATTATCTGTACAATTATTTTCTGAATTAAAACGTCAAAACAAAAAATACGGAATTGTCAGCATGTGTGTTGGTACAGGCCAAGGTGCTGCTGGTATATTTGAAATGTTGTAATCGAAATAAAAATGGAAAAAGAAAAAATTCAGGCAATGATGAATGTTGGAAAAGACGAACAGATTGCAGGAATGTGGATTAGTAAGCATATTCCGGGAACTGGATATTATAAACTTCTTGCAAAAGAAAAAAAAGATGGCACCTGTGAATGGGTTCATTTTATTCAGAGAGATGATGGCAGTAAAGAAAAACTTTATTCTGGAAATACAAATAACTCCGAAGAATTAAAGTTAGTTCTTCAAGCAATGAATAGTGTGCTTACAAAAACTTTTGGAGATGATGTTAAGATGGGAGAAGGCAATCCCGACATTTATACTACTGATGGCACAAAAGCAGGTAAAGAAATAAACTAATAAATAACATATAATTATTCAACGTAATCTCAAATTCATAAAACTATGTCGTTAAAAGGCGGAGAATTCCTAATCAAAGAAACAGAAGCAAAAGATGTATTTATTCCTGAAGAGTGGAATGAAGAACAATTAATGATTGCACAAACTTGTCACGAATTTTTAGCTCAAAATGTTTGGGATAAATTAGATCGTATTGATGCACAAGAAGAAGGTTTGATGGTTGACTTGCTAAACAAAGCAGGTGAACTGGGTTTATTAGGAATATCTGTCCCAGAAGAATATGGTGGATTCGGAAAAGATTTTACAACATCCATGTTGGCCACTGAAATTTTAGGTGCCGGACATTCATTTGCGGTTGCGATTTCTGCTCATACAGGAATTGGAACACTTCCGATTTTATATTATGGATCTGCTGAACAAAAAGCAAAATACATTCCAAAATTAGCCAGTGGCGAATGGAAATCGTGTTATTGCTTAACAGAGCCAAGTGCAGGCTCTGATGCAAATTCAGGAAAAACAAATGCAAAACTTTCTGCCGATGGGAAGCATTATATTTTGAACGGACAAAAAATGTGGATTACCAATGGTGGATTCGCTGATATTTTTACTGTATTTGCAAAAATTGATGACGATGAAAATTTGAGTGCCTTCATCGTTGAAAAAACATTTGGTGGAATTTCATTGAATCCTGAAGAACACAAGATGGGAATCAAAGGAAGTTCAACGCGACAAGTATTCTTTAACGATTGTAAAGTTCCGGTAGAAAATTTATTATCGGACAGGCAAAATGGGTTTAAGATTGCGGTAAACATTTTGAATCTTGGTCGTGTTAAATTAGCTGGAGCAGCTATTGGAGGCTCAAAAGAAACAAATACAAAATCCATTCAATATGCAAATGAACGTCAGCAATTTGGAAGATCAATTTCTAAATACGGAGCTATTCGTCACAAGTTAGCTGAACAAGCGATTAGAATTTATGCTAGCGAGTCTGCTATTTATAGAGCTAGTCAGAATATTGAAGATGCAACAAAAGCATTGATAGCTGGTGGGATGGACGAAGCAAAAGCAAAATTAAAAGGCGTTGAACAATTTGCTGTAGAAGCTGCGATTCTAAAAGTACATGGTTCAGAAGTATTGGATTATGTAGTAGATGAAGGAGTTCAAATTTATGGCGGAATGGGATACAGTGCAGAAGCTCCAATGGACAGAGCATATCGTGATGCGCGTATCAATCGCATTTTTGAAGGAACAAACGAAATCAACAGAATGTTAACGGTTGACATGATGTTGAAACGTGCTATGAAAGGTGAATTGGATTTGATGGGACCAGCACAAGCAGTTGCTGCTGAGTTAATGGGAATTCCGGATTTCTCTTCTTCCGAAACAACCACATTCTCAAATGAAAAAAAGTATGTAACCGGATTTAAAAAATCGGTATTGATGGTGGCTGGTGCTGCTGTTCAAAAACTGATGATGCAATTAGGAAAAGAGCAAGAGATTTTAATGAACCTTGCGGACATGATTATTGAAACATATGTGAGTGAATCGGTTTTACTACGTGTAGAAAAATTAGTAAGCATAAAAGGGGAAGAAGCATGTAAGGAACAATTAGACATGATGCGTGTATATATAAACGATGCTGCTGATAAAATTCACAAATCAGGAAAAGAAGCTATCAATACGTTTGCAACCGGTGATGAACAAAAAGCAATGCTGATGGGCTTAAAGCGTTTTACAAAAACAGAAGCTTTAAATACAACAGAAGCAAGAAGAACTGTCTCTGCCAAGTTAATTGCTGAGAATAAATATTGTTTCTAACCTCACCCTAAATCCCTCTCCTAGAAAAAGGAGAGGGACTTAAAAAATGGAACTCCAAACAGCATATTACTCTTCTCCTATCGGAACTCTTGAAATAAAAGGGAACGAAAATGGTTTGATGAGTTTATTATTTATGGATGAACCCTTTGAAGCCACCATTAAAATTCCGGAGTTACTAAAAGAAACTTTTTATCAATTGGATGAATACTTTACCGGTATTAGAAGAGAGTTTGGATTAAAATTAAACCCCGAAGGAACCGAATTTCAAAAGCGTGTTTGGAAAGAGTTGATAGAAATTCCCTTTGGAAAAACCTGCTCGTATTTGGATGTTTCTGTAAAATTGGGAGATGAAAATGCGACAAGAGCCGTAGGCAATGCAAATGGTAAAAACCCCATCGCGATAATTGTGCCTTGTCACCGAGTAATTGGAAGTACTGGCAAGCTGACTGGATATTCAGGAGGAGTGTGGCGCAAAGAATGGCTACTCAAACATGAAACAGAAGTGATTTTCGGGAAACAGACTGCTCTTTTTTAATTTCATAATCCGATTATTTATTGTTTTATTTGTACTACCAAAACAAGCTGCCGTGAGCAAAAAGGAGTTTTTTTCAGCATTCTTAAAACAAGGAAAAAATGTCGGGTCGGTTACCCCGAGCTCTAAATTTTTGGTTAAAAAAATGGTGGAACCCATCCAATTCAAAGATGTGAAATGCATTGTGGAATTAGGCCCGGGAACAGGAATTATCACTCACGAACTTCTAAAACAAATGCCTCCTAATTCTATTCTTCTGGCTTTTGAGATCAATAAAGAATTTTGTGATACACTTAGCCTTATCAACGACCCAAGATTAAAAGTAATAAGCGATTCTGCTGAAAAACTGGAAGAATATCTAAAAAAGTACAAAGTAGAAAAAGTAGATTATGTGGTTTCTTCCCTCCCACTCTTTATGATTCCTGACACAGTTGTGGATACAATACTAGAAGTTGTAATAAGAACTTTAAAAGCTGATGGAGCATTTATTCAATATCAATATTCCCTAAATGCGTATAAACGATTTAAAGCTATCTTTAAAAATGTGGATTTGAATTTCACTCCAATGAACATTCCGCCTGCATTTATATTTACCTGCACTAACTAAAAGTCTTCGATATTTCTACTAAAATACAGAATGCTCCGCATAGCGACTCCTTTGTCACACTGAGCGGAGTCGAAGTGCAGACAAAGAAGCATCACACTACGATTTAAGGAGCATTAATTGTTTCTAATTCTTCAAAAGACTCAATCGTTAATTTTTTGCTCTTCTTTCCAACTCGATAATAAACAATTGCTCCTTGTGTGTAATCTGCAATCGGCACCATCAATTCCATTGGCGGAGCACCCGGTCGACCGCTACCTCGATTTTTTGTCGAATAAAAATGGATGTTATATGTTCCTTTTTTTTTAATGGAAGATGCATCTACTTGTTGAGAAGGACTATCAACTATAAAAACATTGAACGGTCCTGACTTCTGTGTATATACATTCACAACTGAGTCAATCGACACCTTACATTTTTTATTTTTTTTTACTTGAACAGTGTAATTAATCGTTGATGTTGGAGAGGCTCCCGCATTAGTAGTTTGCTTTGTAGCTTTTATCAATTTCAAATCTTGCGCAAAAGTTGCGGACGAAACCAGAAGTAACAACAGAATTATTTTACGCATACTTTTAAATTTATTGATTGAGTAAATTTAACTAATTTTATCCTATGTACATACCATCATACTATAAAGAAAACGATGAGCAGAAACTAATTGAGTTTATGCAAGCGTATCATTTCGCTACACTCATCAGCACTAAGGATTCCAATATTTGTGCCACACACCTGCCTTTTGTAATTGAAAAACGCGGAGAAAAACTAATATTGGTTTGTCACATGGCAAAAGCTAATCCGCAATGGGAAGCTTTTACACAAAATGAGGTGCTTGTGATTTTCCAAGGTCCGCATGCTTATATTTCCCCAACACATTACGAAAAGCAACAAAATGTTCCGACTTGGAATTACATTGCTGTGCATGCAACAGGGAAAACAAAAATCATTTCAGAACCCACAGAAGTTATTGCCCTAATGGAGAAAACCATCAACCATTTTGAAAAAGGCTTTTATGAGCAATGGAAAAACTTATCTCCCGAGTATGTAAACGGAATGCTAAAAGCTATTATAGGATTTGAAATTGAAGTAACGAAGCTGGAAGGGAAATTCAAATTGAGTCAGAACAAAACGAAGAACGAACAACAAAACATTGTTGAGTCATTAGGAAAGAGTGAAGATACTGCTCAGGCTGAAGTTGCAAAGGAGATGAAGAAGAAGTTGTAGATTATTTTTCGTTTGGGTGATACGATAATGCTCCTGATGGACAACAATTCACCTGTTCAATTATTCTTTCGCTGGAAGCACCATCCATTTTCACCCAAGGTTTTTCCATCGGTTTAAACACATCGCCCAATTCTTTCCAACATTTTTTTGAATGAGTACACACTTTGGGTTTCCACACAAGAGTGATGTCGTTGTTTTTATAATTGATTGAAGGTTCTTTTTCCATAAAAATAAAATTACATTCCTTTCAACACACCTTCTGTTTTCTCCAACATCTCATCTGTAAAATCCAAATGTGTAACAAAACGAATGGCTTGTTTACCAAAGCCTACAGCCTTAATATTGTTATCTGCTAATTTTTGTATAAATCCTTCTGGATTTATTTTTTCGCTCAAATTAAAAATGATGATGTTCGTATCTACGGGCAATACGTTATCAATATAACTTAAACTACTCATTGTTTTTGCTAATTGCTTCGCTCGTTTGTGATCTTCTTTTAATCTTGTGACATTGTTATCCAAAGCATAAACCCCTGCAGCTGCTAAATAACCTGCTTGACGCATTCCACCACCAAAAACTTTTCTAACTCTTCTGGCTTTTCTGATAAATTCAGTTTCACCCAATAGCAATGAACCAACCGGAGCTCCTAAGCCTTTAGATAAACAGATAGAAACAGAATCAAAACAGGCGCCTACCTCCGAAGCGGAGTAACCTGCTTCTACAATGGCGTTAAAAATTCTTGCACCATCTAAATGGTAATTCAATTTATTTTTTTTGCAAACTTCTGACACTTCCTGCATCTGTTTTAAGGAATAAAAACTTCCTCCTGCTCTGTTTGCAGTATTTTCGATACAAACCAAACTCGTTTTTGTTAACCAGTCGTAAATAGGATTCACACTTTCCTGAACTTGTTGAGCAGAAACCCTTCCGCGTTCTCCCTGAATTAATTTTGCCTGAACTCCTGAATTGAATGCAATTCCTCCACCTTCGTAATTATAAATATGAGCGGTGGCATCACACAATACTTCATCACCCGGATTCGTATGTACTTTAATAGCAATTTGGTTTGTCATGGTTCCAGAAGGACAAAACAAAGCGGCCTCCTTTCCAAATAACTTTGCAGACTTTTGCTCCAACGCAATTACAGTTGGCTCTTCGGCAAACACATCGTCACCCACTTCTGCATTAAACATTGCCTCCAACATTGCTTTTGTTGGTTTTGTAACAGTATCACTTCTTAAATCTATTATCATATCTATATTTTTTTCATTATCACCCCCTCTCCACATGGAGAGGGGATTAAGGGGAGAGGCCTACTTTTTTCTCGCTATCATCAACCCATCTCTAACCGGCAACAATATGTGCTCTACACGTGAATCGTTATGAATTTTTTTATTGTAATCGTGAATTGCTTTTGTATCCACATCCATTTTTGATTCATCATCTAATACTTTCCCGCTCCACAATACATTATCGGCAATAATAAATCCTCCGCTTCTTACTTTATCAAATACTAAATCGTAATAAGCAGCATAATTTTTTTTATCGGCATCAATAAAAACCAAATCAAAAACCTCATTGATAGTTGGAATAATTGTTAATGCGTTTCCTACATAATGCTTTACCTTATCCTTCAAACCTGCTTCTTCAATAAAAGAACTAACCATGCTTTCCAGTTCATCATTGATATCGATCGTATGAAGCTTTCCGTTTTCTTGTAAACCTTGAGCTAAGCAAATGCCAGAGTAACCGGTATAAGTACCAATTTCCAATATTTGTTTTGGGTGCAACATTTTACTGAGCATACTTAAAACATTGCCCTGCATGTGCCCGGATAGCATTCGGGGCATCAACACTTTTGCATGCGTTTCCCTGTTTAACTTTTTTAGCACATCCGACTCGGCTTGAGAATATGCCAAAGCATAATTTTCAATTTTTTCGTCAATAAATTCCATTTATTTAAGATTTGTAATACGAATGTACATAATAATATGCTTGTTAAAAAGAAATGAAAAAAAACCTTTAAAGTTCAATATTGGCAAAGCATTTACCAAATAAAACAGTCAAAAAAAACAGCCTTTTCAACGACCTGATGTTTATAAGTTTAAATCCAGTGAAGTTGTAACTCCTTATATTATAGAGAATTTAGTAGGGTTAATGGAAGGACTATGTCTATTCAATTGCATTAACGATAAATTATTTTTATGAAAAAAATACTTGTCATTTTTTCTCTTCTATTCCTCTTTATCGGTGCTTTTGCGCAAAAAAGTCTGAAGCCTAATTTAAAGCAACTGAGTAAAGAAGAGACTAAAAAATTGAATGATGCAGAATATTTTTACACAGAAGAAAACTACCTAAGGGCATTACCTCTATTTATTGAGCTAATGACGGCACACTCAACTGATTTATACCTCAAATTTAAAACGGGGATATGTTATTTAAGAAAAAGTGATGAAAAAAGCAAGGCAATTCCCTTATTCAAAGAAGTGCACGCGGGAGATCCGGGCAATCAAGACATCAATTTTTATTTAGGAAGAGCTTACCATCTAAATTACGATTTCGAATCGGCTATCGTTTCTTTAAATGCCTACCTTGCTCAAAAACCGGCCCCTTCAGTGAATCAACAGTTATTAGCAAAACGATATATTGAGAACAGCAAGAATGCGAAAGTGTTCATGGAAATAAAAGTAAAATGTGAGATTACAAACATTGGCAATGTAATTAATTCTGAAAACCAAGAAGGTGTTCCTGTAATTTCTTCTGATGAATCCGTTTTAATTTACACTTATTCAGGTCCAAGAAGTACGGGAGGTTTAATGGATGAAGAATTTAATCCAGATCCAAATGGTATTTATTATTTAGATGTGTTCATTGCTCAACGGGTTGGTGAAAGCTGGTTAAATCCGGAAAGTATCGGAATTAATATCAACACTAAAAATCATGATGCAAGTATTGCCTTATCCTCCGATGGACAAAAACTATTCATATTCCACAGTACAGAAAAAGATGGTGGCGATATATATATGAGTACATTAAAAGGAAGCACTTGGGGTGAAGCAGTTGCATTGGGACCAAACATCAATACAAAATATTGGGAAGGAAGTTGTTCCTTATCCGCTGACGAACTTACATTATACTTTGTAAGTGAACGTCCAGGAGGATTGGGAGGCAGAGATGTATATATAAGCAAAAAAATGCCTGATGGTAGTTGGGGGAAAGCAGAAAATCTAGGTCCGACTATCAATACAGCTTTTGATGATGATGCTCCATTTATTCATCCGGATGGAATCACTTTATTTTATAGTTCGCAGGGGCATAATAGTATTGGTGGATACGATATTATGTATTCAACTTTCAAAGACAGCAAATGGGGCGAACCAACAAACATTGGTTACCCTATTAATACAACTGAAGACGAACGCTATTATGTTTTAACAGCTGACGGAGAACACGGTTATTATTCTTCTGACATGAAAGGTGGTTTTGGACAGCAGGATATTTATTCCGTTACACCGGGATTTTTTGGCGAAAAACCTATTCTTGCATTAGTGGTAGGAACAGTATTTGCCAACGATCAGGCAGTTGATGCAACCATTAATGTAACGAATACTGAAACGGGAGAAAAACAAGGAACCTACCACTCCAACTCTTCAAGCGGTAAATATTTAATTGCTCTTACACCCGGAAACAATTATAAAGTAGCAATTGAAGTAGAAGGTTATGAAGCTCAAATACAATATGTAAATGTAAAAAGTTTAGAAACTTTTGTACAAGTTCAAAAGGACTTTAAATTTTATACCGATGAATACAAAAATAGCAATGGCATAACAGCTATTAAAGATTCTTCCAATCTGGTTCAGATGCAAATCAATAATCAGATAAAAATATACAACGAAGAAAGAAAAGCGGAGATTTATGAAGCAAGAGTTTATCAAGACATTATTCGTAAGTATGGTGAAGTAAAAAAAGAATGTGTTACTTATTTATTGGAGTTAGGAACATTTGAAAAAGCAAGTGATTTCAATCCTCAAAAACTGGTTGGCTTGGGAGATATTCAAGAACGTAAAGATTCATTGGGAACAACCTATTACTTTTCAGGTTTTGAAACTCTTTTAAATGCTGAAATACTTAAGTACAAAGTAATTGACAAAGATACATCACTAAAAAATGTTGTTGTTACCGTTAACGATTGCAACAAACGGAAACTGGTTCAACAATATTACGCTTACGAATACACCCGTAAAGATTACACTGCACCTACAGACACAAAAGTAATTAAGGAGAAAAAAGGCATTGTTGATTTAACTACTGGTCAAGTTGCTACTAACTTAGTGAAAGATGAAGGAAAGTCAGAAATTTCAGGTTTAACTTATAAGTTAGAAATTGGCGCAGTAGACAATCCGAACGATTTCAAATTACAATCGCTAAGCAAATACGGCAAAATTGAAAGCAAAACGTATCCTGATGGAAAAACAAGATACACACTTGGACCTTTCAAAACATTAGCGGAAGCAGAAGCATTTAAGAAAATGATTATTGAGAAAGAACCAGATGCTGCTCAAGCATTTGTAACTGTATTTTATTTTGGTGTACGCAAAACATTAGAAGAACACAACAATCCATGTAATCCAAATGCGCCAAGTGATTTCTCTGCATTTATTGGCAAAGATTTAAACGACAAAGAAGTGTACAACAAGTTGATTGACATGGCAAGTAATAATTGTGCTGAAGGGTTAATATTTAAAGTTCAGATTGGTGCTTATCGCAAACCACAGAATTTTAAACATAAAAACTTAAACAAGTTAGAGCCACCTCAAACATTGGTTACTCCATATCCGGATGGAATCACTCGTTTCACCATGCGCGAATTCACAACGATTAAAGACGCAGAGGCATTCCGACAAGAATGTATCCGATTAGGAACAAAAGATGCATGGATAACCGCATTTTACAATGGAAACAGAATGTTGTTGCAAGATTTGATTGCTAACAATTTCTACAATAGAAAAATCAACTAAACAAATAATTGTTTCTCAAATAAAAAAGCTTCTCAGTACGAGAAGCTTTTTTTATGCTTAATACTTTCTGAAAGCTACTTCTCCACGACCAACTTCACAGGCTTCACAACATCTTTTCCTCCATCAATAAATCTGCAGAAATAAGTTCCGCTTGACAAATCATTCAATGGAATCATCATTCCGTTATTTAAAACTTGTTTGTAGGGAACAGAAAACAATTCTCTTCCCAATACATCAGAAATAATTATTACTGTTGAATTAGTAAAGACTGTATTCTCCGTATTTACAAACACATAATCGGTAGTTGGATTAGGGAAAAGGCTAATCACATTATGAGATTCAGCAACATCATTCACACCAAGCGTATAGCAATTTCCAGGCATATTTGCATCCAGCCAATCAATTCGTTCGGTAATCCAAGCTTTAAATAAAGCAATATCACCAGCAAAAGTAGCAGGTTGAGTGCCTATTTCAGGTGTTCCTACATCAATTCCTAATGTACCCCATTTGTCCTGGTGACGCATTTGTGCTGAATCCAAAGCAATGGCAGTTGAATCGATGTAATTAAATATGTAGGGTGTATTTAAAATTGTTCCTTTAAAAGTCAACCATCTACATTTTACTTCGTTTTGAAAAGTAGTGTCTTGCAACATTCTTACATACCAGCCATTCGAATTTACATCTGGACCGCAATCATTAATTTTATGAGCCCAACCCGAACCGTCTGTAGCAGAAAAAATTCCACAACCAGGAATATCAGCCCAAGCCCAATCAAAATCCCAAACCGGACCAGCTTTTAATTTCCCGCCTTTATCATCTCTATTTTTATTCATGTACCAGCTCTTTTTAAATCCATCATTGTTGCGCGACAATTCATTCACAAGTAAATAATCGATAAAAGAACCAGTACTTAAATATGCTCGATAACCCGTAACAGGATCAGCATATGTTGGACTGTACAAGGCGCTTTCTAAACTATTAATATAGGTTTGAATGTATGTTTTTTGTTGAGGCGTAATTTTATCAGGTTGTGGATAATCATAAACCAAATGCACATCATAAGTAGGATGATCTATTGGATTATAACTAAGCAGCCAGCTGTTTGTTGCGTCCCAATAATCGTTTTTAATAATGTAACCACCCGTAAGTTGCAATCCTGCATTATCCGTTGAATCTAATTTTGATAGATCAACTCTATTACTATCTCGTTTAATTTTTTCAGATAAAAAATAAATTCCTTGATACTGACCATTAATAATTACTTCACAATGTTTGGAACGGGTTGCATAATGTCCCATTTCATCAAATAGTTTATTTGCCAATGTATTTCTAACATATACTTTATCATTATAGGTAGCCAACAAACACCAATCATGCTCTGCAGGCATTCCTAAAAGTATGGTATCATTCTTAGCTAATGAAGTAGTTCGTGTTTCAACAGAATATGGTTTCTGTGGCAAACTGGAAGAAAAGGCGCCACGAATTTCAATCCCGATATTATTATTATAAGCATTGGGTGCATCTGTAACATAATTGGTAACACCTGGACCATTATAAATAATTTTCATGTTTGCATTAATCTTAGGCTCATTCACAATAGTTTGCGAAAAAGTATTGATCAACACTATGGGTAAATTAGAAGAAGTAAACAAATTTGGAAGAGGCGCACCAGTACCAAAAGTGATGTCCCAGCTCAACAAATTTCCCATATCCGCAGCATACGTATCCACAATTCTTAATTTCCAAATTCCGTTTCCATTCTGTCCGTTATTTGCGTTACCAAGTGTGTTCATGGGCTTAAACGTTCCGGTAAAAGGAGCTGTTCCAGAAACAATTGAAGTAGCGGCACTCTGACTGAAACAAGTATTGGTAAAATTATCGTCACTACCACCAACATATGATAACAGCATAATATCTGTTCCATCAGGAGCAATCAAATTAATATTCAAATCCGAGTCCCAAGTATGTGTAATATTAATACAGACACTCACCAAACCATTTGTGCCGTTTAATGTACTTGGTGTTAATCCAGAAACATTCAATAAAAAATCGTTATTTAGTCCATCATCAGAGATTGGACCAATTGCTCCTGAATATGTTTGTGAGAAACTGCTTATTGAAGCTATTAAAAAAGCGGTTGAAAATAATTGTTTCATGCTAATATAGAATTTGTGAACAAACAAATCTACATTAAAAACAATAGTTTAACCCAAATTATTCATTAGAAAAAGCTAATGAATAATCGATATAAGAAAATCAACCCTTTCGAGGCACAAAAAAAACTGCACCCAAAAGGTGGTTTTCTAAATCGGGGTTAACCCAACTAATGCAAGTAGCGCAGCAATTTCATTGCCTTCTATTGCATAAGTTGAGTTTAACAAATTGATATTATGCTATTATTTCCTGAACTCGACCAATTTGACGGGTATCTATCTGAACTTTAATACCTCTCGAATGAAAAGCAGCACTCGTAAGTATGAACTGCACCTTACCTCTTGTTCTTTTTCCAGTTCGCTGGTCCTTTTTTAGAACAATATCAACCTCCTGCCCTAACTTTATATTAGCGCGAAACATATTGGGTGTATGCGGAGTGTTTAAATTCATTGACATTTCCACAAATTTAATTATATTTGGATAGAGTATATACATCAAACTATGAAAAAAATATTATTATTCTCCATCTGTCTCTTTTTATTTGCAGATAGCTTCTCACAAGGAGCTATGAAAACTCGTAAATGGAGAAAATCTGAAAAGGATTCGCTTTTAAAAGCACAAACCTTTTTTATGGAGGAGGATTATCTTTTGGCATTGCCCATTTTTGATAAGATAGAACCTGTCTCTTATACACATCTCCGAGCCCA
>ENA-ORBV01011089-ORBV01011089.1-microbial-mat-metagenome-genome-assembly--contig:-NODE-11089-length-14247-cov-5.804587_pt1 | contig 14247 bp, 12 predicted proteins | sample MGYA00237777_ERZ505514 | MGnify/ENA primary metagenome ERZ505514 (study PRJEB26160, sample SAMN06269048) | microbial mat metagenome | isolation source: Oligotrophic lake microbial mat | place...
TTTGGTGGGCTAAGAAACCGCCCCTCCTGCACCAACACATGATGTTCAAACAAGTGTTGTCAGAGACTAGGACTTTTGGATAACAATTTTTAGTTGAATCTGGAAAGCCTAGCCAACATGTCACCGGAAACCAAACTTGGAAGCCCAGATCTCTGTTTCCCTTCACACAGTGTCAAGCGCTTTGAGATTTTTCCTGCAACATTTGTGTTGTCTCAAAAGAATTTGAAACAATTTGACCAGACCCAAATTTCCAAATCCAAAACCTAAAAACACATTTTTCAACACACGCTCAATCTGTCACATCACTGTTGCAACGATGATGGATAACTGCATGAAAGGAATGTTAGAATTGCCACTGGTTGAGTTTCTTTGCTCCCATGTCGATTTTATTAGATTCAATTTGCATAAAGAGGGCAATGCATGTCTGCATGACACCCAACAGGAGGAAATTCTTCTAAACATAGCCACAGCTCCCTAGCTGTGTTGCTGGTTTTCGACCTGCACAGGGGGCTTAATTGAAGAAGAAGGCCCCAAGCGGCAGCAAGGTGTGCCCACCTACTACACCACTGTAACCACGAGTCGGAAGATCCCCAGTGGTAGTTTTCTAAGTGCTAAAGGAAGTGAAAAATGGGCATTATAAATGCTAGCTAGCTGTTAAAGTCCTTCCTAATCATCAAAGATAAGGAATGCTCTAAAAGCACCTCGACATAGCAGTGCAGAATCGAATTTCAACTTCATCGCGTAGACGTTCTGAGGACTGAGTGATAGCTCACTCGGCGAACCAAGAGATCTTCGCTATCCTCGGCATCGTCCGAGCTGTCGTCATAAAACTCGGAGGCAACCTCTTCGATGCTGGAACTTTTACTATTCTTCCGCAGAAACTGGGCCCGCTTCTGATCCAGGATGTCGTTCATTTTTTCAGAAGTTTCGGAATTGTCGTGTTGTATATTCATCTCGTAATAATCGATGGCTTCGGCCCTGCCACCACGCTGTATACGAATGTTGTCGATGTCATCTAGATCTACCTCCAGTTTGCCATCGGCCGCCGGTTGTAGGATCGGGGCAAACGTGTATCCAACATGTAAGTTTTTGTAGTCGTATACGTGTAGGCCGTATACGTCGGACCCATTCACATTACTCGTACCCGAGAAGGAGACAATCAGTTGCTGAAAATTCACATTCTTGCGGATGTACTCAGCCTGGCATGCCTCCGCCGACCAGAGACCTCGGCACTCCCTGACCATGCGACGCGCTCTCTCTGTCAAAAGCGGCGAGTCAGCATCCAACACGTGGCGAATCGTCCAAACTCGATTAAAGAACGGGTGATTGTCACAATCAATTTTCAAGCTATAAAAAAGTTTCTTCGGAGCAAGTCCTCCCGTTGGGTCTTCTTCAACGCAAATCGCTGCTTTCCTTCGCTGCTTTTCTGTTTTTGGCGGAACCAATTGATCCATACTGGGGGTGCGTGGTGGGCGCCTCATTATTCTCTTTTTGAGAAGTGCCTTTTCAATGGCTTCGTGACCTATTATCGAGATTCGCCTAAGCACGCGAACTTTGTTTTCGGTAGGGTCATGATCGGAATCCCTGTCGTTTGCCAGACCTGTTTTCCTTGGCGATGGCAACGACGACCGGCGAGAACCGCTACCATTATGCGAAGAATCATCCCTCATGCTCACACTATCCATTGCCCGATTAAATGGCTTTCGAATGAAATTACTTGCCTTACTTGCGGACTCTTTCATTCCCTTCAGCATATTCAGGTTTGCCGTCACACCCATGACACTTGTGATGACAGTTGTCGCCATACCGCGACTATCGGTCTCCTTTTCCAGTATTGTACTCCCAACGACGCTCACTTTAGAATTAATAATCTCGCCGTTGCCAATATGAAACAAACAATTGGCAATACGGAATTCTAAGACAGGCGGGGGAAATTTGGAACGTTCCTTTTCCAACTCAGCAAGAGGCATTTCTTTCTCATCGTTGCATCGATCATCGTCGTCATCCGTGTACATAACTCCTGTTCCAAACCGAATGATCATGCGTTGGCTAAAGCGCACACTTGCTGCAGACTTTGCTCTAGAAATTTTCCCAACAATAACAGCGCCGCAAAAAGAAGCGAAGATGACCCCTACAAACGACTCCAGGGAGACTAAGGCTGTCATGAAAGCACAGTTGAAGCTCTTTTCCTCTGGCTCTCTCCGCACTTGCGGGTGGACTATACCGTACCCCTGGAAAAGCATGGCACCGATAGCATTATGTCAGCGATAAACGACTTCCGGCGCTCTGCAAACAATTCGTTGGTTTCCATTTACCACGTACCACTGTGGAAAAGGTAGTCCAACTAAGGGAAAAAGCATCCAAAAAATGGGTCCCGCCTTCTTCAAAATTATATTTATAATTCACGCCCAGCATTTGTATACATTGAGGTTGGAAATAAGCGCCCAGATATATGCAAGTGGCAAACACGCAAACTAGACCCCAAAAGGCCAAAGCTTCAGAGAGTAGGACGATGGGGAAGGGAGCACGAAGCGACCAGGTCAAGTAAGTTGTCAAAAATCCTGGCTGTACGGATTGTGATTGCAATTGCTCTTTGAACTACAGAGAACACTGTGAGAAATTATGCCCACAGAGGCAACAAAAAGTAAACACCGAAACCATTGCACTTACAGTGATCGACGACAACAATTTGGACTGTATCCTGTACTGTGGCTCGTCATAACCACCGTGCATACTCTTTCGTTCAAAGTCATCATGTCCAGTCCTAACAACCATTTTCCGTCGACGTTCCGCTGGATTCATTGCTTGTGGATAATCAACGATACGTTGAGCTACGACTTCTCTCTCTGTCTCTCCACCAGTCTGTACATCACAGCTTCGACTCTTGCGGATAACCTTAGGTTGATAGTGTGATTGTTCTCGCGAAGCCCCAAACATCACTGAGTATCGGTTCGTTTGAAACCTATGGTCGCTCAACCTGCCCCTTAGACTTGCTCTAGCTGCTTCTTGTTCTTTGACTTTGGTTCCCAAATCCATGGACAATGACCTTGCTTTTTTTTTGAACCCCTTGGCGGGTAAGGGGTCCCCGCACGGGCTGTCACTTTCGACATCACTGTCGTCAGGTTTATAGATAATTCGTTCTGACTTCGTCGCTCGAAAAGAACTTCGACGACTATCATCCATAGAGGCCAAGTGTGGTGACCCTGGCAAGGTTGGAAAGTTCGAACGCAAGCTCGTGCGCGCGGACCTTGGTATGCGAGTTGGCGCTTCTCTTCCTTTTCCTGGGCTTCTCTCATGTAATGAATTTCTGCCTCCCGTCGAACTCCTCCCGGGTGAGTCCAGCCTTTTACTCGACTGTGGCCCAGGGCTGGAAGGAGCTTGTTGTTGAGATTCTTCTCTGCCAGATGAAGCAGACAAAGACAAGGAGGAATTCGAGTAGCCTCCGTCTGGGGCCGAACTAGTTGTGGCTGCTGTGGCAGGCGCAACTTTGAGGACCTCCTTTTCGTATTGTCTCTTTACTGCCTCAAAAGAAACACTCTCGCTATCACTGCCATCGTCGATGCTTGCAAAAGAGACTGATCTATCATCTCTGTCCTTGGCAGGTCCATGGTCAGTTTCACTATTTTCATTTCTGTCGTGATTATTGTTGTTTTTGCTGTGCATAGTGGGGATTTTATTATCAGGGAGCTGTTCGTCGTCCTTTCCAAACAAACGTTTTTCTCTCACTGAAGTTGCGGGCGACTTGGGCATTCCTACGGTTTCGGTTTGATCTTCTTGCCCCGTACTGTTGGCGCGACTCTCCACGGTGTCATTCTCATCAGGGCTAGCTTCTGCCGCGGCCGTTTCCACGTCGGAACTGGCATCTTGTGAGGGTCTTCCTGATGCAACTAATAGCAGAGGCGCGCCTTGTTGCGCCTCTTTCTCGAGGACCGGCGGGGCTGCCTTCTCGTCCATCTGCTCTCGGTTCCGACTTCCTCCTCTCTATTGACAGGGGTACGCAGTTGTGGAGGTTACGAATGAAGCCTACAGTACTGGCTAATGCTTGATGAAGGGAACGATGCCCAGTGCCGGTTTATTATTGTTTTGATGAACAGCAACGTTGCATGGTAATAGCTAGCTATTAGATAGCTAGCTAGCTAACTACTACTAGCTAGTAGGTGAATTGAATGAATCCGCTTTATTTGGTGCTTTCACCAATAGAATCATAGTAATACTAGCTAGCTACTACTACTAGCTAGCTAGCTAGCTATTAGAGCTGTTTTCAACCGACTTACGCCAGGCAAGGTCGCGTAACTACACGCACTACGTCGTATTGGAAACGATCAGAACGATGGAGGGGTACCCGTACGTCGTACGTACGTACATACACCGGTATGCAACACAGTATTCTATCCTCCGGGGCAAATGGGTACTAGCTAGTACCGCCCGAGCAGTACCAGTTTACAGTCGGTCCACACGAGGTGCCCATTTGCTCATTTCTTTCAACAGCCTTTCAATTCAACTGTTTCAATCAACTGATTTGGATCCAAAATGCTTGATTGTGTGATTTCCATACCACCGGGCTTGTTGCTTTCCACTCAACTTTTGATCATGATGGTTTGACTCTCTTCCGCTTTGATTTTCTTGACAACCTTGGCCACTTCGGCATTGGCCTTTGTTGCACCCGCAAGCCCCGCGTCGGTGCCCCGCCCTTCGTTGTCCGAGTTGTTTGCGGAATGTTCTAAGATTGCCAATTCGGTTTTAGAACTTGTCGGTAAGCTTTTGCTGACCACTGTCATGGAAGGATGCGTCACTGAAGTGATTGCCAAATTAGAGTCATCCAATCCTCTTTATCTTTCAACTCCACTGTGGGAAATGCACCACTGGTCAAGCTTAACGCTGTCACGGAAGGATGCATCCCTGAAGTGATTGCCAAATTGGAGTTGTCCAATCCTGCCAATTCCGTCAAGGATCGCATCGCCTACAGCATGATCCGTCAAGCTGAACTACATGGTGACATTGCTCCTGGAAAAACAACCCTCGTGGAACCAACATCAGGAAACACTGGAATTGGTCTTGCCATGGTTAGTGCAGAGCAGCACACTGGGATCATTTTTCATTGCACATGTCGTCTTTTTGTTGTCTCATCAAAACAATTCAACGTTCTTTTTTCATTTTACCGGAAAATGACCCTGCACCTTGCAGCTGCCTCCTTGGGACACAAGCTAATCCTGACAATGATGGAGTCGATGAGCATGGAACGTCGTGTCTTGTTGAAGGCTTTCGGCACCAATGTCATCTTGACACTTGCTGCCAAGGGAATGGGAGGTGAGTTCAACTTCTTTTGTATTATGTTTAATTTTCATTGCTTTCTCTTTCTTGTCAACATTTTGCATCTCCATCAGTCATTTTGTAAAACATTTGACTAAATTCGCAACTTTCTGTGCATAGGAGCGATCGCCAAAGCTGAAGAAATTGTTGCTGGACTTGGCACTGAAGGCATGCTTGTGCAGCAATTCAATAACCCCGACAATCCATTGATTCACCGTGAAACAACTGGCCCTGAAATCTGGAGAGATTGCGATGGAAAAATTGATATTCTTGTGGGAGGAGTTGGAACTGGTGGCACCTTGACCGGGTGTGGACAACACTTGAAACCTCTCAACCCAAGCATGCAAATTGTTGCCGTCAACCTGTGGAATCTGCAGTTCTCAGTGTAGGCAAGCCTGGTCCACACAAAATCCAGGGAATCGGAGCTGGCTTCATCCCTGGCAATGCCGACCCTTCTCTTCTGGATAAAGTCATTCAAATCAGTGGCGAAGATGCCATGGCGCAGGCCCGCAAGATGGCCACGCAGGAAGGCATCTTTTGCGGAATTTCCAGTGGGGCAGCTGTTTTGGCAGCTGTGCAAGTGGCCAAGCGTCCAGAGAATGTCGGAAAGCGCATCGTTTGTGTCATCCCTAGTTTTGGAGAACGACACCTGTCCACAGCTCTCTTCCAGAACTTGTGGGACGAAGCAGCAGCTCTCAAACCAGAAACTGTCGAGACTTGAGCTAACTGATGTATTAGTTATTTAGTTGTTTTTTATTGGGTTCGAACTTTCATCCAGGATCCAGCCTAATTAAATAAAGCAATAATCGTGGGCAATCCACAAGCAGCAGGGGCAAGTTTTGCATGTTAAAAACCGCGCTCTCAACTATTTTGTTCAGAGCTTCAAAGCATCGGCTTCCTACCGAATTTTGATGCACATGGATTGTCGCCGTGTGATATTCCAAACCAGCTTTTTTGTACTCCAAAATTACATGTAGTCTTAGAAACCAAGCTTGCCTTGCTAGCATGGTAACCGTGGTACTGCTCCGCCGAGCGACAGAGGCAAAATAAGAAAGGGGTTATGCTGGGCAAAGTAAAAGACGACAGATAAATGTTCCTGGTTTCCGATACCATCTAACCACTCTTGCGATGTGATGGTGCCAGTACTATTCATGTTTCCTCTCAATAGACGATTTCTCCCGGATCGGTTGAGCAGCAAATAAAAGTCGACGAGCTCCTGCAATTTTTGAAGGCCTGTAGGAACCGAGCTTCTTCCTCGTTTGTTTACCCTCAAGGCTTCCAAACTCTTATTTTCGTTGATGAGAACGTCGAGGAAGCACATTATATCTGGCTTGAGCGGTTCCAAGTCCAATCGGACATACAGGTGCTTCAAGGATACGTTGATTCGCAGGCTATCAGCAATATTTCTTATTTTGGCATTGCCACCCACGCCCAGCGTTAGATTCTGAAGCGTCGAGTTCCTCTGCAGCATTCGAGCTACCAGGTCGATGTAATCGTCGGTAAAGCTTACAGAGGAACAGTCCAATGTTGTCAGTCGAAGAGAGTTCTGCACAGAATGAAAAAAGTTGTCTGCTTCCAGCACTTCTGTAAAAAAAGGACTCGCAGGGTGCACTATTAAGTTTCTCAAAATACCTTGCTGAATGAGGCCACTCAACTTGGAAGCTGGGATGAACTGGTCAGTCCAGGGACCTAAATTCTGTAGGCACGGGAGCTCAAACAGCACATCAATGAACTGATTTGTATCAAATTGGCAAGAAAACGACTTGAAGGTTGTCATTTGCTTTTGTTGGCTTACTGCAAGCATCAGAGGACGCAAATCTCCTTGAATGTCCAAATGATGCAGTTCCATCACCTCCACGCCAGCTTCATTTTTGTTCCCTCTCAAGAGCTTTGCAAGATCAGAAGCTTGAATGGAATTGCTTACACTTCTACCAGGATCCGATAATTCTCTTGGCGCAGTGACCTGCAATCGTCTCCAGTACTTGTCAAAGGATACAATGAGATGCGTGAACGACACGCCGCCCCCCTCCTGCTCAGCTGTGAGAGCCTTGTTCAATTCACCTTCATGGTAAAGATCAATGTCCAACGTTGGCGGATCCATGGCATTGCTAGCCAATTTCTTTCCAGTAAAAGAAATTCAGTAAAAAAATCGGGTGAAGCTGCGGCGTGATTGTGTTCCATTTCGCCCCATGATCATCATGACCATCGTGTCGTCATGGAGACTGAATGAATCATGGAGACTGAATGAATCATGATGACATGAGTGCTTCTGTTCGCGTTTTTTAAGGATTTGCGAAAAGTGGGAAGGCGGGTACTGTATCGTATTGCACGTTGCATTAGAACCTTGAAACCAAATTGGGATCCGACGACACTAAGGTAATAATCGAAGCCATGATGTCAATACAACAAGAACGATGCTTTTCCTCCTCTTCTTGGTATTCTACACAAAATCAGCGCCATCTTGTAAAGTGAGTGATGGCGAAATTCGTTTTTATTTGTGTGCATGATGGCGTTTCAAATTGAAAAGGAGTGAGTGTGCGACTACTTTGGAAATACCGAACCTTCCAGAATACCTGTCTGGGTCACGAATGGCTGAATCAATGATGTGTTAATTGTTTTATCGATACTAGCTAGTATCATGGATCGAAGATCCAAGTTACTAGTATGGCCAACCGTTCCTTGTTTATATACTTTCGTTTGTCTCATTTTGACGACCCTTTAAATTTGCGAGTCAGTGTAAACCCTCAACTAGCTACTAGCTAGGAGCTATCTTGCTGGCAGAGAAGATAAAATAGTATCTGGATATAACTCAGGCCTGCCACTCCTATCCCTGCCTGCCGGATTTGGATTGTTCATTCCTCGACATTTGCAAAACCCAAACTTGGTTCAGCTTCAGGATGGCTACACTTTGCTTATTGAAGTTGGTGGCGGCTATGGCCACCGTTATGGACGTTGCAATGGTAGCCTCTTTCTCCACGCAGGGCCAGTCAAATCGGCGTGCACCTTTTGGGTGTAGTGCTTGTGCAATCATTTCACAAAACAGAAGGGAAGGCGCAACAAATACACAACCATCTTCAAGAAATAAACTGTTTGGATCCACGAAATGGAAATGTAACCAACGATACGCCACCGCGTCCTCGACGACCGACGCAGCAGTAGAAAATGCTGTAGGCCTCTACCGCCCGTTTGCTGACTATGCATGGAAAACTCTACTTGAAAATACAGACTGGTTTGTCGAAGATTCCAGCGTTCCTGACCAACTTGCTTTGAATACGGCTCCCGCCAAAGGCTTTCCCGAAGGATCGATTGTGAGAATGACTACTAAAGCACTACAACCAACCAAACCTTCTCTGGTACGGTATGCTAGATACGCACTTTTGGAAACACTCGTTCCGTCCAGTGATGATTCATCGTCACCTTATAATTCGACAGCTGGCATTCAAGTATTGAACTTGGTCATATTTCCGTCGGCATCCACCAATCTCCCTGTACTGTAAGTCTATGGTAATAATTATTCTCTTGTTTTTTCTTCCCGTCGAGTTCTCACTCACCGAGGGTGATTCTATTCTCATTGAAATTGAAAGTGGGGCCGATTTTGTCGCCCTTCCAGGAAATCGGCATTTACTGTTGTTGGATGCGCAACCAATGGACGCAGAAAGATCCCATCAGGCTGCTTGGAAAGATTGGCATAAAAAACATGCCATTGGAAGCAGCAGCAGCAGTAAAAATGGCGAACCGGCACCGTCATTTGCTTGGGGTGGAGATATGCCGGAAGCGGTCGCTTGTTATGTCTCTGATTATGCGCTCTGGGCACGCTTGGTGGACATTGCATCATCTGAGGTCAGCAAAAGTAGCAGCAGCAAATCACAATTCAACCCCATTCCAAAAATTCAAACCGATCTTTGGGACGCCTACAAAGACCATTTGGATGTTTATTTGCAACTGTTATCCGACTACGATGGCAACGAGAGCTCCAATGAACAGGAACCCTACATCCATTATCGACTGAACAACGATCCGGCAAAACCAATGTTGAAGTCGCTGTATGGCGAAGAATTCACGAACAGAGTTCTAAACGAAGTTTTGTTTCCAAGCATACGAAAGTCCGATTAACACTCACTTCTACTGATAACTTCTACCTTCTTAAAGTGCCATGTACAAATTTAATTTCAAGAAGAATGCCTTTCGTCACTCATTGTCTAATTATCGAACCCTAACCTCCGCGACATCCTGGACTTTCCAACCAAAAGCCTTCAATCTTCTCCGACAAGGATGAAAGTGGTGTCTGATCATGGCCGCACAAACTCCTCCAATGATTGTGGGTTTCTTCAACAACGGCCATGGCTTCCTCAATTGTTTTAGGCGTGTCAGAGGCTAGGTTGTTTTCGGGCTTGCCGTCACTTGTTTTATACCGTTTCAACCAGTCCCGCAAGCGATCCATTGTTCCAGGCTTCCATTTTTCCAAATCATCCAAAGAGTGAATATGAGCAGCCTCTTGAGCTTCTACATCATCAGTTTCGTGCAAAGCGATACACAGAATCTTGTGATCGGTCTCTCCTTCGTCAATCAACTCCAAGCTTCCCAGAACACGGCAACGACGCAAGCTTCCCATTCGAAGCGGGATGGATCCGAATTCCATGATATCGACAGGATCATTGTCACCACCATAACCTTGAGCCGATTTCAGATTAGGATCTTCCCAGGTCTGTGGGACAAATCCATAATTGAAAAAGGGCGTACCATAGGAATAGTAACGCGGCGAACCGTCCTTGTTGTGATCCTGTGCAATGGCATTGTTTGGATAAGTCTTTTGGACTTCCATCTTGGCTGCCATGTGCATGGGAATCTCCGTCACAAAATGAATAATATTCGGCTCTTCTGGGTTTGCTGGTTTATATGGGATGTCATGCCACCAACTCTCGTACTCAGTTGAACTGATTTGGAATGACCTCCTTCCAAACTTGCCTTCCATTTTTGTCTTTTTGGCGCCCGGGGGCTCGACATTGGGAATGGACCAGGGAATCCATCGTTCTGTTTCCTCTGCATGCTTATAATATTGAACAACTTGATCCCATCCCTTTGGCACCATAAAACCACTTGGTATACAATTCGCCTCGACCAGATCCGTAGGAATATCAGTCGGGCTACACAGAGATGCACCATTTCGGGCCAACAATCGCATTTTTGTTCCCGAAATACTGATGAAGTCGTCAGGCCGCGAATCATCCGGTATTTTCATGACATTGTCCGTGATGTCGTACATAACCTTTACAAAACTCAACATATTCATCTCGCCAGCAATACCGGGGGCATTTTGCAGAACATACCGGCCATGATCGCCGTCGTACAAGTCGTCATCCGGGTGAGCCACGGCATTGGGGCTTCCTTTCATCCCAGCAGGATCGCGACCAACAACGAAGTAGGAAGCACCGGCATTCTTACGAGATTTTGCGTGAAATTGAACTTCCGTTGGTCCCGCGTAGACCATAGGCGCAGGCCAGATAGCCATGACAGTTCTTTCTGGGTCCAGACCTCCGGGGTGTGTTGTTCTACGTCACGCACAAAAAAAGGTCAGCGCAATGAAACAAAAGACAACACTGCATATTAATCAGAATGCCACGACACCTATTGCACGTACCCAGCATCCAATACAAACTCATGCTGCTGCACGCGGACATCCAAAGGCACATCATCATCTTTCGTCCAACCTCCCAAAGGACTCAACCACAAGACAGGTTTCTGGTACCCCTGGCTCTTTAGATCTTCTCCTGCACTTCGCATCAAATAAGCATGTCCCGCGTGCGTTGGATTGCGTGTTTGGAAGGCATAGACTGTGTCAGCACCTTTTTGGTGAAATTCTTGCAGCAACTCCGTCGTCGTCTTGCGCCACTTGTCCAATCCATCGTTGTAGCGGATGCGGTCCAACAACTCCACTTCTCCGCCAATCAAAAAGTCACCCCCGCCGTAAATGTGCTTAATGTATGGATGATCCATATCAATGACACCGTACATGCGAGTAACAATTTCTTCTTTGCGATTGTTGTAGATTTCAGGATCACGTAAAATGGCAACCGTCTGTCCCATCAGCGTCACCAAGGCAACCGCCGACTTTCCACTGCTTTCAATTAACTCTTTGGTAAATGATGTACAGGAAAGTGTGATCGGCAAGGACATGCTGACACGGTGGTTGGCGGGGTATTCTGGGAAATTGGCGAAATCTGTTTTCCTCTGCAGTCGATCCACGTTGCCAGTCAAGTTAAAAGGGTCGGTCAAGATGGAATTGAAATGCAAAGTTTCCAAGAGGGCTCCCTCGCGCATAAATCCCTTCAAAGGAGCCGCCCATCCTTCCCCAATGGTCTGCAACCAATTCAGATCAATATCGTTTATCAAGACAGTCGGAAGCGTTTTGGCTTCGGCAATGCGATCGGCACGAAGGTCGGCAGGAACGTGCAAATCGACGATTTTCTCGCCGTCGGGATTAGGCAACACGGACTCTGGCATGACTTTGGGCGCCCCTTGCAAAATACCGTCTTTTTCCAATTGTCGAAAGAGCATCGTCACAGATTCCTCAATTTTTAATTCATGTGTTTTGAGAGTGATTTCTGGGTGCAAGGGCTCTTCATATGGATCGTCAATGCAGGTAAAATGCTTGAGTTCGCCCGATGCGACCTTGGCGTATTGACCCTTGGGATCACGGTTCTTTAGTTCTTCGACGGGGACATCCAAAAAGATTTCATAGAACGGGATGCCTTGATCTTCGTGTCGTTTACGGACCAAATCACGATCTCCACGGTACGGACTGATCAAACCGACAAGCGTAATAATACCGGCATCACTGAAGAGGGTTGCCAATTCACCGGTTCGCCGAACACTTTCGGCTCGATCTGCTTCGGAAAATCCCAAATCGCGATTCAAGCCCGTGCGCAAATTATCCCCATCCAAGCGATAGACGTGTTTTCCATACAGCATAATCAATTTCTCTTCCAAGGCGGTTGCAATGGTGGTTTTTCCGGATCCGCTGCAACCCGTCATCCACAAGGTGGCACCCTTTTGCCCCAATGCTGCGTATCGTTTGGCAGGAGGCAAGTGACAGGCAGCTTGGGATTCACCGGCTTCGGCTTGTGCACATTCGATGATGTGAGGAGGACTTGACGCAAGAGCTTTGGCGCGAAGGGCGGCCATGACGGCATTGGCTTCTTGGGGATTGTCGAGGTTGGCGCCAGTGGCGGAAATGCTAGGACAGGGTGGGGGTTCGGGGCAGTGCTCAGGGATGCTGCCTCCAATGGTATTAGAAGAAGACGAGGTTAAGGAAGAGGTTGTGGCTGTAGACATGGTAGCATCCAAGCCGGCTCCTGTGGCTCCCATTTCGGCAGTGGCGCCAGCAGCTGTGACTCCTCCAGCCGCCATGCTTCCACCAGCAACGGGCTTTCCCGCCTTTGCCTCAGGAAGCCACTGTTTTCCGCCAGTCATTGTCGTAGTAGGAGGTCCACCACTGACATTGTGGTCTCCGGCCCTCATTTGATTGTGGGACTTGTAAATGGCTTCCGAATCTCCCGTGCGACTGAGCACAAAGACAATGGCCAATAACACACAAAATCCAACACACAAAGGCATTCGCTCATGCACTAGGTCATCTTGATTACCGGCCTCTCCCCCACCGCCGCCGCCTTTGTTGGTCGGCGAAAAGTAACCAGAAATGCCACCTCCTTGGCGTTTGCGATTGTCGTCCTAATAGCAGCAGTGGTAGCAACAGCATGTGCGCGAAATAAAAAAAGGCAATCAATTTGGTGGACAAAAAGTTAGCTATCAATCAGAGATCACCAGACTTCCTCCCCATTACTTTGACAACTTACAATCGACAGCGGAGCGTACGCGTACTTGGCCATTTTAGATGATCGGGAGTTTGCTTGGGTGCCAATTAACGTTACGCCAAAAATTAAGATACTGTTGGGAGGCAACAAACAAAGTCACAAAACCTTTCAACAACAACAACAACCCTGCAGACTCTCACTCTCTTTGCGAGAAAACACAGAATCAATGCTGTTGGTTGGATCTACTAACCAACTATCTAGCTGCTACTGTACTGTATGTAAATAGCTACGGTAGTTGCTGGACTGAAATTAATGTTCTTGCTGCAGTCTGGCAATGATAAATCGAGCACCATGCATGGAGCACCAAGAGCACCTGGTGCCGGTGCGTCCAACAGTCTTCGGCATTTGATTGCGTCGTGAATGAACGCGCGCTGCATTGGCAATGAATGATTGCAACTCGAGCGCTGTAATGTTAGTACTGACATCGTCTGTCTGTCCTCCGCAGCAAATACACGCCAAGGATAATAGATTCTAGTACGACGTAGCTTGATAGAACAGGTGTGCGCACCTCCTTACCATGGCGATCGCCAGGATCTGGACCTTGGCTGACTTCAGCGAAAACCCCAAGTTTTCAAGTTCTCGCCAAATGTTTTTCACGTTCTAAGTGAAATTCACATGTGAAGTGAAATCAATAACCATGAAAAGTGACAACTAAAACTGTGTTAAATTAGAACTGAAATCTGTCAGACTGCAAATCTAGGTTGGTCATGGTCGAGCAGCAAACGAGGTGTGATGTGACAAAGATCAATCTAATCAGACTGCGCACACTATGAAATGTCGAAAGAGTGAGCTCTTGTTGAGCAATCCTCGTGAGATCATCTCAATGCCGTTGCATTGTCCATGACCATGTTTCATCCGCAGATAGCAATTCGTGATGAAACGTGCATGAGTCCGGTCTGCAGGCAGCACAAGTGCGTCAGCAAGGCACGCAACGGCCAATCACCCTGACGTGATGGGCATGCCCATGCTTAACGGGCGGCTAGGAGCCAATTGCCCTTTCAAAATTGTCAATTGCCCTTTCATAATTGCCAAAGCCGCGTGGCACGTCCACATAGGACCCTTTAAA
>ENA-ORBV01011091-ORBV01011091.1-microbial-mat-metagenome-genome-assembly--contig:-NODE-11091-length-14243-cov-4.615770_pt1 | contig 14243 bp, 11 predicted proteins | sample MGYA00237777_ERZ505514 | MGnify/ENA primary metagenome ERZ505514 (study PRJEB26160, sample SAMN06269048) | microbial mat metagenome | isolation source: Oligotrophic lake microbial mat | place...
AATGATACGGCGACCACCGAGATCTACACCTCTCTATTCGTCGGCAGCGTCAGATGTGTATAAGAGACAGGAGATCTACCAGGGCACGTCGGAAGTGCAGCGCATGATCATCGCCGAGCACATCCTCGCATAGGAAGTGCGGAGTGCGCACCCCGCACTACGAAAGAATGTTCTTGGCGATCGTCTGCAACTGAAGGTTCGACGTGCCTTCGTAGATCTGGCCAATCTTGGCATCCCGGTACAACTTCTCGACCGGGTAGTCCTTCACAAATCCATAACCGCCGAACAGATTGATCGCGAGTGACGCCGTGCGTTCGGCCACTTCACTGGCGACGAGTTTGCACATCGCGGCCTCGGTGAGGAATGGTTTGCCGGCATCACGCAGGCGGGCGGCGTTGTACACGAGCAGGCGCGCGGACTCGACGTCGGTCGCGGCGCGAGCCAACTGAAACTGCACGCCCTGATAGTCGGCGATGGCCTTGCCGAACTGCTTTCGTTCCTTCGTGTACTTCAGCGTGTGGTCGAGCGCACCCTGCGCGAGCCCCAGCATCTGCGCACCGATGCCGATGCGGCCCTCGTTGAGGGTCTCGATCGCGACCTTGTAGCCCTTGCCCACATCGCCGAGCACGTCAGCCGCCGACACCGTGCAGTCTTCGAAGATTAGTTCGCAGGTGCTTGACGCACGAATGCCGAGTTTGTCTTCCTTCTTGCCGACCGTGAATCCCGGCGTGCCGCGTTCAACGACAAACGCCGTAATGCCGCGATACCCGGCCTCGGGGTTGACCGTGGCGAACACGATGAAGATGTCCGCCTCATTGCCGTTGGTAATCCACAGCTTGCGGCCATTGAGCACGTAGCCACCGTCGGTCTCCCGTGCGCGGGTCTGCAACGCAAACGCGTCGGACCCGGAGCCGGCCTCCGACAGCGCATAGGCGCCGATGGTCTTGTCGGCCAGTCGAGGCAACATCCGCGCCTGCATCTCCGGCGTCCCCCACCGCAGGAACGCATTAATGACCAGTGTGTTCTGCACGTCGACCATCACGCCGACCGACGGGTCCACCCTCGACAGTTCCTCGACCACCAGCACGGAGTGAAAAAACGTCCCGCCTGCGCCGCCATGGGCTTCGGGCACCTCGACACCCATCACGCCCAGCGCGAACAGATCCGCAATCAGCGCGGGATCCATCTTGGCGTGTTCGTCCATCTCGCGGACGAGCGGGCGCACCCGCGTCTCGGAGAATTCGCGCACGCTCTGGCGGAGGAGGGTTTCGTCGTCGGTCAGTTGGGTCAGGGGCTGGACAGGAGCGGTCATCGGCCTCAGTTTACCAGTCATGGGGTAGACCGCGACCCCAGCCCTCGGCCCCATGGACCCCATGCCCCCATGTTGAGAAAGGCGCAAATGCCTCCCGTCTCGTGGCGAGACACGGTGCGCAACATGGTGAATAATCGAGGACATGGCGACATGCAGGTGGCGGGTGAGGCGTGCGGGGGCCGCAGGGCTGTTGATGGTCGCGTGGGGCCTGGTGGCCAGCCCGGCAGGGCAGCAGACGCAGACGCCGCCGCAGACACAAAGACCCCCCGTGTTCGGGGCCCGTATCGACACCGTCACCGTCGACGTGGTGGTCACCGACCGCAAAGGTCAGCCGGTCACCGATCTGACTGCGGCGGATTTTGACGTCACGGAAAACCGCAAGCCACAAACCATTGATTCCTTCAAACTGATTCAGATCGACGACACCCTCGACGTGGACCCCGCGCGCAATCGCGAAATCCGGTCGCTCGCTGATCAGGAACGTGAACTGAGCAGAGACGACGTGCGCGTCATCGTGATCTATCTCGACGACTACCACACCCGTCTGGGCAACTCGATGGCGATCCGGGAGCGGCTGGCCCGGTTCGTTCGTGGACTCCATCCGCGCGACCTGGTCGCGCTGATGACGCCGCTGATGACGACCGCCGGCGTGACCTTCTCGCGCAACCATGACGCCACCGCGCGGCAGATCATGGCGTTTCACGGGCGCAAGTACGACTACACCCCGAGGCATCCGGCGGAAGAGGTCTATCAGTACCTCACGGCCGAACAAATCGAAGGGCTGCGCAATCAGATCGTCACGACCGGTCTTGAAGGGCTGTGCGTGTATCTGGGCAGCGTGCGTGATGGGCGCAAGTCGGTGATTTACGTCAGTGAAGGCCTGCTGAGCCGGATTCCCCAGGGCGCCCAAACCACGGGCCTCTATGGAGGGACGGGTGGGGCGATGGTCCCGCCGCAAACAATGCAGCAGCAGATGGCGGCGTCGTCGGCCACGTCGGCGGGCACGCAGTCCGGGCAGCTGAACCTGCTCGATCTCATGCGGGACATTTTTCTGGCGGCCAGCCGCAGCAACACGTCGTTTTACCCGTTGGATCCCCGCGGGCTGGCGGCGTCTGAATTTTCCGTCGCCGATCGTGTCGGGTTGTCGGAGGACCGTGCGGCGCTGAACGAGTCGATGGACACGCTCCATATTCTCGCGACCAACACCGACGGCCGGGCGATTGTGAACACGAATGATCCCCAGCCGGCGCTGGAGCAGATGTTGCGCGACAGCAGCGCCTATTACCTGCTCGGCTACACCTCGACCGAGGCGCCGCGTGATGGCAAGTTTCATCCCATCCGGGTGAACGTGACGCGCAAGGACGTCGAGGTGCGCGCCCGCAGCGGGTACTGGGCCTACTCGGACGAGGATGTGAAGCGCGCGGCCAGGCCGTCGTTCAGTCGTCCGCCGGAGGTGGAACGGGCATTTGATGCGATCGCCGATGCGCCCGGAGCCGTGATCCGGAGCTGGTGGACCAGTGCGCGTGGTGCCGATGGGCGCACGTCCGTCACACTCGTGTGGGAGGCGCTGCGCACGACCGGCGCTGACATCCCCGCGCGCGTGAGCGTCACCGCCAGCCGCGCCGATGGGGGGCTCGTGTATCGCGGCCGTGCCGAGCGCGAGGCCGATCCGACGGGCCGCGTGGCGGGACGCGTGACGTTTCCCTCGCCTCCCGGCGCGCTCACCCTGCAATTGGTGGCGGAGACCGGCGACGGGGACCGCCTCGACGCGGATGCGCGCGAGGTGGTGGTGCCCGATTTCACCAGCGTCGCCGCAGCGGTCACGACCCCCGAGTTGTTTCGGGCACGGACGGCTCGCGACGTTCAGCAACTCAAGGCCGCGGCCTTGCCCATGCCCAACACCGCGCGGCTGTTCTCGCGCACCGAGCGGTTGTACGTGCGCTTCCGCGTCTACGCGCCCGGGGGGACCACACCCGCACCCACACTACGGCTGCTCAATCGCAATGGCGACGTGATGTCGACCGTCCCCGTGACGGTCGATCCGGTGCGGGGTGTGGAAGGGGAGTTTGCGCTGGGTGGTGTGCCGCCGGGCGACTACCTGCTCGAGGCGGCGGCCTCAAGTGACGCCGATGCGGCGCGTGTGCTCGTCGCCTTCCGCGTGACCGGCTGAGTCTTCCCACTTGCGACGCCCTGAGGTGTCGCATAGGATGGGCCGCGTGAATCCAATTACAGGCTTGTTGGCGGCCCTTGGCGCATTGACTGTGGTCTATGTCGGCGGTTGGACCAAGTACATCGTCGCCGCGCGCCGGCAACCGGGAGGCGCAAACTCGCCGGCGACTGACTCGCGCCCGCCGAACTTGTTTCAAATCGGCCTTGGTGCAGTTACCAATTTTTTCGACGCGCTGGGCATCGGCTCGTTTGCCACCACGACGGCGATATTCCGCCTCAAGAACATGGTGCCGGATCGCATCATCCCCGGCACGCTCAACGTCGGCCACACGTTGCCGACCATCGCTCAGGCGTTCATCTTCACCGCCGTGATCCCGGTCGATGTGCTGACCTTGATTTCGATGATTATCGCGGCCGTCCTGGGCGCCTGGCTTGGTGCGGGTGTGGTGGCGAAATGGCCCAAGCAGACGGTGCAAATCGGGATGGGCGCGGCGCTGCTGGCGGCCGCCGCATTCATGCTGATGCGCCAACTCAATCTGTTCCCCGCTGGCAGCGAGGCGATTGGCGTGCGTGGGATGACGCTTGTGATCGCCATTGTGGGCAACTTCCTGCTCGGCGCGTTGATGACGCTGGGCATTGGCCTCTACGCGCCCTGCATGATTCTCGTCAGCCTGCTCGGCATGAGCGAGCGAACGGCCTTCCCGATCATGATGGGATCGTGCGCGTTCCTGATGCCGATCGGCAGCCTGCGATTCATTCGCGAGCAGGCGTACAGTCTCCGCACTGCCTTGGGACTGGCCATTGGAGGGATCCCCGGCGTGCTGATTGCCGCCTATCTCGTGAAGTCGTTGCCGCTGTACTACGTCCGCTGGCTGGTGATCGTCGTCGTCCTCTATACCGCAGTCACCCTGCTGATGTCCGCGCGCCGGACCGAAACGACCTGAGCCATCACACGTCGTCAAAAAAAGAGGGGCGCCCCGTGAGGTGCGCCCTTGTTCCTACGCGTACATCCCGCGCAGCTTCGTGACCGTCGCGACCTTGTTGATGGCGACGATGTAGGCGGCGGTGCGCATGTCGGTCTTGTATTTGATCGCCGTCTGCAGCACCGTGTGGAACGCCTCGACCATCTTCCGTTCGAGCCGTTCGTTGACTTCGTGCTCTTCCCAGAAATAGCCGTGACGATCCTGGACCCACTCGAAGTACGACGTGGTCACGCCACCGGCGTTGGCGAGGATGTCCGGCACGATGAACACGCCACGTTTGTGCAGCGACTGGTGTGCGGCAGGAATCGTCGGCCCGTTGGCGCCTTCGACGATGACCTTGGCCGTGATCGAGTCGGCATTTTTTTCCGTGATCTGATTTTCCAGCGCGGCGGGAATCAGGATGTCCACATCGAGGCCGAACACCTTCGACGGGTCCATCGGCTCCGCGCCCGGGAAGCCGTGCACCGTCTTGTGCTGTTCGGTCCAGGCGATGAGGGCGGTAATGTCGAGGCCCTTGGGGTTATGGACGCCACCCTTCCAATCGGTGACCGCCACAATCGTCGCGCCAATCTTCTGGAGCAGGTCGGCGGAGACCGAGCCGACGTTGCCGAAGCCCTGCACCGCGACGGTGGCGCCCTTGATCTCGAATCCGAGGTGCGCCGCTGCTTCACGGGCGGTGATCATCACGCCGCGGCCCGTGGCTTCACGCCGCCCGAGTGACCCGCCCATTTCGACGGGTTTGCCGGTCACCACGGCCGTGCACGTCGCGCCGACGTGCATGCTGTACGTGTCCATCACCCACGCCATCGTCTGCGCATTGGTGTTCACGTCCGGCGCCGGGACGTCCTTGTCCGGGCCGATCGCATCGGCGATTTCGGCGATGTAGCGACGGGTGAGGGCTTCGAGCTCGCGCTGCGACATCTTGGTCGGGTCACAAATGACGCCGCCCTTGCCGCCGCCGAACGGCACACCCGCCACGGCACACTTCCAGGTCATCCAGGCGGCCAGCGCCTTGACCTCATCGAGGGTGACGTCGGGGTGGAACCGAATGCCACCCTTGGCTGGTCCGAGCGTGATGTTGTACTGCACGCGGTAACCGGTGAAGACCTCGACCTTGCCGCTGTCCATGACAACCGGGCAGGAGACGATGATCTGACGTTTGGGGTGGGTCAGGATTTTCCAGAGGCCTTCATCAAGGCCGAGGAGACGAGCGGCGCCGCCAAACTCCTGGAGCATCGCGCCGAAGACGCTGTTTTCAGACGACATGGGTCACTCCGCGAAAAAAATGCCACAGGCGGGAAGCTCCGCTCGTGGCCAAACCCTTCGAGATTACCGAGGGTCCTTTGCGGATGTCAACGCGCCCGGCCGGACGCCCCCCCGGGGGGCCGCCCATAAGTTGTTGCTGCATATATAATTGACGGTCATGAAACCGGTGTCGACCGAACCAGCCGCCGAGTCTGCCAAAGCCCGGTGGGAGCGCGAGGTGCTTGAGCCCACCCTCACAAAATCTCCCGAGCGTACAGGCCCGTTCACCACCATCTCCGGACGGCCCATCGATCGGTTGTATACGGAAGACGACATCGCCGCGCTCAACGTGGACTCTGACGTCGCCGCCCCGGGTGAATTTCCGTATACGCGTGGCATTCACCCCACAGGTTATCGCGGCAAGTTGTGGACGATGCGGCAGTTTGCGGGGTTCGGCACGCCGGAAGAAACCAACGAGCGGTACAAACAACTGCTGGCGGCGGGTGGCACCGGTCTGAGCGTGGCCTTTGACCTGCCGACCCTGATGGGGCGCGACCCCGATCATCCGCTGTCACTCGGCGAAGTGGGCAAGTGCGGCGTGTCGATCATGTCGCTGGCCGACATGGAGCGGTTGTTCGAGGGCATCACGCTGGCCGACATCACGACGTCGATGACGATCAACTCACCGGCGCCGATGATTTTTGCGATGTATCTGGTGGTCGCCGAACGTCAGGGCGCCGACTGGAAAAAGCTGTCGGGCACGATTCAGAACGACATCCTCAAGGAATTCATCGCGCAGAAGGAATACATTTTCCCGCCGCGTCCCTCGATGAAGTTGATTACGGACATCTTCGAGTTCTGCGCGAAGGACGTGCCGCGCTGGAACACGATTTCGGTGAGCGGGTACCACATCCGTGAAGCGGGATCGACGTCGCTGCAGGAGCTGGCGTTTACGCTGCGCGACGGCATCGAGTATGTGCAGTGGGGCATCGACGCCGGCCTTGATGTGGACGACTTCGTGCCGCGTATGTCGTTTTTCTTCAACGCGCACAGCGACTTTTTTGAAGAAATCGCCAAATATCGCGCGGCGCGCAAAATCTGGGCGCGCGTGATGCGCGATCGATTCGGGGCGAAGGACGAACGGTCGCTGAAGCTGCGGTTCCACACACAGACGGCCGGCGTCTCGCTGACCGCGCAACAGCCCTACAACAACGTCGTCCGCACGGCGCTGCAGGCGCTGTCGGCGGTGCTGGGCGGGACCAACTCGCTGCATACGAACTCGCTGGACGAAGCGCTCGCCCTGCCGACGGCGGCAGCGGCGACGCTCGCGTTGCGCACGCAGCAGGTCATCGCCCATGAAAGCGGCGTGACCAACGTCGTGGACCCGCTGGGCGGGTCCTACTTCATCGAGCGCCTCACGCTGGACATGGAGGAAGGCGCCTACAAATACTTCGATGTCATCGATCGGATGGGCGGCATGGTCGCGGCGATCGAGGCCGGATTCCCGCAGCGGGAAATCGCGGAGTCCTCGTACCGATTTCAGCAGGCGTTCGAGAAAAAAGAAAAAATCATGGTCGGCGTCAATGCGTACGTGGATGCGAACGAGCCGCCGTTCCCGATTCTGTATATCGATGATCAGGCGTCGGATCAGCAGTTGGCTCGATTGGCCGACCTGCGCAAGACGCGTGACAACGCGACCGTGTCCCGCACGTTGGACGTGCTGAAGGACGTGGCTCGTGCCGGTGAGAATACGATGTATCCATTGCTCGATTGTGTGCGTGCATACGCCACGGTCGGCGAGATGTGTGATGCGCTCCGCGAGGTGTGGGGCGAATATGAAGAGGTCCCGTCCATCTGATGCGCACGATTCGTGTAGTTATCGCCAAACCTGGCCTTGACGGCCATGACCGCGGCGCCAAGGTGATCGCCCGTGCGTTGCGTGACGCCGGGATGGAAGTGATTTACACCGGCCTGCGCCAGACGCCCGAGATGATTGTGGCGGCGGCGCTCCAGGAGGATGCCGACGTGATCGGCCTTTCGATCCTGTCGGGCGCGCACATGCACATCTGTCCGCGGGTGATGGAACTGCTCCGTGAGAAGGGGCTCACCCATGTGCAGGTGCTGGTCGGCGGGATCATTCCGGACGTCGATATTGAGAAGCTCCGGACCATGGGCGTCACCGGGATCTTTCTGCCGGGCACCCCCATGCAGGACATCGTCAATTTCATCCAGACCAGTGTGCCCGCAAGGGCGGAAGTGATCTGACGCCCGATGGCCACCACCCTGCTCCTCGCCGACGACAGCGTCACGATTCAGCGCGTGATTGAGCTGACGTTTGCCAACGAGGCGATTCGGGTGGTGACCGTGGACGACGGCCACGCCGCAACCGCGCAGCTCGAGGCGGAACGTCCCGACATTGTGCTGGCCGACGTCGGGTTGCCGATGGTGGATGGATATGCGCTGACGGAACTCGTGAAGCGGTCGCCGCTGACCGCCGGTGTGCCCGTGTTGTTGTTGACCGGCGCGTTTGAACCGATTGACGAGGGGCGCGCGCGGCAGTCCGGGTGTGACGGGGTGCTCGTCAAGCCGTTTGAACCTCAACGTCTGGTCGCCATGGTCAAACAGTTGCTGGCGGGACAGACCCCCGGCAACCTGTGGCCCGCCGACATGCCTCGGATCGACGCGCCGATGCCATCCACGCCACCATCACACCCCGCGTCCCATGCGCCACGTCCGACGCCCGGTCGTCGGGAGTCGGTGTCGGTGTCGGAGCCGGGGCCGCTGCCGCCGCCGTCGGCCATTGAAGAAGTCTTTGAAATCGGGCTCGACGATCTCGATATGGCGTTTTCGCGGCTGGATCCTGTCGCGCCACCCAGTCGGCTCGATGCGGACTCTGTCTCGGACTTCCAGCGGGACATCCAGGAGCTGAGAAGCACCGCGCCGTTCCCGGAGTCCGCGCCGCCACAGGCCGCGCTCGCCGCGCCGGCAGTGTCGCACCTGCCCGTGGAGGAGGCGACGCCGCTGGACCCCCTCGATCTCGAGTGGGATCTGCCGACACCCTCCACGGTCGTCGACGCCGTCCCGATGTCGTCGTCGTTTGCTGTCGCACCGCCCGTGGTGCCGCCTCCGCCAGTCGTCGAGCCGCCTCCGGTGGCCGAGCCAACGCCTGTGGTCGAACCGCCGCCACCACCGGTGGAGCCCCCACCCGCGCCGGCGGGCACCGCACCCCACTCGCTGGCGAACGCGTTCTCCGCGTTGCTCGCGGCGGAACAGGCACAGCCGGTTTCGACCCGTCCCAGCGCGGCAATCCCGTCGGGCTCGCCGATGACCGAGACAGAGGTGGAAGATGTCGTTCGCCGCGTGGTCGCCCGCCTGACCGAAACCGGCGAACGACTCATCCGCGAGGAAATCGAACGGCTCAAACGGTAGAACATGTCACTAGAAGGTCTTGAGGAAAAATGGTGTGCGCGCTGGGAAGAATCCGGCGTGTATCGCTTCGATCGCACGGCTCCACGCGCGCGTGTCTTTGCCATTGATACCCCCCCCCCCACCGTCAGCGGATCGCTGCACGTGGGGCACGTGTTTTCGTACACCCACACGGACGTCATCGCGCGGTTCATGCGGATGTGTGGCCGAGCGGTCTGTTACCCGATGGGCTGGGACGACAACGGTCTGCCCACCGAGCGCCGGGTGCAGAACTACTTTGGTGTGCGCTGTGACCCGTCACTGCCGTACGATTCGGCGTTCACGCCGCCCGCGTCACCAGGCAAACAGCCGATCAGCATCTCGCGCCCGAACTTTGTCGAGCTCTGCGACAGGCTGACAAAAGACGACGAGGTCGTGTTTGAAGGGTTGTGGCGGCAGCTCGGCCTGTCGGTCGACTGGTCGATGACCTATGCCACCATCGGCCGTGTCGCACAACGTGTGTCGCAGCTGGCGTTCCTGCGTCTCCTCAACCGCGGTCAGGCGTACCAGCTCGAAGCGCCGACGTTGTGGGATGTTGATTTCCGGACCGCGGTCGCGCAGGCGGAGCTCGAAGATCGTGAGATGCCCGGCGCGTACCACAAGGTGCGTTTTGCGAAACCTGACGGCGGCACGATCGAGATCGACACGACGCGTCCCGAGATGATTCCCGCGTGTGTGGCGCTGGTGGCACACCCGGATGACCCGCGGTATCAGTCCCTGTTTGGCACGACCGTCACCACACCGCTCTTCGGTGTGCCGGTGCCGATTCGTCCGCACACGCTCGCGGATCCTGAAAAGGGGACCGGCGTGGCAATGATTTGTACGTTCGGCGACGTCACCGACGTGATCTGGTGGCGCGAATTGTCGCTGCCCGTGCGCGCCGTCATTCAGACCAATGGCGCCTTCCGCCCGGTCACCTGGGGCGCGCCCGGGTGGGAATCAACCGACGCGGTCCGCGCGCAGTCGCACTACGACCAACTGGCGGGACTCTCCGCCGTCAAGGCCCGCACACGCATCGTCGAACTGCTGCGTGAGTCGGGGGATCTGATCGGCGATCCGCGACCCATCACGCACCACGTGAAGTTTTTCGAGAAGGGTGACCGCCCGCTCGAGATCGTCACCTCGCGCCAGTGGTTTATCCAGACGATGAACGAACGGGCGGCGTTGCTCGATCGGGGACGCGCGTTGCAGTGGCACCCCGAATACATGCGCGCGCGATTCGACAACTGGGTCAATGGTCTCAACGGCGACTGGTGCGTGAGCCGGCAGCGATTTTTCGGCGTGCCGTTCCCCGTGTGGTACCGCGTCCGTGAAGACGGCACGACTGATTTCGACGCGAGGCTCGTGCCCGCCGAATCCCGACTGCCGATGGACCCCTCGACCGACGTTCCGGACGGGTACACCGCCGAACAGCGTGGCGTGCCAGGAGGATTCATCGGCGATCCCGACGTCATGGACACGTGGGCGACCTCGTCGCTGACGCCGTTGATCGTGTGCGGGTGGGAGCGTGACCCGGACTTGTTCGCGCGCACGTATCCGATGCACCTGCGCCCACAGGCCCACGACATCATCCGCACGTGGTTGTTCTCCACCGTGCTGCGCGCACATCTTGAGACCGACACCTTGCCCTGGACCGACACCGCCATCTCCGGATGGGTGCTCGATCCCGATCGCAAGAAAATGTCCAAGTCCAAGGGCAACGTCGTCACGCCGATGGCGCTGCTTGAGGAGCATGGGTCTGACGCGGTGCGGTACTGGGCGGCCAAGGGCGGGCCTGGTGTGGACACGGCGTTTGAGCCGGGACAGATGAAGGTGGGGCGTCGCCTCGCCATCAAAGTGCTGAACGCGTCGAAGTTTGTGTTGATGAAAGATGCGCCCGTCGGGCCGATCACCGAACCGTACGATCGCTCGATGCTGGCCGCGCTCCGGCAGGTCGTGGCCGACGTGACGAAGTCGCTCGAGGCGTTTGACTATGCCTCGGCGCTGCGGACCGCGGAAACGTTCTTCTGGTCGTTCTGCGACGACTACGTCGAGATGGTCAAACGTCGACGCATGAGTGATGACGCTGCGGCCGCGTCGGCGATTGCGGCGTCGCGCCTGGCGTTGTCGATCCAGTTGCGACTATTTGCGCCGTTCCTGCCGTTTGTGACCGAAGAAGTCTGGTCCACCTGGCAGTCGGGGTCCATCCATGTGGCCGCGTGGCCCTCCACGGCGGACATCGATGGCGTATTGAGCGCACCCGCGGACGGTCGACTCTACCTGAGCACGTCGGAGATGCTGGCGGCGCTCCGGTTTGCGCGTTCGGCGAAGAAGCTCGCGTTCTCCACGCCCATCAGGGTGGTGTCGTTGTCGATGACCGACAGCCAGCTGGCGGAGTGGACCCTTGTCCGGCAGGACGTGCTGGCGTGCTGCAATATCGGCGAGTTCTCCGATGCGGTGCTGACGGTCGATGCTGCGGCGCAGCTGGCGGCTGATGTCGAGCCCGTTGCCTGACCAGGCCGACTACCGCGATCTGGTCGCGCGGGCGCTGTCGGAAGACCTTGGTGCGGGTGACATCACCTCCCGGGCCATTGTGCCGCTTGACGTCCGCGCGACGGCTATCCTCCTTGCGAAGTCCTCGTGCGTCGTGGCTGGCCTGCCCGTCGCGGCGGAAGTCTGCCGCCAGGTTGACCCGCAGATTGTGTGGCGGCCTGAGTGTGAGGATGGCGACCGCCGGGAAGCGGGGCAGATTCTCGCAACCCTCGAGGGGCCCGCAGCGTCGCTGCTGGGTGCAGAGCGGACACTGCTGAATCTGTTGCAGCACCTGACGGGTGTGGCGACGATGACGCGCGCGTTTGTGGACGCGGCAGGCGGCCGCATCACCATTCTGGATACACGCAAGACGTTGCCGACCCTGCGCGGTCTCGAGAAATATGCGGTGCGCTGTGGCGGGGGGACGAACCATCGCTTCGGGCTCTTTGACGGTGTGTTGATCAAGGACAACCACATTCGTGTGGCCGGATCGATTCATCAGGCGGTCACACGGATGCGCGAGGATCTGGCGTCGCGCGGTATCACGATGCCAATCGAGGTCGAAACACAGTCGCTGGCGGAAGTCGATGACGCGATCGCCGCCGGAGCGGACATCATCATGCTCGACAACCTTGACCTGGCGCAGATGCGTGACGCGATCGGGCGGATCGCCGGTCGCGCCAGGGTCGAGATCTCCGGGGGCGTGACGCTTGATCGGATCCCCGCACTGGCGGGGATCGGTGCGGACTGTGTGTCGGTGGGCGCGTTGACGCACTCGGCCGGTGCGGCCGACATCAGCCTCGAGATCGAGACGCACTGACGTGACCGCGATCCCTCCACCCGATGTGTGTCCGACGGAATTGATCGACGCCCTGGCGGCCCGGTCCGCGCCGTTCTACTTCTACGAACGTGTGGCCTCGACCAACGATCTCGCGTTGGCGCTGGCGGCCTCGGGCGCGCCGCACGGCACGGCGGTGCTGGCCGATCTCCAGGACGCGGGGCGAGGGCGCCTGGGGCGCACGTGGTGGTCGCCGCCGGGCGCCGGCATGTATCTGTCGGTCGTGGTGAGGACCGAAGGTCTGGCGCCGTACGTGCCGTTGTTGACCCTGACGTCCGGCGTGGCGCTGGCCACGGCGCTCCGGAGTCTGTCGGGACTGCCGGTCGAACTCAAGTGGCCGAATGATTTGGTGATCGGACGCCCATGGCGCAAGCTCGCCGGCATCCTGTGCGAGGCGACGGGTCTCGGGACCACCGGTGCCGTGCCCGATGCGGTCGTGGTGGGCATGGGCATGAACTTGCAGCGATCAGCCTATCCGGCCGACATCGCCGATCGCGCGACGTCGATCGCCGAGGAATGTGGTCAGGACCTGTCTCGCGCGGCGATTGTCGCCGCCGCGCTTGCCGAACTGGATCGCAACGTCGATCGACTGAAGTCGGGCCAGGCCACTGCGGTCCTTGATGAATGGCGGACACTTGCGCAGGCAGGGCTCGACCGCGCGCCTGTTCGGTGGCGCGATTATGAAGGTGCACATCGCGGGATGACGATGGGACTTGATCAGGATGGTGCATTGCGCGTGCGCCGGGCCGGCACCGAGACTGAGACACGTCTTGTCTCTGGAGAAGTGGTGTGGGAGATGTTGACGCGTGAATGACATCGGCGACTACTGTCGGCAGGTGGAGGCCCATCTGACCCGTGTCAATGGCGGCCATCTCGTCCGCATCGTCGGCCCCGGTTTCATGCTGGTGCGCCAATGGGCGGAGGAGGGGGTGCCGATCTCTGCGGTGTTTCGCGGCATCGAGCAGAAGGCCGAGCGCCATAAAGCCGGGGCGGCGAGACGACCGCTGCGCATCGAGTTTTGTGAGGCCGACGTGCGGGAAGTCTACGAGGCATGGCGGCGCGCCATCGGTGTCGGCGCGACGTCTGCGCCTGACGCGAGCGGTGCGTCCGACCAGACACAGGCTGATCGTGGGAGTGGATCGGCGAGACGGGTGACCACACGTGACCTGGACCGCGCCGTTGACCGCCTGATGTCGGCGGCGAGTCGGCTCGAGCTTCCGGACATCCTCCGGGATGACGTGCATCGGGTGCTTGAACAGGTCCTGATCATCAGGGACGCCGTGAAGGGCAGTCGCGGGGCCGCGCGTGAGGGCCATCTCGCGCCGCTGCCCGACCTGGACCGGGCCCTCATGACGGCGGCACACCAGGCCATGACGCCCGAGGCGCTGACGCCGATTCGGCAGGACGCCGAGCGTGACCTGGAGCCGTTCCGTGGCCGGCTTACGACCGACGCGTGGGATCAGGCGATTGCGGTCACGATCGATCGCGGCGTCCGTGGATATTTTGGCTTACCAGAAATTGCAGGCATTACATGATCGAACTCGACATCGAACGACCCGTACCCGGCGGCGACATGTTGGCCCGCCACGAGGGGCGCGTCGTGTTTGTGGCCGGCGCACTTCCGGGTGAACGGGTTCGCGCGGTCATCACCCGGAAACGTGGCGAGGTGTCGTGGGCACAGGTGCGCGATGTGCTGACACCCAGTCCCGATCGGCGCGAG
>ENA-ORBV01011093-ORBV01011093.1-microbial-mat-metagenome-genome-assembly--contig:-NODE-11093-length-14239-cov-6.231464_pt1 | contig 14239 bp, 21 predicted proteins | sample MGYA00237777_ERZ505514 | MGnify/ENA primary metagenome ERZ505514 (study PRJEB26160, sample SAMN06269048) | microbial mat metagenome | isolation source: Oligotrophic lake microbial mat | place...
TTTCAAGCAGAAGACGGCATACGAGATTCGCCTTAGTCTCGTGGGCTCGGAGATGTGTATAAGAGACAGAACAAAATAGTTACTGAAGAATAACAAGAGAGAGGCATAAACATGACAGATGGGAATGTCATTCAATATCCAGGCAAGCATGACGTGATGCTGGGAAGAGGAGGGGAATCCAACTATCACTCGGGCAACATCAGCTTTCGCCACATGGTCTTCTCTTTCAAGGAGGTAAGTGATACTTGGCTCACCCCTGCTGCTCCTGCTGCTCCTGCCATCGTTATTGTTGAATATCCTGTGAAGGTTGGCACCTAACCAACTTGCATTGCATCCCCACTTTTGAATGACTATTGGTATAGAGGTTCCGCCTCGGGTCTCGAGCAGAGAAGAGCAAGGTTATCGATGAAGTAGTAGAGGCCTGGAGGAACCTTGAGCCGCCCGGTAAGTCATGTGTCGGGCGATTTCTTGGACAGTATCGACTCATCGACTGTTAGCAAGAGGCACTCACTTTGTCCAATACATCTCGATGATGACAGGTCGCTTTGTGGCCAAAAAGAAAGCTAGCTCTGGTGAAGTTTTCTGGCACGATGTAGGTGACGACTTGGCCAGGTACGTTCATTCAGATAGACACAAACTGCAAGCTTGGGCACTATCATTTCATTTGATACTACAGTGGCTCTAGGCGATATTTGCGCTAGATTACTAGCCAGAATGAACTTATCCCTTTCTGCTCTCATTGGTTTTCGACACACTCCAGAAAGAGAGCCGCCAAGAGCCTCTCAGAATGGACCCCACACCAGGCCAATAAGGACAAAGAGCTGACCGGTGACACCAATAATAGTAAGAAACGATCCAGATCCACAGATAGCCCAACCTGCTCAGTCGGTAAGTCCTTAGAAACGAGATGACTACATGGCGTGGAATATACGTTCTAACACGTTTGTATTTGTCTTCAGACTCATTCGGTGATCACGGGCAAGGTTACCTATATCAGGACCACGAAGGTCACCACCATGGAAGTAAACGACAGAACACCGACCTTCCCAGTCTAGCTGTTGCAGCTGGTATCGATCATGAAATGGCAACTAGTGGCAGATTCCCTCAAAGTCCGAAACAACAGCACCAGTACTCTCTCCCAGATTTATCTCCACACAGGGGAGCCGAAATGGCAACGGTAGCCCCACCAGCGTCCTCCTTTCTGAGTAGCTCGGATTTTTCCTTTCCCTCTCAAAATCAGATTGGCGCCTTGCCAGATGTTACCGTAATGCCGTTGAATGGTGGTTATGCTTCGAATCTGCCAACCGCTGCAGAGTTATCTGCCACGGTCTTCGAAGACGACGAAAGAAAACCAGAAGCCCAACAAACCTACAATGATAGCAATGACAGTAACCACGATACTGCATTCAGCAAGTAAGTAAGTGTTATTACTGAATGTATAACAGGGTGTGTTGAAAAGGGCGGGTTCCTGTGCTTTCTCTCAGTGCGTATCTAACCCTAATTTTCCAACCAATCAGATGGTTCACGATTGACGGCGAAGACAGTAACATTGACAGCATTTTTTCGTCGTTCATGCCCCGATGAACAAACAAGCATGCTGAAACAACCCTTAATAGATGTCCAGCGCAGTGATTGATATCATGCTTTGAATTTTGCTACAGCTCAGGTTATACCGCGCGTATCGCCCATTTTTCACTTGCTATTTAAACGTGTGGATTTTGACCACCGCAATAAATCTAATCAATTTTTGAAAACTTAGACCCGATGATGCAAGTGCCAGCCGGTATTCATTTTGCCTGTGTCATGCCATGTAAACAACTTGAGCCAGGTCCAGCAAGTATTCATTTCGTGTATGCCTTGCCATGTGGATGACTTGATCATGCTGATCTGAAGGCATGCGGAAATCATGCAGACAGTTAGCCTCGCCGATGAAGGTGACACTCGAGTCCCCTGTTGTGAAATGTTGAGCTTCCGTTGTGTTGGTGGCCGTAGCTTCAAGAACGAATCCTGCTTTTTGATTTCCTTTACCAATTGATGCCTTCGCCGTGAGTGTCAGCAACTCCAGGAAGAACAATCAGTGCATGAACTAATAAATCAGCATCTCGTTCCCACAAACATGGTTTTTCTTGAAGGTTCATCGATGCAGGATTTCTCAGTTGCCGATTGAATGGGTGCCCATTGGGTCAGAGGTGCCACAGTGAAGCTCCTTTCAGCAGCACAAGCACCTCGGGGTAAATAAAAATATAGCTCTTAATTTTGCCAAGTGTAATCCATTTTTACCCCGAGGTGCTTTGACACTTTGTGTGTCTACTAGCACAGCAGCTTCTTGAATGCCATTCTTGATCTTGGTTGTGGCGACTACTTAACTAAATCGTACCGGTGTTATGGCTCGCTCGTGGACGTCGCGGACAGGATTTTCTTTGTAAGAAGTGTAATTACTCGGAGTAACAAGCTACTGGAGTACAGTACAATATATCTTAAGACTGTTTAGCTTATGTCTTTTCTTGTACTATAAGACAGTATTAGTTTTGTTTATTAATTCGCTTGCAGAGCCGATCAACCTTCTGTTCACTTCGAACCCTTAGGTACCGCGAGGTGCAAGAGAAAAGAAGGTTGCCAAAGGAAAAGCGCACCAAGAACCATTCCTCAAATCGGCAAGAGCAAAGAAAATCCGAACCGGAGCTATAAATAGTTGGAAAGAGTCTTAAAGATTGTGTTCGCCAATGTCTGCTTTCTTGAAGATTGTGTTCGGCTGCTGATTCGACAACAGAACACTTAGCTGCCAGACCCCGAAAGTGAGTTGTGAATTTGGCCAGCAAGAGTGGTCCCGTTGACGAAGTGACGGAAGGCACAAAGAATAGTACCTTGTAGTGAATTTGAGGGGAACTCCTGCGTCCTAAGTGCCCCTATTCCCGTCAACTACGGCGACAATGTAAAGTTTAATGTTTGCTCATAAACCCAAGTTGCATCATCATAAACCGAAACAAATTGTAAAACCTAACACAAATCATGTCCTACGTAACGAAAAATCCATCGAAACACCATGTGCTATTAGGCAGGGGGGGGCAAGCCAACCATAATAGGTTAGACAAATCAAGGATTTGCAAACTAGCTATGTTAAGACTAATACCCACACTCTCGTGTCTAACACCATTTACTCGTTGTGCGCACTGTCATTTCCTTTCATAGCGGCAATAAAGCTTTTCGTTGCTTGATCCAACCACTCAAAGAAGCCTACAGGTTGGGCTCTCGAGAGAACAAGCAAAAGATCGTTGCTGAGGTGCTAGGAAAATGGTCAAGCTTAGATCCACCCGGAAAATTTCTGCACATGCAGAGGCATCCGCATACGGGGGCGCCAGAATGGCACGAAGTTTCGCTAGGCAAAGCCCGCGCGCGTATTAGCAAGTCCCTTGCAGAATATGACCCACGTCGTTCTCATGCGGAAAAGACATCTTCTGAAGCTTCTACTAGTAGTAGCTACAAATCCAGAAGTGTGACCAGCACTGATCTTGATAGGCCGGCGAAGGTTACAAGTGTTGAAAGTAAGCCACACGAAAACAGAAACACTGCAAAGGATGAATGCTTTATTATCACTTCAGAAAGCACCAAGGAAGATAGTGTTATGCTGGATAAGCTGAAGAGCAAGGCGCTATCACATACATCCTTGAACAGCCCTTCCACGTTGACTCTTTCGAATCCAATGTGGAACATCAACGACGAACTCAATGCCTACATGCTAGATGAGAAGCCTCTGCATGAAATTTTCATTCCTTCCTCGATTTCTAGCCATCAGAGAACCTCTGTTTTATCCTCTCTTGCCACGCCAATTGTCTTCTTGCTAGTCCCGGGAGAGAGATCCCACAAAGCAAGATGATCCGAAGAGAGATTTTAGCCACCGAAGACATGCCGTTTGATCACTCCTTTGGTGTTGAGCATGAAAAGCTGACGGGCAAAAAGTCTCTTTCAGAATACTTCTGTCGAGCTTTGAGGGTTGACAACCAGAAAGGCTCGGTTTTGTCTTCTCCACCCATGACAAGTGAAACGCCGTGCATCATTCGCCCAGGAAAAGACATCCTACAAATTGAAAAGCTTCGAAAAAAGCTCCCGACAGCTGCAGATCTGCTGGCGAGTGATATCTTCTCTGACGATGAAGAGCCAACGCTAGGGTTGTCCAGAAGCCCATATAATAGCATTGAGAATAGCAATCTTGACAAGTTCATTCTTGGTGGTGGGCAGGAGACATGCGCCACTTTACCGCCGATGATATTCATTGATGATCCCTTGACCTTATGAATAGGTTCCTCCTTTCACAAGAGCTGACGGCTCTTGCAGTTTTACAGTAATCGTTTTTTGACGGCTCAACATGGGCACACGCATCTTACAGATGAATAAATATAGAAGTATATTGTCTTATGGTTTAGTTGAGTACTGTAGCGCTTGGGTCTTTAAATAGATATCTTAACAACGAGGCATGTCCTGTTAACAACACATAGCTGCGCCGCAAAAAAAGGGGATCAATCCTCCTTCATGTGTCACTTGAAGCTCTTGAAGGTAGGAGTCCTTCATTCGCTCCAGCAGAACCACATCTGCGACCGCATCCTGAATGAGCTTGTGGATCTCCTTTTCCTGAGGCGATAAGGTAGAGACGGCAATACCTCCATTGCCATTGCTTCCTGTCCCCAATACTTCAAATGCTGTATCAAAACAATCCACGCCAAACTTTTGCTTGCGCTGCAGGATCCACTGATCGACAATCGCCGAAGGAGAGGCCATGTTCATGTATCCTCCTTTCTTCTTCTTGTTAGATTTGTTGTTTTTGTTGCTCTTGCCCGCTCGTTGGTTATGCTTCTCAATGTATTGTTCCATTTCTTCGCTTGCTTGGTTCCATTGTTCCTTGATGGACGAGAGAAAAGCCAAATCAGGCGAGGTAAGATCCTCCTTTTCCGAAGATGCCTCCTCGTAGTGGCGCTGCAACAGATTAAAGAAATCTTCACCAAACTCTGATTGACGACTCTTGATCTCTAAATCGACTTGAGAGCATTTCTCTTGGATGGCTGCAAGCGAGGTCATTGTCAAAGATTGGATGATTTTGTTTCCTTTTTCGTTGTGCTCGGGAAAAATGTGTCTATCCACAAACTGCCACTGCAGTGCTTGCCCCTCGCAAGAGGGAGCAGCGCCAAGCCAGCTTTTTTCATATCGATCCGAGTGTATCGGCTCGCCTCAACGAAACAGGAGCATCGGCCGGTGGCCAATTTTGGCCATGCCCGAGGTTGTGGGAGGTGCACTCACATCGACGATAACACGCTGTACCTGGAAGTCTCGAGTTGCACTTGGCCAGTGTGCGACCTTGCCAATAACAGTCGTTGATTTGGGTCTCATTCGTGCGAAATCGCTAGAAAACATCATCGGCACTTTTATTGCAGCTGCAATCCTTCTGAGAAATTGCAGATTAATTGCAGATAAAATGCAGATGCAATGCAGATAAGACACTGTTCTGCTAGCAACAAACGCACTAAAAGACGCACTGAAAGCATCGACAAAGCTAGAAAGATCAACTCTGATTTGTTGCTGCTGCACAGACTGATGCCTCCTTTCATTGTCAACCCCGAGCAGATGCTTCGACGTGGACTGCGGCTGATTAACATCCAGGATCACATGCAGCAGCGCAGACTCAACAAAACCAACATAAGCGATTTCAAATCCAACTTTGGTGGACATCCGCTCCATCTTTGCAGAATGTGGAGAGATCTTCAGATAACCAACATCGTTGAGGCGTTCTTGCCAGAAGCTGAAGCTCGTAGTCCAAATGGTTTTAGTGGCTTTCTCATGGCCTGCCACTTTTGTAAGACTTATGGCACTGTCAGTGTTCGATCATCACACTTTGGAGGCTTTGACAAAGCATTGTGTGGTGTCTTGACTTGGAGGTTTGCATGTCGAATTGCTGCGCTTTTGAGCTTCAAGGTGGTGTGGCCCAACCACTTCGACAATGCCTTCATTGGGAGTCTTGACGGCACCGTCACAGCAACAAACGAGCCTCGCGACCCCAACGAGAGAAGAAATTCCAAAAATTATGCCAAGAAGGTTAATGGCGCTGGTAGAAACCATGAGATTGTTGTGGACTTGTGGACAAGTCGATGCATTCATGCCAAGTGGTCTGACCAAGGCAGCGCACATGACCTCACCGCAATGAGGCAAGATCTGATCAACAAGATCCCCCCTGGCAAGTGACTCATTGTTGACAAAGGGCACATTGCTTTTGTCAATGATGAACATAATTGTCTAGCGTTCGCAAGCCCTTTGGACTCCGATGAGGTCAAGCAATTCAAAAAGGAAGCAAGGGCTCGCCATGAAAACTTTAACAAAAGGCTGAAAGACTACAAGTGCTTGAAGAACACTTTCATCCATGGAATTGAAAAGGAACAGGTGTGCTTCAATGCCGTTGTTGTGATGGTGCAGCATGAGATCGAAGACAATGGTCCCCATGGCGAGCCTCTAAATCGTCTTTAAACTTTGCAACAAGCAAATGGACCTTAACAACAATTAATCATTCAAGTAATTTAGAATCCCAACACATTCTCCTTCAACTTCTTGCTAGGTTGTTTCAAATCTTCTTCGTCTTCGCTATCTTCATCTTTTTTCTTCTCTGGATCAGACCGTTTCCATCCACTGTTCTTAGATGCATCCTTCACATTAGCGTCTAGAGCGGTTGCAGCATGCCCAAGGTCGATCTCCGACTGAGTGATGAAAGCTTCCATCTCAGCAATCTTTTCTTGAATGAAAGCCTCATCTTCCGCGTTGGCATTGGCAGCTTCCTCTCGCAAAAGCTTGAGCTTCTCCTTGAGCTGTGTGATAAGATCTTGACTGCTTTCGCTTGCTGCACTGCCTGCATCTGATGAAGCGGATGTGTTTGATTCGTTGCTGTCAGAGCAAGCGGACGCAAACGACGTGTCAGGTGATTTGGAGGCAGATGCATCATCATCCGAGTCGCCTGCAGCAACACTGTCCTCGTTTGAAGTCGAAACGTTGCTGTCCTCATCAGAAGCATCTTGGCTAGTGGGGGAACCGGCGGGTTCATCAACGAGCATGGCACTGACTAAGTGTTGTGCAAAGTTTCACACAAACATAAAGCTAGATAAAGTTAGCCTCTACATTGACTTGAAAAGGAACATCCATCGACACAAGCCTACGCAATCGAATTACCTGCCATCAACTCGACCAATTCATCCATCTTGGACTTGCCACTGGCCTTGGCGGAAGAGTCGCCCTTGTTGCGCTCACTGTCCACAGAGCAGACCCTCCAAATGAGGAGAGACTCAAAGTGTTTGAACGTGTCAGTTCCAACCGTGGTCTCGCAGTCGCAGGGCACCATGACCGAGTCGACCAACCGCTCCCCGCTTCCACGAGCCGTGAAGTGCTCGTTTGAGATTTCAACATCATCGTCGTTGCTGATCTTGTAGCACACTGTCTTCTTGTTCTTGGTCTCGCCAGCAAAGGTAGAGAGAGTGTCAGTCAACTTCTTGGTTTTCTGAACCTTGGCGTTCTTCAGCATTGTCGCCTTCCAAGCTGCTGCCTTGTTTGAAAAGACTCTGTTGGTCCTTGGCAAAGTAAACTCAGTCGTTTTTGAATCGGTGATCTGAGCCGAGTTGATGTCTTCTTGGATTTCATTGACAGAGACACAAGGCTTGACGAAAGCAACACCATTTACCCACTTGCGACCAACCTCTTCGTGGATGAAAGGGCAAACGATCAAGTCGCCAAGCTGCTCTTCCACCGACAAATCGATTTCAAACTCGCGAGGTTTTTTGTCCTCTGTTACAATGTAAACAAAGTGTGAGCAATCGTTGTTTATTGCAATGAATTTACAAAACACAACACGAGGTTAAACTTGCTCTTCTTCCGACCTGGACTGAACATTGTGGCTCCTGCAGTTTTCTTGACAATTGCTGGAGGAGACACGATGGCTGCAGGTTTAGATGATGCTGGCGACGTTGCTCTCGCTCTTGATGGTTTTGTCACTGACCTTCGAGACTCTTGCTGTTCAGCCTTATTCGAATGCTTCTTGCGAGCATTTGTGTGAAGTTTTTTGTCTCGCTTCCAATGACAAGCACAGACACGAACACGCTTTCTCAACTCAGAATCCTCCGAACCAAGTTCAACAGGATGCTTGTTGCAGATTGAATCGAGTAATCAGTTCTCTCGGGTGAAGCAATCGATGCCTCCTTCGTTGTCGAGCTGCTTGATCAAGAATCTTTTGGTGTCGTCAAGTAGACCTCTTTCTGGATAACCGGTGGTCTCAACAGGTGGAGGATGAGTTTCCTCGTCCTCGTAGTCACTGTCGTCTTCGGCGGCTTCAAATTCGTTGTCAAGATTGATCATTGTGAGTGCTGTGAGGCAAACGAAATGACATTGAATGATTCCAATGCGACAGTTTGCAACAAAACCTGTGGCGCGCCAGCTGTCGCGCCAGGTTTTTGATGGTGCTCTTCGCACATGCATGATCTCTGTTGTCGTTCAAACAAAAGCATTTGTGCCAATGCTAACGCAAATGTGTCGTTCAAACCGCCATTGCCACATGTTTCCGCCTCTGCCTTCGTCAACAACACACCATGCTGGTTGATTGTTGTGTCACAAATTCCTTTGATGCCATGCCACCCAAAAAAAGACAGAAAAAACAAAAGGACGACAAGTGGCAATGCAGTGAAGCCAAGTCGATCATGGCACAGGACATGATGGATGGCATTTTGCCATGCCATCAGCCTGTCAAAGACCCTGAAAGAATGCACAGAGAGCTGCATGCGGACCGACCTGAATTTAAAGACCACCAACACAGCAGACTTGTGCCCACCCGAATCAAGACTCTGCAGGTGACAGTGCATAAGCTTGGAGGCTCGGCTCAGAAAGACAAGGATGCATTGCCGCAAGACCGAGCTCGGAATCCGAAGTCAACTCATGGACACAACGGCAGAGTGCTCTGGAAAGACTCGGATGCTGATGCTCGGCTGAAAGACGACATGGCCAAAGGGCGCCATCTGGCAATGACAGCCGAGCAATTGTGTGATTCAAGCCCGGCCTATGCGGAGTTTGGGCAGCGCCGATTGACAAAACGAATTGATCAACTCAAACAAGATGCTAAACCGTGCGGAAGGACGCCAGGGCAGAACGCAGCCAGCAAATTGCCTCGGTTCAACAAAGAAAAGAGCAGGAAGGGTGTCATTGGTCCGCACAACAACGAGACTTGATGCTTGTTGTCTTGTCGCATGCATGTGGAGATAGCCTCATTAGCATCAAAGCAACTAACAGTTGCTACTAGCAGTCGCATTGGTTAAAGTCTTGGCATTGTCATCACATTTAATCTAGCTGCAATCCCCTTGTCTGCATTGTGCATTGTTGTTGACAAATTGCAGACAAAATGCAGATGCATTGCACATGCATGTGGTGTTTTGGCACGACTGACAGACTTGAATCAACCGCAGAAACAACAAGGTCGCACACTTTTAGAGATTTTAGGGTTAAGAGAGCGGAAGTGCGCACACTTGCTAGCAACAACTCGAGACTTCCTGATGACATGCCACACTCACAGCTGTTCCCGCATCGAGGTGTTTCATGGTCCCGCTTTGTTGCTCGATCCCTAATGACGCGGAGGTGAACTTCATCCCTAAAGCAGAAGACAGAGAGAGTTTGAGTGACAAACGTGTTTGGTAAAGCCTGCGCGCTTACAAGTTTACTCCTCTGTTCCGTTTTTACCTCCCGGTCCCACTCATGCAGAGAACAACACACAGACCGTGTTGCCAGCTATGACGTTAAGGAGATGCCAGCTCGCAGCTGATTTGACTACTTAGATGAACACAAAAGTTGAACCTCTGTTGGTGCGCTGGCAATGCTTTTGTCACTCCCTTTCTGCTTTCGAATTTCCAAGTGAACAAACCAAACTCAACAAGAGACGCATCAAGATGACTGACAGCCATTGATGCCTCTGACCAGCTGCAGATTGAGATGTGGACTGAGTTCAGCTGACAGACCATGACAATTGAAGTGTTTTGTTCATGCAGTTGGAAACAACTGTCCACAGGGTTGACATCCAACACCACAGGAAGCAGGCCTTCACCCTCAAGCTTTTCTTCATTCATCCACGGCTAAGGGCATTGATTCCCTCTGAAATCATCCAGTGTGTTGGTCATGACACCCTGCAATGTCAGTCACATGCAATTGATCTTGTTGATTGGATGCTTCTTGTGCGAGCATGTGTGCTCCACCATCCCAATCAACTGTGCTGCATTTCGTGAAGTTGTGCAGTGACATGTCGCATGAAGTGGTGCATTGAAGAAACCCAAGTTGTTGATGTTGAGGTCTGGACTGTTGACAGGTTGAGTGATGAGCTTCATCTTGTCTTCAAGTCCCATGTCAGTGAGTGTTTCCATCCAGAAGCTGTCACATCCATTGACATGAGATGGTGCGCGGTCTTGTTTGATGTCGATGTGATTGTCAGATGTCTGTTGTGTTCAACACTCGGAAACTCATTCAAAATGGCAGGCAACACAAGACTGATTAACATGTCATGATGATCATCTGTGCAAACTGATTCCAGTGCGAATGGGACTGTGCCTTTCTTCCTGTCGCATCTGTCTTTGATGGTGGTCCTGTGACAGCCAACAGGGCAAATGCCAACTTTGCCCTCCCGTCAAATGCCCTTGGGGAGGCGCTGTGAATGAACTTGTGCACATGGAAAAATGATTTTTGTGATGTGAGACTTGTGTGTGACACACCTGACTGGCAGTTCATCTTCATCGCTTACCAAAATGCAGTTTTCGCCATCTCTGAGTCTGACAGTGATGGTTTGACATTTGATGTGTTTCCTTGCTTAACGATTTGTTTCTGATTCAAGCCTGATGTTCTGAAATCTTTTGAAACAGATGTTGGCAGTTGACGAACCCTTTCCATGTCGTCATTTGCATGCGCTTCTGCTGGTGATTCTTGTTTTTGGCTAAGTCATTCACAAGCAGCCTTCCAACTTGCTTGTTTGCTTGTTTGAATTTCTTTTTTTTGTTCATTCCAAATTAACATTTGTGAGAGGCATGCCATTCAAAAGTTCTCACAAAATCCATGCCTCAGACAAGCCTGTGCAAAATGACAATGCTTCACAACAAAATTATCACAGCAGTTCGATAATTGCTCCAAATCAACACAGGCAAAGCCGTTAAATTAGTTGGATCTCATGTGGACTCATTTGCACCTCATTTGCACCCATTAGGTGCACAAGACCCTGCTTAAGGTCCCACTTGAGGTCCAAGGGTGGCAAGACAAATGTTCAAATGCACCAGATCATGATGCGGTTTTTGGTTTGGACTCTGCAGACCCTTTAAACCCTTTCAGTCCATTTTAGACCTTTTTCAGATCTGGGTCCTAAGACCCAATTATCTGATTAGATCTTCATTTGGACCTTCAGACCTTCAGATCTTAACAGCCATTTGCTCGTCAAAATGTTGGTCTGAGAGGGGTCTAAATCTGCAACTTGCAGCTGACTTTCATCATGATGGAAAATCCATCTATCCTTTTCATTGCAAAAAGGCATTCGCTTTCAGCATTTTTCTTCTAGCCACTGTCCAACACATGAGATTGCTCTTACGCCTCTTTCCACTGCGTCATTGTGCGCAAAAAGAAGGTGTTGGTCTTGTCCATTGGTGGATTGGGCACAGCTGCCATTAAGTTTTCCAAGTCGCTTGGTGCTCATGTGACGGCCTTGTCTTGATCCGAAGGGAAGCACGAGAAGTGCTTGGCCATTGGAGCGGATGATTTCTACGCTTGCTTGAGCGACCCCGATCAAATGAACAACGATTTGGCCGGAAAGTTTGATTTGATTATTGATACGTCTCCTGCCAACGCGGATGTGGCTCCTTTTATGAGCATGTTGAAGTTCAATGGAACCTACTGTCGAGTGGGAACTCCTGTGGGCACCGACCAGGATTTTAAATTCCAGTACTACTTGTTTGATGACATGGACGCACTTGAGAAGACTGCAAAGGAAAGGCTCGCTGGGCTCAAGAACAAGAAACGTTAGGCCCATCGGCGCCGGTGTCCTTTCTTCTACCACGAAATGCTCAGACCAAAAGGATCCGGATAACGGTGTTGATTGGGTTCGTTGCATTTATACTACGTTTTATTAAGTCTATTGTTTTTAATAACGAGTCTTGCATTTGGATACAGCCAGGTGTGGTGCCCATCGAAGTCTTCCTGCTCAGTGCTGTGATTGCTGCCGTCGTCGAATTTTCCCTCACAACTGCATGCCTTCCGCAGCAGTCTCTAGTACCATTATAATTTTCAGTGGTTCTTATTTGGACGTGCTTGGACTGCGTTGACTCCGAAACTATGAATCACACTGTTTCTTTTTTCCAGCGCTGCTTTGTGGTAAGCAAACGAAAGCCAGAGCCGGCTGCCTGTGGGAGTATTTCCGTTACAATACCAACTACTACACCCGTTCCAACCGAATATCAACTTCGCGATCGACATACTTCCATTCCGGACTAGCCCGGAGTTTCGCCACCAGCTCTTCAAAGGCATCTGCATCTTCCGGAGCATACTCGAACCACGTGACGAAATCAAAGTCGGTATCCCCCAAATCCCGACAGTGGTGCAACTGACGAGCAATCGCCGGCAAGTACGGCATACTGTTGGCTGTATGATGCGATTGAGTCTCGAAAATGTCCCGACGTTCTTGTTGGGACAGGGCCCACCACGCCGCCATTTTGCGAATGGGAATGCAGGCGGCTCTGGTTGCCTGGGGTCGGCCCAAACCTTCCGAGGCCGCGTTCAGGGCGTCTCGTTCCTCGTTGGTAACGTAACGCGTATTACTAGTAACGCCTCGTAAGATCCAGGACGATTCCGCTGTAGTTGGTGGAGTGACGGTTGTCCGTGAAAAGTGGGTCAGGTCGGTCGAAGGGAGGCTTGGGCCAGTGACAGGATTCACGGAGAGAATCCGCCATTCGCCGTCGGGAGAAGGCGCGAAGAAGTTCAAGCGCGCTCCGAGACCTTCTCCAAGCTTCATGCTGGCCATGGAAGTCATGGTTGGTGTCGAGGGTGGAGAGAGTGAAGGATGTGGCTGCACAGGTGGAGATCCTCTAACCATCTTTAATCTTGTTGCATGTTGCTAGCGCTGGCACTTACTGCAGATCTTCCGAGGAAGGTTCGAGAAGTTGGGTCGGATTACATTTGTGCGGTGTCAGATGATTGATTCATTCTTCCTTCCGACAAAAACAAACCCCGGTAGGCGCGACGTCTCCGATCCCTTGAGGTAGTTCCCCACGAAGTCACATGTTAGCACACTCGTCCCACAATTTAACACAACGAAGTGAGTAAAATCAACACAAATCATCGCACATGATGTGCATGAAGAGCGAGCTAGCACCAATTAGCTACCAGTCTTATGTTAATTAGCTAATAGTCATGTGCCTTCTTCATGTGGTAAAGTGACAACACGAAGCTGGCACATGTGGATGTTTGCTCTGGTTTTGATTTTGTGCGCAGTTGTGCAGGCACAGTGCAATTTCGGTGCATGCATGTGACCCCACACGACAACTGCTTGCAGAAATGCAGTGTCCAATTGCAGCCCTTTTTGCACCTCTCCTTTTGTCTTTGTCTTCAGGAATGCACACATTAACCTAGCTGTCCAACTGATTTCTGATCGTTGCAACACAGTCGCATCATGTGCCTTTCTCTCCATGTTGTGAGGATGATTTTGTTTTTTGGTCGATTTGAAAGACAGCAGCCGTCATCAGGTTTTTGAATTTGCTGATGTCACACGGCACTCAAACAACAACATCTGCACGGCACTTAGGACCAAACTCGTGGGGAACTGCCTCAAAAAAATCTGACGACAGCACTTGCTCGCTCGTCACTTCTGTTAGATTTTCAAACAACTCAAAGGAGGGGATTTGCAAAGGGGCTGGTTGTGCAAAAAATTTGCAGGCCCTCCTCAGTGCATGGAATTCTGCACTTTCAGGGTCATTTGACAAGTTCATCAGGGAGCCAAAAAGTCTCATCTGAAACAATTTCTAAACATGCCAACACAAAAGTGCACGAATTGGACGCACGACAGAAGTTTTCAACCTGCACTTCCAGTTCTCACAGGCATGGACTGAAAATTGGATTGTGTGACAACCAACGTCACACCGGGGTCCAAAAACACACCACACTGTCTCCGCATCTGGGGCTGTCTCTTATACACATCTCCGAGCCCACGAGACTA
>ENA-ORBV01011095-ORBV01011095.1-microbial-mat-metagenome-genome-assembly--contig:-NODE-11095-length-14237-cov-7.973658_pt1 | contig 14237 bp, 13 predicted proteins | sample MGYA00237777_ERZ505514 | MGnify/ENA primary metagenome ERZ505514 (study PRJEB26160, sample SAMN06269048) | microbial mat metagenome | isolation source: Oligotrophic lake microbial mat | place...
CCGCCACCACCGCCGGCCAGAAGGCCATCTTGGCCGCGCTCAAGCTGCCCGAGCCCCCGCGGTTCTTCGACTTCACCGCCGCGAGCGACTGACCCGGCACTTGCCCGCACGTTCGCTGTAGTAACACGACCCTGATCAGTGCTGCCCGCGTTTCCGCAGGTCAGCGGCCCTTTCCTGCCCCTCGTGTGCTCATGATCTTCGGAAGTCCGGCCTGGGGAAACGGACCGGGAGCAACCCCGGCACCGCGCCCCAGGCCGACTCACCAGTGCAGTGTGTTGTCGATGTGCCAGTGTTGGCGGATCCAGGTGGCCAGTTCGACGGGTGTGGCGTGTTCGGCGGGCAGGGTGACGAACGCGTAGACGCTCTTGGTGTGCCACCGGTTCTGGGTGCCCGGTTTGGGTTTGGCCCGGCGGGTGCGTCGGGTGATCTGGATGGCCTGGGCGGCGCCGGGGAACCCGAGTCCGCCGGCTTGGTCGGTGACGGTGACAGCCGGTGTCGTCTGGCTCAAGGCCAGGCTCGCCCGGGCCGGGCCGGGCCGGACCGGGCAGGTCAGCGATCCATTCCACGATCGCGGCGAAGGACCGGGCACCGCACAGCATCGCGCACACCGCCGCCAACAACACCGGCGTGAACGGGTACCGGATGCCCTGACGGCGCCGGGGATCGGGGACCACAGCCAATGCAGCAGCAAGGCTGCGCCGGTCACCGTCAGTGAGCAAGAACGGGGCACCGTTGACACTCCTGACCATCTGGTCGGTTAGGTCGTCCAACACCGCCACGACAGCAGAGATGACATCTGCGGGCACGGCCTTCTACTCGATCATGAGGTCTCGACAGCACCATGCTCGACACCAAGGCCGTGCTCGTTCTGCACCCTACGCGGCGTGTCACAGACACAACTGCCCAGCTCAGACGACCCCACTCATGACTTCGCAACGACCCTGGGGGTCGACCACTTGTAGTCTCCGAGCCCTTAGGCGACCCTCGCGTAGCGTGCGATGCGAAGGACCTTGATTCACAACGACGCCAAGCGCGTCGAGTGACCTCGCAGGAAGCGGGCCTGCCACCTGTCAGAACCGAGCAGACCAGCCTCGATTAGCAACCCCACGTGAGCCGTGAGAGCTCGGCCCGCAACTCAGGCTGGGTCGCCCAAGCGACGCAATCGTTCGGCGGTCATCCCGGTACGCATGGCCGCCACGGGTGCCGGTCGCCCGGTCATCAGGGTTACCTGCCGGGCCGCCTGGTGCAGCAGCATCACGTCCCCGGACAGTGCACGGCCACCGGCGATCTGCCACTGCCGCGCCAGGCTGGTCGGCCACGGGTCGTAGACGACGTCGAGCAGGGTCGCTGTCACCGGGGAGAATGTGCCGACGGGCAGGTCGGTGGCGCCGGCGGGCATCGTGCTGATCACCAGGTCCGTCTCGGGGAGCGCGCCCAGATCCAGGCGCTGGATGTCGCAGGCCAGTCCCAGCGCGGTCGCGGTTCGTTGCGCCGCCCCCGCCCGGAGCGGGTCCCGGACCATCACCGTGACCGCCGGCGCTCCCATCCGGTGCACAGCTGCCACTGCGGACGCCGCGGTCGCTCCCCCGCCGAGGATCACCGGCCGCGTCGTGCCGGTGGTACCGGCCTCGGCAAGTGCGGAGACCAGGCCGTCGACATCGGTGTTGACACCTCGCATGCCGTCGAGCAGCACGGTGTTGCAGCTGCCGGTGACCCGCACCAGGTCGTCGACCTCGGCGAGCATCGGGATGACTGCCTGCTTGAGCGGCATGGTCAGCGACAGGCCCACCCACGACCGATCCAGGTTGTCGATGAAGCCCGCCAGACCCCCCTCGTCGACGTCGTGAGCCGTGTACTCCCAGTCGGCCAGGCCCAGTGCCGAGTAGGCCGCGGTGTGCAGCGCCGGAGACAGCGAGTGGGTGATGGGTGATCCGAGCACACCCGCCCTCGTCATCCGCAGTTGTAGATTCCATCCTCGGTCTGATTCTCTGCCGCCCAGGCCTTGAACAACGCGGCGTCCGCACGAGCCTCTTCGGCCGTCACCTCGAACCGGGTCTCCCCTGTGCAGAGGTTGACGGTGGTGAAGTACAACCAGTCCCCGGGGGTAGGAGACAGCACCGCCTCGATCGCCTGCAACCCGGGATGGCTGATCGGGCCTGGAGGCATCCCATCCACCGCGCGAGTGTTGTAGGGATTGAGGGAATCCAGTTCCGGTTTCGTGGGTACCCCGCTCGCCTTGCCCGCTGCGTAGATCGTCGTCGAGTCGTACTGGATGCGCGTGATGCTGCCTGCGCCATTCGCGGTGGGTACGCCAGCAGTCAGGCGGTTCTCAGTGACGCGCGCCACCTTGCCGAAGTCCTCGGGCAGGCGCGCCTCTGCCTGGACCAGGCTCGCTTTCGTCAGCACGTCCTGCCACTGGTCACGTGGCACGCCCGCCTGTGTCAGCACCTCCAGGGTCCGGTCGAGCATCGGTTCGAGTATGGACGCGGCGGTGGGCTCGAACCCGAGGTCGTAGGTCTCCGGGAACAGCCACCCCTCCGTGTCGCCCACCGTGTTGGGGGGTCGCTGCTCGGGTGGCAGGTTGAGCGCGGCCTCGGGGGGCAGCGGCAACGCAAGCGCGGCGGCGGTGAACTCCTCCACGGGAATGCCGGTCTGCTCGGACAGGTCCGCCAAGATGTCGACGGTGCGCAACCCCTCCCGGATCGTCACCCGGTTCAGAACCATGTTCTCGGTATCGAGCAGCGCGGCGACGGCGGCGGCGGCGGGCATCTGCTGCAGCAGGCGGTAGTCACCGACCTGCACCGACGTCCAGTCCGGATTGGCCTTGGCAGCGTCCACGAAGGCCCCCTCGCTCTGCACCACGCCCGCGGCCAGCAGCTTCTGGCCGATGGCGCTGGCGGTCTCGCCCTGTTCGACGCGGACGACGGCCTCACCCGCCCCCGGACCGGTGAAGTCCGGCGGCGGCGCGAACTGGTTGCGGACAGCCTGGATGGCCGGCTGCAGGCCGGACCAGGCGAAGTAGGATCCGAGGCCGACAGCGGCGAGCACCGCGACCATAACGAGGACACGCCGCGAACCGCGACCTCGCCGCCTTCCCTCACGGCCCATCGCCATGCTCCCCGCTCCTGATGGATCGTCGTCGCCGTCGTCGTAGTGATCCACGTAGCCGTCCGGGTAGTCGGCTGCGTACTGGTCGGCTGCGTAGTGATCGGCTGCGTGGTGGTCGGCATGGTCGACGGCGCCGTGGTGGGCCGCTGACCAGTCGATGTCCGTGCCGCGCGCCTGCGGCTGCTCAGCGGCGACGAGGGAGGCGCGCGGGTGCTGTCGTGGCGGTTGCAACTCGGCGGCGGGGGCCGGTGACCACTGATCCTGCTGCGGATGATCCTGCTGCGGAGCGGCCAGCCGGGCCTGGGCCTCCCGTGCCTCTCGGCGGGTCCGCGGCCGCGCCGCACCCGCCTCGGGCCGCGTGTCCGGAACCGGCGGAGCGTGATCGGCCGCGGATGGCGGGGTACGGACGGCCCGAGGCGGATGCATGGCCACCTCGTCGTCGTAGGTGTCGACATCCAGGCGGTCATCCGTGCGCAGCGTGGTGCCACCGCTGCGGAAGCCCGCGAAGGGGTCGGAGTTTCGGCCACGCGGACCGTGCTGTGACGTCATGCGGAGATCTCCTCGGCGGGCACGGCGGTGACCCAGTCACCGATCCGACGGCCGGTCGGGCCGGCGGCCCGGTCGGCGTCGATGACGTGTTGCAGGAGGACGACGGCGGCGGCCTGATCGATCGCGGCCCGCCGGGCGCGGCTGGACCGGCCGGATGCTGCCATCGCCTGGTGCGCGGTCGTCGTGGTGAACCGTTCGTCGACGAGCCGGACGGGTACTCCGTCGAGGCGTCGTTGCAACTGCACGGCGAAGTCACGGGCACCCTCGGCGGCGGCGCCCGGCTTGCCCGACAGGCTCAACGGCAGCCCGACGACCACCTGAGCGACCGACTCGGCAGCCACGACCGCGACCACGGCACTGATCGCACCGGACGGCGGCTCGCCAACCGGAACGGCGATCGTCGACAGCGGTGACGCCAGCAGCCGATCGGGATCGGTGACGGCGAGGCCGACGCGGACACTGCCCACATCGACGGCCAGGACCCGGCCACGTGTGCCCGTCACATCACTCCCATTCCGTCGAGATCCCGACGCTGCTGTCATGGACGTCAACTCAGCCTACGTCGGATCTCCTCCGTCACAGCCGCAAGCGCGTCGTAGATCTTGTCCGGATCGTTACCGCCACCCTGTGCCAGATCCGGTTTGCCGCCTCCGCCCCCGCCCAGGACGCCGGCCGCGATCTTCACCAGGTCGCCTGCGCGGAGCCCGGCCGACCTGGCCGCATCGCTGGTCGCGACCACGATGACGGGGCGCCCCTCGGTGACGGACGCCAGCGATACCACCGATGGTCCGGCTCCGAGCCGGTTCCGGACATCGAGCACAAGGGTCCGCAAGTCGTCCGCCGGGACCTCCGGTATGGACTTCGTCACGATTCGGGCATTGCCGACGTCCATCGCGTCCGCGGCCAACTGCGGTGCCTGACCCATCACCCGTGCCGCATTGAGCCGGGCGAGTTCCTTCTCGGCATCGCGGAGCCTCGTCACCAGGGCACTGACCCGCTCCGGGACATCGGCGGGGCGCACCTTGAGCAGATCGGTGACGGCGCCGAGCAACACGTGCTCGCGGGCCAGGTAGTCGTAGGCATGCGTGCCCACCAGCGCCTCGATCCGCCGCACCCCGGCCCCGATGCTGGCCTCACCCAGCAGGGTGACCAGCCCGAGCTGACTGGAGCGCTCGACATGGGTGCCGCCGCACAACTCGCGTGCCCAGTCCCCCACCGAGACGACACGGACCCGCTCGCCGTACTTCTCGCCGAACAGCGCCATCGCGCCTGCCGCCTGGGCCTCGTGCTGGCTCATCACCTGCGCGGTGACCGGGAGGTCTTCGGCGAGCAGGGTGTTGACCCGCTGTTCGACGTCGCGCAGCACACTGCTCGGCACCGCGGTGGACGCCGAGAAGTCGAACCGGAACCGGCCGGGTGAGTTCTCCGAGCCGGCCTGGGTGGCGGTGTCTCCCAGCGCCTCGCGGATCGCCTTGTGGACCATGTGGGTAGCGGTGTGCGCCCGGCTGACGGCGCGGCGCCGGTCGAGGTCGACCTCGGCCCGCACCCCGTCGCCGGCGACGACCTCGCCGGCGACGACCCGCCCTCGGTGCACGACGAGTCCGGGGATCGGCGACTGCACGTCGGCGACATCGATGACGCCACCGGACGTGGTGCGCAGCGTGCCGGTGTCGGCCAGCTGGCCGCCGCCCTCGGCGTAGAACGGTGTCCGGTTCAGCACGATGTCCACGTCGTCGCCCTCTCGGGCCGCCGGGACGCTGCGGCCCCCGACCAGCAAGCCCGAGACCATCGCCTCGCCTTCAGTGGCCTCGTAGCCGATGAAGTCCACCGGGCCGCCGACCGCGTCGGCCACCGCGCGGTAGACCACCGGCTCGACGGCGCCCGCCTTCTTGGCGCGCGCGTCCGCGCGGGCACGGTCGCGCTGCTCGGCCATCAGCCGGCGGAAGCCGTCGGTGTCGACCGCCAGACCCTGCTCGGCGGCCATTTCCAGAGTCAGGTCGAAGGGGAAGCCGTAGGTGTCGTGGAGTGAGAACACCGCGTCGCCGGTCAGTACGGAGCGCTGCTGCGCCTTGGCCCGCGCGACCGCGGTGTCGAGGATCGTCGTGCCCGCCACCAGGGTGCGGCGGAACGCGTCCTCCTCCGCGTAGGCGATGTTGCTGATCCGCGGCCAGTCGGTCTCGAGTTCGGGGTAGGACGCCTTCATCCGGTCTCGGCTGACCGGCAGCAGGTCCGGCAGCGCCGGGGTGTCCACACCGAGCAACCGCATCGACCGGACCGCCCGGCGCAGCAGCCGCCGCAGCACGTAACCGGCGCCCTCGTTGGACGGCGTCACTCCGTCGCCGATGAGCATGAGACTGCTGCGGATGTGATCGGCGATGACCCGGAGCCGGACATCCGCGGTGTGCCCGCCAGCCGCGCCGTAGGTCAACCCGGCCATGCCGGCGGCGTGGTCGAGCACCGGGCGGATCTCGTCGATCTCGTACATGTTCTCGACGCCCTGCAGCAGGAACGCGACGCGCTCCAGACCCATGCCGGTGTCGATGTTCTTGGCGGGGAGCTCACCGACGACTGTGAACTCCTCCTTGCTCCGGACGTCCTCCAACGCGTACTGCATGAACACGAGGTTCCACACCTCGAGGTAGCGGTCCTCGTCCGCGACGGGCCCACCTTCGACGCCGTACTGCGGGCCGCGGTCGACGTAGATCTCGCTGCACGGGCCACCCGGGCCCGGCTGACCGGTGTGCCAGTAGTTGTCCTTCTTGCCGCGGCGCTGGATGCGCTCGGTCGGGAAGCCGGCCACTTCCCGCCACAGCGAGATCGCCTCGTCGTCATCCTCGTACACCGTGACCCACAGCGTGTCCGGGTCGAACCCGTAACCACCCTTGGCTTGCGGGGACGTCAGCAACTCCCACGCGAACGCGATGGCGTCGGCCTTGAAGTAGTCCCCGAAGGAGAAGTTGCCGTTCATCTGGAAGAACGTGCCGTGCCGGGTGGTCCGGCCGACCTCCTCGATGTCGTTGGTGCGCAGGCATTTCTGCACGCTGGTCGCGCGTTTGTACGGCGCGGTCTCGCGGCCGGTGAGGTACGGGATGAACGGCACCATGCCGGCGACGGTGAACAGCAGCGACGGGTCCGGCGAGATCAGCGACGCGCTCGGCACGATGGCGTGGTCCCGGTCACCGAAGTAGGTCAGCCAGCGGCGGCGGATCTCCGCGGTCAGCATCGCTGTGGTCTCCTTCTGATGGTCCGGCTGGATGGTCCGGCTAGAGCGTGCGGATGGGCGGACGTTCCTCGTCGTCGGCGGGGGCGACGGCGGCGCGCAGTTCGGCCTCACGTTCGGATGCATGCGCCCGGACCTCGGCGCCGAAGTTGCGGGCTGCCGCGACGGCGTTGCCCGCCCGGGCGCTGACCCCCTCCCCGGCTGCCACGCCGACCTGCCTCGCGGCCTGGGTTGCCAGGTCCGACGCCGAGGAGCGCACGACGCCGAGCCGGCGCAGCAGGTAGAAAGCCAGCCCGCTACCGATGAGCAGCCAGAACAGGCGCCCCTTCACCGGTCCCGCCGACCCTTCCTCGGCTTGGCCGAGCGGCCGGCCAGCGTCTGCCGGACGCCGTAGGTGAAGGCGGCCACCCGGATGATCGGTGATCCCAGCGTCGCCGCGAACAACGAGGTGAGCGCAGAGACGTTGGACGTCGCGGAGGCGACGTTGGTCGTGATGACGTCCACCTTGCCGAGTTGGGCGTTGGTCCCCTCCACCGTCGTCGTCACCTCGCGGATCAGCGGGGTTGTCTCGTTCGACAGCGTGCGGACGGTGATCCGAGTCTCGTCGATCAGCGAGCCGAGCTTGATCAGCGGCACCGCCAGCATGATGACGAGGACGAGAATGGCGATCGCCACGAGCAGGGCCGCCACGCCTCCGAGGGTCATGGGACGCGACCCTAGCGGCTGGGTCGGGCTCACGCCCCGGGGTATCCGCTGCTGCGAGCGTGGGTCAGCCGTCGCGACCCAGCAGGGTGCGCAACCGGGCGAGCCGTTCGGCCATCCCGCGTTCGGCGCCGTGGTCTGTGGGGCGGTAATAGCTCGCCTCGGCGAGGTCGTCGGGCAGGTACTGCTGGGCGGCGACGCCGTGCGGGGTGTCGTGGGCGTAGACATAGCCGATGCCGTGGCCGTGCCGGGCTGCGCCGGTGTAGTGGGCGTCACGCAGGTGCATCGGTACCGGCCCGCCCCGGCCCGCCGCCACATCGGCCATCGCCCGCCCGATGCCGACGTAGGCGGCGTTGGACTTCGGTGCCGTCGCGAGGTGGACGACCGCCTCGGACAGGATGATCCGGCCCTCCGGCATCCCGATCAAGGCGACGGCCTGGGCCGCGGCGACGGCGGTCAGCAGGGCTGTCGGATCGGCCATCCCGATATCCTCGGCGGCCGAGATGACCAGTCGGCGGGCGATGAACCGGGGGTCCTCCCCCGCGACGATCATGCGGGCGAGCCAGTGCAGCGCGGCGTCGACGTCACTGCCCCGGATCGACTTGATGAGGGCGCTGGCGACGTCGTAGTGCGCGTCCCCGTCGCGGTCGTACCGCACGGCGGCGGTGTCCACCGAAGCCTCCGCGTCGGCCAGGGTCACGGTGTCGCTGCCGCGGCCCATCGCCACCCCGGTGGCGGCTTCCAGCGCGGTCAGCGCCCGGCGGGCGTCGCCGCCGGCGAGCCGGACCAGGTGCTCCCGCGCGTCCGCCGCCAACGTCACCGCCTCGTCCAGGCCGCGCGGGTCGGCTACGGCGCGCTCGATGAGGCCGCCGATGTCCGTCTCGGTCAACGGCCGCAGCGTCAGCACCAGCGACCGCGAGAGCAATGGTGAGACCACCGAGAACGAGGGGTTCTCGGTGGTGGCGGCGACCAGCACCACCCAGCGGTTCTCGACCGCGGGCAGCAGCGCGTCCTGCTGGGCCTTGCTGAAGCGGTGGATCTCGTCGACGAAGAGCACGGTGGTGGCCTGCTCCAGGCCGTCGCGGGCGGTACGCGCGTCGTCGATCACGGCCCGGACGTCCTTGACGCCCGCGGTCACCGCTGACAGTTCGCGGTAGCGACGATCCGGACTGGTCCCGACGAGGTGGGCGATCGTGGTCTTGCCGGTGCCCGGCGGCCCCCACAGCACCACCGACGACGGCCCGATGCGCACCAGTTCGCCGTCGGCCGCCGGGTCCACGAGACGCCGCAGCGGCGACCCAGCCCCCAGCAGGTGCTGCTGACCGACGAGTTCGTCGAGGCTGCGGGGCCGCATCCGGACGGCCAGCGGTGACTGGGGGTCGAACCCCGGCCGGGCGAGCCCAGCGACAGCCACCACGCCGGGCACGCTACGCGCCGCGTCGCGTGCCCGACCCGGGTGTCACGATGGAAGGCATGTTCGCCGCCCTCGGCCGCGCGGTCTCGCGGCATCCACGAGTCGTCCTGGCGGGATGGGCTCTGTTGGCGGCGCTGTGCGCAGCGCTGGCCACCGGCGCGCTCGGTGGCACAGCGCTGTTCGACAACCTCGATGAGGGCGCCCCGGCTGCTCCGGGTGAAGCGCTGGACGGGTTCGAGATCCTCCAGGACACCTCCGACGGAACGTCGTTCGTGGGGACGGCGGTCTCCGGCGTCGACCTGGCCGATCCTGCCGTCCTCGCCCGGCTCGATCCGCTGGTCGCCGCGGCTCGAGCCGAGTTGGCCGACGAGCCTTCGGTCATCGCCGTCGCCGACCCGTTCGCGCTGCCCGCGGGCGACCCGCGCCGGGACGCGCTCATCGCCGCCGACGGCGACGGGTTCCTGGTGTCGGTGAGGATCGAGGCCGGCGCCCCGATCACTGCCGACGAGGCCGTGCAGCAGCGCCTGGACGTCCTGGTGTCCGATATCGGCGCAGCGGTGCCCGGTGCGCACGGATCGGTCGGTGGCGGGCTGCTCGTCTTCGACGAGATCACCGAGCAGGTCGAGGAGGACCTGCGGCGGGGCGAGCTCATCGCGTTGCCGCTGTCGCTGCTGGTCATGGTCGTCGTCTTCGGCGGGTTTCTGGCCGCCGGGATCCCCATCCTGGGCGCGTTCGCCTCGATCGTCGGGGCGCTGGCCTGCCTGCTCGGGTTCTCCTACCTCCTGACCGTCGACACCTCGGTGGTGACGGTCGTGTCAGTGCTCGGGCTCGGGTTGTGCATCGACTACGGCCTGCTGATCGTGTCCCGCTATCGCGAGGAGTTGGGGGCTGCAGGGTCTGTCACCGCAGGCGGGGCCGAGCGGGATCGGCTGGTCGCAGCCATGGCCGCGACGATGGCGACGGCGGGTCGGACTGTCGCGTTCTCCGGCGTGACCGTCGCGCTGAGCCTCGGTGGGCTGCTGGTCTTCGAGGCGCCCGTACTGCGGGCCATGGGTGCTGCCGGGCTGTCGGTCGTGCTGGTGGCCATGCTCGTGGCGCTGACCCTGGTGCCCGCCCTGCTAGCTGTCGGTGGGGCCGCACTGGATCGCCCGGGGGCGCTGATGCGGCTGCCCGTGATCGGCGGGGTCGCCCGGCGCCTGGGCGGGGTGGCCGCCGACGACGACGGGGCGTTCTCCGCCGTCGCGCGCCGGGTGCAGCGGCGCCCCATCCTGGTCACCCTGCTGGTCGCGGCGACCCTGGCCGCCCTGGCGCTGCCCGCGGCTCGGCTGGACGTCCGGGCGTCGGGGATCGGGTTGCTGCCGGTGGGTAACGAGCAGCGGCAGTTCTTCGACACCTTCGACGCCGACTACCCCGTGCTCAGCGACCCCGACGTCACCATCGTGGCGGCGACCACCGATGCGGTCGCTTTGGCGGGGCTGGTTCGCGCTGTCGGCGACGTGCCTGGCGTCGCCGGGGTCGAGTCCGCCGCGCCGCTCGGTGTGTCCGGTGGGACCGATTACTCGGCCATCGATGTCCGGCTGGACGCCGCCGACCCGGCCGGGCAGGAGGGTCGGCAGAGCGTCCGCGACATCCGGGCGGTGACGTCGGACTCGGCCTTCGCCACCTACGTCACGGGTGACACCGCCATCCTGGTGGACCTGGTGCAGTCGATCCGCGAGCGCGCACCGATCTCGCTGGCCATCGTCGTGCTGGCCACCCTCGTTCTGCTGTTCGCCATGACCGGGTCGGTGCTGATTCCCGTCAAGGCGCTGGTGATGAACCTGCTGTCGTTGGGCGCGGCGCTGGGCGTGACCGTGCTGATCTTCCAGGACGGGAACCTGGAGGGGCTGCTCGGTTTCACCGCCATGGGTGGCCTCGAAGTGATCATCGCTCCGCTGGTGCTCGCCTTCGGCTTCGGCCTGAGCATGGACTACGAGATGTTCCTGCTGTCCCGCATCAAGGAGTTGCGCGACCAGGGGCTCGGCAACGACGAGGCAGTCGCGCTGGGATTGCAGCGTTCGGGCCGGATCATCACCTCCGCCGCCCTCATCCTCGTCATCGTCTTCGCCGGGTTCGCCACCGGCCAGCTGCTGGTGATCAAGCAGATGGGCATTGCCCTCGCCGTGGCGATCGCGCTCGATGCAACCCTGGTCCGGGTGCTCCTGGTGCCCTCGACCATGACGCTACTGCGTGAGTGGAACTGGTGGGCGCCTGGGCCGCTGCGGCGACTGCACCACCGCCTCTTCGGCGGACCGCCGGTGACTCCGGCCGAGGATCACGAGCTGCTGGGCGCCGGCGCCCGGTCGTGACGGGTCGCTACGTGGGGCCAGCGGCCCTTCACAGCTCGACGAGGCGCGAGAGCGCGGTCGCGACCCGGCCGAGGTAGATGGCGATCACCTCTCGTTCGTCGGCGGTGAGGCCCGCTGCGGCCTGTTCCAACTCGACCAGCAGGGGTTCCATGACGGGTGCCATCGAGGCGAAGGCATTGGCCGTGGGGTTGAGCACGGTGCGGCTGCCATCGGTCGGGTGCGGCTCGCGGGTCACGTGTCCGGCGGCGACGAGACGGTGGACGAGCACCGTGGCAGCAGCGGATGTCACTGACGCGCGTCCAACTCCTCGACAGGCTGCAGCCCGCGATGCGAGCACGGCGACACACCGCCGAGCCGGGTCGGGGCCTGTCGTCCGCCAGCACGGCGCTCAACCTGTACGTCCACTCCAGCCGGGACCACGACGAGGGTCCGCGCGGGGGGGGGGGTCGTCCCACGCCGCTGCGACGTTGGCGTGCCAGGCCACCAGGGTCGGGTAGTAGTCGGCGCCGACGTTGTGCCAGTCCTCGAGGATCAGCCGTCCCTCCGCCGCTCCCGCGCTCTGGGCGGCGCAGGGCAGCATGGAGTTCGGGAGGATGGGGCGGCGCCTCCCCAGCGGCAGCCGATGTCGAGCACCGGACTGAGCCGGAGCGGGTGACGATCGCAGGCGAGCCGGGCCTGGATTCGTCCCCTGGCCCCGATCGCAGCGGCGGAGCTACAACAGGAACGGGCTGGCGAGGAAGCCGACGACGATGATGACGATCATCGCGACACCCACAACACGGCCGTGGCGCTTCAACAATCGGTTGGCGACCGGTCCGAAGAACCAGAACAGGGCACCGAACGCAGCGAATCGGAGCACGCGTCCGCCGATCGCCACGGCCAGGAAGATCCAGAACGGGAACTGGGTGAAGCCGGCGCTGATGCACACCAGTTTGAACGGGATCGGAGAGACCGCGCCCAGGAAGATGATCCACACGCCGCTGATCCAGTCCTCGCTGATCCGCGCCTGGATGGCGGAGAAGTCCTCGGTCGCACCGAACAAGGCGATCGCCGGCTCGCCGATCAGCTCGAAGCCGAACAAGCCGATCAGGTAGCCGAGAGTGCCGCCGACGACGCTGGTGACCGCACCTACCAGCACAATGAGCGGGATGCGGTCCCGAGCCGCCGCCATCATCGGCAACGCCACGGCGTCGACCGGCAGCGGCAGAAGCGCGCTCTCGGCGATCGACACGACCGACAGGAGGCCCATCGCCTTGTTGGAGCCCGCCAGCCGCTCGGCGCGTTCGCTCAAGGTCTCTTTTCGCTTGCCTTCGCGCTTGCCCTTGCGCGCGCCTCGTGGCAGTACGGCCGCGTCCTGGTCGCCGACCTCTCCCGTCGCCTCGGGCGCCGGCCTCGGCGTCGGGCGGATGGGATCTTGGGTCACGTGCGTCCTCCACTCGGTGTGCGCGTTCGCGCGAGGTGCACCGCCCTGGACCAGCCGATCGTGACGGTCCTCCGGTGGGACCCCTCACTCGTCGAGCTCGCATGGCACACCGCCTGGGACGACAGGTTACAGACCACTGGACCCACCAGTGACGGGTCACCCTGGACATACTCGGGCCGGCAGGCGTTGGCCGAGGCATGATCGTCGTGGTTCGCAGGGCGCCGTCGCCCACGTGGTGCGGTGGGAGGTCCCGCCGTCCCTCATGCGGAACTCCACGCCGTGGACGACCTATGAACGCTGGCGCTGCTGCTGCAGGCTCTAGCCTGCAGTTTGGACCTTGGTTGGCAGGTCATGAGCTGCAGACTGGCCCGGGGCGACAGATGGCCGCTCGTGTGATCGGTGCCCTCGTCCATGACGTCTCGATCCCGTACACGCAACCTGTACGTGCACCCGAGCAGCAACCGCGACGGCGCGGTCCGGGCAATCCTCGGACGGGGCGTGCTGACCTTCTGCCAACTTTGGCCCCTGCGAGGCCACGGCCTGAATGGTGTTTCTGCTGGTGGGCGGTACTGGGTTCGAACCAGCGACCCCTTCGGTGTGAACTCCCGCCAGGTCGGTCGGATGCCGTCAGACACGCGGTTGGCGGCATGGGCGCGGTCGCTGATGGCCACCTGAGGTCGGTGGCGTGGGTGTACTTCCGCGGTGTACTCAGCTGCGCTCGCCGGGCAGCCGATCGTCGGATCCTGACGAGCCGGCTGGGCGCCGGCACCGTGGGCTGGTGAGCCAACGGACGGTGCACGTCCCGTACGACGTGGAGCAGGACGAGGACGGTGTCTGGTGCGCTCACGCGCAGCTTCGTCCCGGTCTGGGCGGCCATGGCGAGGGCGGCGGTTCGGGAGAACATGTCGCCTAAGAGTAATAGGAGGAAGAGAAAATCTCATTAAGGACGATTAAACATCCGGTAAACGTCTTTCGACGCGAAAATGCCGCCGGTTTATGCTGGTTTTCAGTCTCTTTCCTCAAAGGGAGGGGGTCTGGTAAGATACCGCTCTCCTCTTCAACCCATGCGTCTTCTTTTTCTCACATTTTTGCTCGCGTCGACCGGTTGCTCCCAGGCGACGTTTTATCGCCGCCCCACCGCGGACGAATCGCAAACCCTCATCTGGGAAAACGACCTCACCCTCGCCCAGCAGACCTACCTTCTCAAGCTTCGGACCGAGCCGACCGACTTCGACATGGACCCCCAGGCCGCGGAAGACGCCTGGGAACGGGCCAATGCCTTCGTGGACATGTATGGCGGCATGCGCATCCGCAACGCGAATGCCTTCGAGATCAAAACGTTCACGTCCGTGGCGCCGGCCGGCTTCGTGCCCAAGGATTGCAGCGCCGCCTACCTCGTGACCCGCGAACCCGAAGGGGAGCGCTACCGCTTCAGCATCCGCACCGCCGTGTCCGCGCCCGCCGCGCTGAGGA
>ENA-ORBV01011097-ORBV01011097.1-microbial-mat-metagenome-genome-assembly--contig:-NODE-11097-length-14236-cov-13.907338_pt1 | contig 14236 bp, 12 predicted proteins | sample MGYA00237777_ERZ505514 | MGnify/ENA primary metagenome ERZ505514 (study PRJEB26160, sample SAMN06269048) | microbial mat metagenome | isolation source: Oligotrophic lake microbial mat | place...
CTATCAGCTATCAGCATTCAGCTATCAGCTATCAGCTATCAGCTATCAGCTATCAGCTATCAGCTATCAGCTATCAGCTATCAGCTTTCATACCCAGCAATCCGCCATCGCCAACGAATGTCTTGAAGCTGATGGCTGATGGCTGATAGCTGAATGCTGAATGCTGATAGCTGATAGCTGATAGCTGACAGCTTTTCCCTACACCCGATCCTTTGCGCCGATTTTGCGTTGCACTTTGAATGCGCGGTTGCCTTTGAACTGGCCGATCTGGCCGATGTATTTTCGTTTGCCTTCTACGAGCAGCGTCAGCGGTGCGCTGGCGGGTTTTTCAGTCATGATGACGTCGCCCACTTCCAGGTTCATCAGCTCGCTGAGTTTGATTGTGGTGTTGGCGAGGATGCCGGTGAGCTGAACTTTTGCACCATCGAGTTGATAAGCCACGCGCTTGCGATTCTGCGAATCGCTCTGGCCTCGCTTGTAGGCGGCCCAGGTCTGAGCGCTGAGTTTTTCCACCACCGGCTCAATCACGTTGTACGGAATACACAAACTCATCGTGCCAGCGCGGCCACCCATCTTCAGTTCAAAACCCACCACCACCACCACTTCATTAGGCGGCACAATCTGCACAAGCTGCGGGTTGCTTTCTGTATCACCCTGTTTCACCGTCAGCGCAATCACATTCGACCACGCATCCTGAAGACAGGTGATCGCCCGGGTGATGATCTTGTTGACCAGGCGAATCTCTATGGCAGTGAGCGGCCGCTGCGGAATGAAGAGGTCCGCATTCGAGCCGCCCAGCAGACGATCGATGATCGGATAAATGATCAGCGGGCTGATCTCAAAACAAATCGAGCCTTCGAGCGGCTCGGGATTGAGCAGGTTGAAGCTGGTCGGGTTAGGCAGCGAATGAGTGAACTCGCTGAAGGTCATCTGCTCGATGTTGGCGACTTTGCATTCAACGATGGTGCGCAGAAAGCCCGAGAGCGACGCTCCGAAATTGCGTGAGAATGCTTCGTGCAAGTTTTCCAATGCTCGCATCTGATCTTTGGAGACGCGCTCGGGTCGCTTGAAGTCATAGGATCGCACTTCGACATCGCTGGTGCTGGCGCGGTGTCTGGAGAAAATCTTGATCTGTGCCGTTTCCTGTGTCGCTTCGACTTCGCCTGAACCGACGGCAGCGAGCAGGGCATCAACTTCGGATTGGTCAAGAACATCGGTCATGGTTGAATAAACGGCGGCCTGGTGGTGTTGGTGTGTGACGAGCCTTGCTTTTTGATATCGGTTATTGGCCGCGAGCTTGTGCAGTGTTTGCCCAGTGAAAAACAAAATTGGAGGTCGCGCCAAACTCCGTTCGCCAAGGCGAACGACTAAATAGCTGCGGTTCGCGCTGCTTCGTCGCCCCCCGCTGCTCATGCCTGCCTTGGTCTTTCATACAATGCTCAATTCTTCCGTCCTCGGAGCTTTCCGCCCATGATTCGTCTTGCCCCTGTTCGCTCTGTACCTGTTCGTCCTCTGCCGTTGGCGCTCATGCTGATGCTGGCTTTGGGCGCATTGTCGATGCCTGCGCTGGCGCAGTTTGATGACGCAGTGGTCGCGCCGGAATCTGGTGAGGATCCCACCAGTTCGAGCAGTCGTGTGAAACTGTCCGTGGTGGCCGGTCGCAAGCAAGTCGTGCCCGGCAGCGATGTGCCCATCGCCATCGTCTTCGATCACGAAACAGGTTGGCACATTCACACCAACGACATCAAGGACCCGCCCGCTGTTCTGGGCGATGCTTCCTTCCTCATCAAAACTGAAATCAAAGCGACAGCGCCGGCAGGCAGCGGCGTCAATGTCAACGCAGGCTTTGTCCAATGGCCCAAGGCAGAAACGATCAACCTGGGCACCAAGCAAAAGCCCGAGCCTTATCACGTCTTCAACGGCAAGGCGATCGCCTACGTGCCTGTCACCATCGCCAATGATGCGAAGCTGGGCGAAGTGAAAATCGATTTCACGATCACCTACCAGGCGTGTGGCAAGATCGATCCTTTCGCGGAATCAGAAAGCTGTCTGGCCCCGGTGAACGATCAGCCGTTCTCGGTGACGCTGACCATCGTCGATCCTCAAGTATTGGCGCAGTCCACTACTGATGCGCCCGATGTCTCGCTCTTTGGCACGTTCGATGCTTCGATCTGGCAGCGCATTCGTTCGGGTGAAGCGCCGCCGCAAATCGTCAAGTTCGATCTGTTCGGCTTATCCTTCGAGATCGATGCCAGCGGCATCGCGGGCAAGCTCCTGCTCTGGCTTGTCGCAGCGATCGGCGGCTTCATGCTCAATCTCACACCTTGCGTTTTGCCTGTGATTCCGCTGAAAATCCTGGGCCTGAGCCAATCCGCAGGCAACCGCGCCAAGTGCCTGACACTGGGGGCTGCGATGTCGCTGGGTGTCATCGCCTTCTGGCTGGTCTTGGGCATCATCATCGCTTCGGTCAGCGGATTCACTGCGACCAATCAGCTCTTCCAATACCCGGCCTTCACCATCGGCGTGGGCATCATCATCGCCATCATGGCCATCGGTATGTGCGGGCTGTTCACCGTGCAACTGCCCAACTGGGTTTACATGGTCAATCCCAAACACGACTCGCTCACCGGCTCCTTCGGCTTTGGCATCATGACCGCTGTGCTCTCAACGCCTTGCACCGCGCCGTTCATGGGCGCTGCTGCCGCCTGGGCCGCGACGCAAGCACCGGCAACCACGCTCATCACCTTCGCCGCCATCGGCGCGGGCATGGCAGTGCCTTACCTGGTGCTCTCCGCATTCCCCGCGCTGGTCAGCAAGATGCCGCGCACCGGCCCCGCCAACGAACTGCTTAAACAGGTGATGGGTTTGTTCATGCTCGCGGCCGCCGTCTATTTCATCGGCGTCGGTCTCAGCGGCGTGTTGCAATCGCCACCTGATCCACCGAGCCGACTGTACTGGTGGCCGGTGATGGCGCTGGTCATTGCTGCCGGTGCGTGGATGACCTGGCGCATGATCAAGATTGCCGGTGCAGCGCCGCGCACATTTGTGCTGGGCGCGTTTGGCTTACTCTTCATCGCCGGTGGTATCTATGGCGGCTTCGCGCTGACCGATCACGGCCGCATCAAGTGGGTCTATTACACCCCTGAGCGTTTTGAGCAGGCGATGAAAGAAGGCAACGTGGTGGTGCTCGAGTTCACTGCGGAGTGGTGCCTCAATTGCAAAGCGCTCGAGCGAACCGTGCTCAACAGCGATGGCGTGGTTAATGCGGTGGAACAGAAAGGCGTGGTGCCGATGAAGGTCGATCTCACAGGCAACAACGCGCCAGGCAACGCCAAGCTCAAAGAAACCGGCAGCGTCTCGATTCCCTGGATGGTCATTTATACCCCCGGCAACAAGCCTGTTTTTCAGAGCGCCTTTTACACGGTGGATCAGGTGGTCGCGGCGATCAACGCGGCGAAAACACCGCAGTCCACCGCGAATAAATGATCGCTGGCCATGACTGCGTTCACCAAGGTGAACGGCTAAATTGTTTGGTGTGTGATACATTCCTTGCATGGACCTACACGCCAAACTTCGTGCTTTGAATCTGGAGCTTCCTGCTGCGCCCAAACCCGTGGCTTCGTATGTGCCTGCGGTGCGCACGGGCGATCTGGTTTTCATCAGCGGGCAGTTGCCGTTTAAGGATGGCAAGTTGCTGGCGACAGGGCCGGTGCCCACAGTTAGTGTGGAGGATGCCAAGCTTGCCGCGCAGCAGTGCATACTCAACGCGCTGGCGGTCTTGGGTGATCAGATTGAAGGCGACTGGTCGCGCCTGGTGCGCATCGTTCGCATCGGCGCGTTTGTCGCCAGTGCCAATGATTTCACCGGGCAGCCGATGGTCGCCAATGGTGCCAGCGAGCTGCTGGGCGCGCTCTTTGGCGAGGCTGGCAAACACGCCCGCGCTGCGGTGGGGGTGAATGTGCTGCCGCTGGGAGCGACGGTGGAGATTGAAATGCTCGTGCAGGTTCGCTGAGCGAGATTCACGTGCAGGCAACGAGGCCTCAATGAACGAAGCGACAAAGCAACGACCACAAGCACTATCACCGCTTCAACCGCTGCGCGATGGCCTGAGCGCTGAGCGATCGCAAAGCGCCGATCGCGGCGATTTGGCGCACTCTTGGCTGTACTCGCCCTTGCTCCCAGGAATAAATGCTCTGTGCGCTGACACCCAGCAGCGTGGAGAACTGATCCGCGGAAAGTTTCAGGCTTCGCCGATAGAACCGCAAACCTTCGGGCGTGAACTTGTGGTCCCCTGCGAATTCCGCTGCAACTTCCTGCTTCTTCGTCGCCTTTTTTTTCTGTTGCAATTGCGCCAGTTCACGTTCAACTTGCCGTAGCTTCGCTGTCAATCCAGCGATCGCTTGATCGTGCGATTGGACCAGCGCCTTCATCCGCGCGGCACACTTGAGAAATTCCTGACGCGTTGCTCGTTGAACTTCGTCTCTAAGAACGGTTGCAAGACGTGGCACAGATGGAACTCCTCTTGCAGCAACTCGAACGCTTTTACTGAAGCGAAAAAAACCTGACCCGCATAGTAACAGATGCTTTCTTTAGAATAGTCACTTATCAGGTTCACATCGCACGATAGACAATCTTACCCATGCCACCTCGTCGTTACGACTGCGACATCAAGGCATTTGATATTGATTTTACTGCGTAAAATGCGCGATCATCAGATTTGCCTGCTCCATCGCTTTAATCGCCGCCAAACAATTTGTCGAAAACGCCTTCCGCGATGATCGCTTTGACTTTAGGATCACTGACCGGCCCGGTGATGTGGTATTTGGCGACGCGATCGGTGATGAGCGCGGTGAGATCGCCGACAGGGCCCAGGAGAGATTGGAGCTTTTCGATGGGGCCGCCGTGGACGATGAGATTGAGCACGAAACCGTCGAGCAGCATTTCGCCTTTGCCGCGAGCTGCGACGATGACGGAGCGGTAGTCGAGCTTGTCGATGCGCATGCGATCGTTCTTGAAGTTGAATTGCAGGTCGATGGAGTCATTGGCCCCTGCGAATGTGCCCTTGATGTTCTTGCTGCCGGTGATGCCTGCAAGACCATCCTCGAACTGGTTGATGGCGGGAACATTGATGATGCGTCCTTCACGCAAGCTGAAATGGCCGGTGCCGTTGAGCTGCGTGATGATGCTGCCGGCTGGAGCTCTCGCTGCCACTTGAAAGGACGCGATGCCTCGAAACGGCAGCTCTTCCATCACCGGCGATGGTGCTTCTGCGCTGCCCTTGGTGTCCGCGTTTGTTTTTGCATTGGCATTGACGATGGCCGCTGCTTTAAGAACCTGATGAATGCGCAGCTCATCCCCGCGCATCTTGGCCTCTGCGTAGAAAGGCGCTTCCACTTGAATCTCGCCGCTGCCTGCCAGGGTCCCGCTCAGCAAGTTGGCGTTGAGCTGATGGACGATGACCTTGCGATCCGTCATTGCCGCAGCCAGCGACACGTGAGGCAGATTCAATCGGTAGTCGCCGAAGCTGACGTTGCCATCATTGAGAGCGACATCCAGATCGATCTTCGCATTGATCCAGTCATCGAACTTGATCGTGCCTTTCGCTTTGGCGGTGAGCTTGCCGCGCAGGTCGTGATCCGCCAGTGCCCTTTGCATCTGCGGTGGAAGCGATTGGTTGTCGCCGCCCAGTTCCACCGCAAGCGACAGCTCCGCAATCTCCGCGATGTTGTCATTCAGATTGAATCGACCATTCACCATCAACTCGCTGATGGGAGCACGATCGATGCGCGTACTGAGCTTGTACCACCCCTGCTCATCCGGCTCGACATTGAGCGCCATGTTGATGCGATCAAGCATCATCGCCCGTTTGTCACTGTCGCGCGGATCGTAATGAATGGTGCCGCCCAAAATGTGAACCAGGCGAATCCGAAAGACATCAGTGATCTTCGTTGACGGCGTCGCTATCGAAGGTTCGGCTGCTGGTGGCTGATCGCTGGTCTTTACCAGGTTGGAGAATCCAATGAGCCTGGCGTCGGTTGCACTGATGTTCACAAAAGAAAACTGTGGTTGTTCCAGAACCACACGCTCAATCTGCAAAGGCTTTCCAGTCTCTGGAATCTCAGCAACGGTCAGCGTCGCTTTGCCTATGCGGATGATGTCCACCTTCTCACCGGCGCCGGCTGGGTCAGGCACGGTCAACCGAATATTCTCGACAACGATCGTCAGCGGATACTGGTAATCAGGATTCTCAAAGGAAAGCTCCGCGTTCAGATGCGCTGCTGCGACACTGCGAAGCTCGCTGCCGATCCACTGTTCCAGCGCACTGGAGCCTTCACCGCCGGTGACGCGAACGAAGTAAACAACGATGGAGGTCACTGCGATCAGCAGCAGGAGAACAATGGCCACGATAATGCGGAGGGTTAGTTTCATGTCGTGCCCTCGGTGAATCACAGGAGAGGACATCGTAACGCGCCGGTGGTGTGGAGGTGCATGAAATCAATTTATACCAATGCAGGATTGGTATTAAGCGAATCGCAGATTGAAGATGACGCATCAAAAAAATCACTGCTGAATGTGCGCGCAAAAAAGCGGCGGGGATTACCCGCCGCTACGCATCAGTGATCGGAGGGCCCGCCGAAGCGGACGATCCGAGATTGGACTTGGTTTATCCAAGGAGCTGGAGCACGGATTGCGGCCGCGAGTTGGAGATCGCCAAGACGTTGGTGGATGCGTTCACAAGGATCTGTGCACGGGTCAGTTCAGCAGTCTCAGCGGCGAAGTCGGTATCGCGGACGCTGGACTCAGCAGCACTGGTGTTCTCGAAGGCAACACCCAGGCTTCGGATGGTGGCACCGACGACGTTGGACTGGAAGGCACCTAGGCGTCCACGAAGCGTGGAGACCTTCTTGATGGCTTCATCGACGGTCTTCTGTGCGTTCTCGATGTTGCCATCGACGACGTTGGAAGCCTGTCCTGAACCCAGCGAAGCGAGGTAGCCGGAGGTGAGGCTGCCCAGGTTTCGGCTGGCGACGTTGCCGATGCCGATCGAAGCCTGGTTGCTGATGTCCACGTTGGGGCCGAGGTTGAACTTGGCACCGCCACCGGTGATGGTGAACGCGGAGATCGAAGCTGCTGCCTGAGCACCTGCGGTGGTCAGTTCGATGGAGAGGTCAAGGAAGTCGGTGTTGATGCGAGCGACCTTGCCCTTGCTGGTGGCGCTGATGCCGTTGATGATGGCGCGGACATCCTGGCCGGTATCGCGGAGCGGGTTGGTCACTGCGGAGAACGCGGTGGAACCACCGGTGGTGGCGACGGCTTCGTTGATGGACGACAGAGTGTGGATGGCACCAGCCTGGCTGCCCTCATCGACGACATCAACCGACACGAATTCATCGCTGCCGAACCCGACGCTCTTGAGCGTGAAGCCGGTGCCTGAGACATCTGCCGACACGCCTGTCACCGAGGTGAAGGTGTTGATGGCCGAGGCGACCGCGTTGAGCGTGGTGCCCGATGCGAAGGTGAACTGACGGCTGCCCTTGCTGCCGGCGATTTCGATGATAAACGAGCTGGTCGCGCCACCGAGGTCCAAGGCTGTGGCACCGGTCGAGAGGAACAGACCGGCGTGCTGAGCAGATGCAGTCACCAGCACGTTGACGGCGCGGGTGTCGCCCGTCTCGAGCTTGGCGGCATTGATCTGATAGTCAGCAACCGTCGTGGCCTGGCCGCTGATCGTGAAGTCGTACGTGCCGTTGAGCAGCTTGCTGCCCTGGAAGCTCGTCGAAGCCGCGATGCGGTCGATGGTCTGAAGGATCGAGTCAATCTGAAGCTGGTTGGCTTCTTTTTCTTCCGTCGAAAGGCCGGCTTCGTTGGCGCTCTGGCCTACGAGGCTCTGCACTTCGAGCAGCAGGTTGTTGATTTCCTGCAGGCCGCCTTCGGCAATGTTCACCACCTGGTCCGCACGCTCGGCATTGCCGATGGCAGCGGTGATGCTCGCCTTCTCGCTGCGAAGATTTTCGCTGGCGATCAGACCCGCCGGATCATCCGCACCACGATTGATGCGAAGACCGGTGCTCAATCGCTCGAGCGAGGTCGTGAGGGTTTTGTTTTGGTTGCCAAGGATACGCTGGGAAAGAAGCGACGATACGTTTGTGTTGATGCGACTCATTGAAGGTCCTCCGTGAACACGGGGGTTGTTTACTGCGGGCATCCTGCCCCTGAAACGTTTATCCAATCCGATCCGATCACTGGTTTATTTGCACAGGACTGATGCGAGTCCTGGAAGTGCCACTGTGCTTCCGATCCATCGCTAAGGCGGTGGCCGGTCGCGGGAGCCGACGCTCCGCAGGTCTGGCGGTGAAGGTCCCGCGAGCCCGTGCGTCGCTCCGTGTGCGAAAGGCATTTCGCCTCGCCGAACACTTCGCTCCGCCCCCTCTTGTTCGGAGGTCGATCGTCCGCAAGACCAGCGGATTTTCGATTTTTCTTTATCGGACACGCGGTTCATGACTTGGTTTCCTCGCAGGTAACATCCCTGCAGATGGAATAATCGTCACAAGCCACACGCGCCTTAAGCGCGGCAAGAGCGAAACGAAAGGAATATTTGAATTAGATGACACAGATGACACAGATGACGCAGATGACGCAGACGGTACAACCTGCACCATCGGCACTGTTGAAAACCAAAGGGCTTGAACGCGTAGCGCTCGCAGAATTGTTTGATGTCGCCTGACAGGGTAAACTCGACCCCATCTTCTACCGCTTGATGGAACACAATGATTGAAATCAAAGCCGACATCGTGCAAGGTGATTGTGTGAGTGCATTATCAGACTACGCCGACGGTCACTTCAATCTCATCTTCACCTCGCCGCCCTACGCCGACAGTCGTGCGAAAACCTATGGCGGTGTGAAGCCCGATAATTACGTACCATGGTTCCTTGAGCGCTCCGTAGAGTTTTATCGCTTGCTTGCGGACGACGGCTCGTTCGTGCTCAACATTAAAGAAAAAGTCGTGGACGGTGAACGACACACCTACGTCCTTGAGCTCATCATCGCTCTGCGCAAACAAGGCTGGCTCTGGACAGAAGAATACATCTGGCACTCTCTTGCGATCAATGCGGGCCTGCCATTTCGACAAATTGGGGAACAAGTACGTCAAGCGGGACAGGCTGTTAAGTGAATGGCATTCGGGGCAGACTACTTTGTATATGCTTTAAGTAGGTCAACAAAGTAGAATGCGATCGTTTCGAACCCATCGGAATACTTGGAGCTATGAATGAGTGCGGAAGCAACTATGCTAGCTGACCTGTCGATGCCTACTCGAGAAGTTGTCGAAACGGAACTTCTTCGAGCCCTAATCAGGCATGGAGGGGCAATCGAGGAGTTTAGTTCGGCACATGATCTCGTTCGGGAGCTAGCAGATGAATTCGGTTTGACTGAACCTCAGCGAACCGCGTTCTTAACAACTACCTACCGGAAAGAGAATCGATTGAAGCGATCAATTTTATGGCACAGACTGTTATTCCGCGCTGCGGATGCTCTAGCTAAAGCGAGACTGGTTACGCGGCCTGCTCAAACCAGAAAGGAGTCCGGGCGGAGTGAATGGATGTTGACAGAAAAAGGGTTGGACGCGGCGCTCAGCCTTTACAAAATTCCTGTTGCACTAAAAAGTTCGATAATGACAAAGTCGTTCGAGGTACAGCAGGTGGCCAATGCATTACAAAAAGCCGAGCGCCCAGAGCACTATGATCCTTTCAACTCACAAAAGACAGTGAAAGTCACCAAATGTGAATCGGTGGTACGTGATCGGGGGTTTCGGCTTGCGGTAACAGAAGCTTACAACTTTAAATGCGCAGCATGCGGGCTTAAAATATGTGCGCCGCATTCATTGACGTGGGAAGTGCAGGCTGCTCATATTGCACCGAATTATCTGCGTGGCAAAGATGACATCTGGAACGGTATTGCGCTTTGCCGACTACATCACTGGGCGTTCGATGTCGGATGGTTTGCCGTGTTAGATGACTATCGAATACAGTTCTCAGACAAGCTTTCTCAACTTCCTGAGGACTTTGGGAGAATTGCCGAAAAAGATGTCATTCGACAACACCTCGGCAAACCAACTCAGCTCTTTTTACCCGAAAACGTCCACCTTTACCCACATCTGGATGCCCTTCGGTGGCATCGAAAGCATGTTTTCTCGTGTCGACGCAATATAGGAGGCAGGATATGAATCACAAAAGTAATCAAAATGTCATTTACGAATTGTTTGATGAAGACATTCAAACAGTAGCGGCAGAAGTTCTTGGGCACGAATTAACACATCAAGAATTGGGGCCAGTCAGGGAGTCAATAGATAAATATATTGATTGGTTTCAAGCCATAGAGAGCGCTATTTCCGATAACTATCCAAAAACCGAAAAACGGGACACGTAATCACGCCCGAATTGGGGCAACAGCGGTCAGATCGCTAAGATGCGCGATCACTTCAGGAAAGCAAGAAGAATCCTTGCAACGAACGCCGCACCGCAAGCAGTCGTTTGTGTGAATGGATGTTGCTATGGGCGCACCGGTGTTGCAGAGAAGGGCGACTACCTCAAACTAAGTGGTCAGCAATTTTGGGAACTGATCTCTGGCGATGCAGAGCTATACGTCAAGATCATCGAACCCATCGGCCACAAAGCTCGTGAGAAGGATGAGGCCTTTAGAGAGAGCCGCGCCAGAGTCGTCAACCGATTCGTGTTTGAGTTCCTTCAAAATTACAGCGATGAATCCGGACAGATCAACTGGCACGCTTTGGTGCGAATGAATTCGGGTCGTTGACTTGCCCGCAACCCACCACCTACGCGCCTCACATCACAGCCAGATTCGCCTTGATGGTTTGATTGATTGCTCCGCCTCGCCATCCGCCGTTGACCCGGGCGGACGGCTCAACGAATCACCCCGGCGCGAATTGCTCACAACGGAAGGTTATACTTTTCTCTATGAACGCATCCAACATCTGGCTTGAGATTACCAGTTGCATCCGCCGTGTCGTACGCTCGAACTTTCAGATCGAGCAGGCCACACCAGGCGAGCGCGTCAAGCTTGCCACCGCGAAGGTGCCGCTGACGGATCCCTTGGTGCAGAACTATGCCGTCTGGCGCAAGAGCGTGCTTTGGATCAGCGCGATCTGCTTCATGATCCTGACGCTGGTGCAGATCATCGGGTTTCAGTCGGCTGCCTATCAACTGGCCAAGGGTGCCATCAGCATGACGCCTGAGTACAGGAACGCCTCCTCTGCCGGTCGAACCTCCATGCTCGAAACCGCGCGGCAGAACGTCGAGAACACGCTGCACAAATCCAATCTTGAAACTGTCGATGGCCTGTTCATTTTCATTCTCGTCTCTCATGTCATCGGGGCCATCCTTATCGTCATCTCGGCCTGCGTCTGGGCTCATCTGCCGCTGTCCAAACGGCTGGTTCGCTACGGCTGGCTCACCATGTTCCTCGCTCCCTTTTTCCTTTCCATGCTCCCCATCACCGCCATGATGGACTGGGACAAGGTCAACACCGGCTTGATGGGCGGAGCCGAAGCCAAGGTGCAACTGCGACAAGGCCTGAGCGTTGCCTTCGCGCTCACCTTCTTCATGCTTGTCGGCCCCAAAGCCATCTCCCTGTTCGCAGGCGTCATCCGCTCCTCCATCACACTCAAGACGCTCATCCCCGAGTCCGCCACGCCAGGCTGGGCCGCTGTGCTCATCGCCCCGCTCTACTCGCTTTTTCTCGTCGTCATCACCTCCACCGTCATTCAGGCGCAGGGCAACATCTGGCTCCTGCTGGGCCTGATCTGCCTCATGTCCGCACCGCTGGTCTATCTCCTGCGCGCCAAGACCTTGCTTCAACCGCACAAGCCCGATGAGATGACGAAGATCGTGTTTCAGATTCGCCTGACCTGCACCATTCTCAATGGGCTGGGCTTTATCTTCCTGATCATCTTTGTGATCGTCGTCAAGTTCTTCACCTTCTGGCGTGCCATCGAATTTTTCCTCGGACTCATGGCGAGTTTGACTGCACTGACCGTCGTTGCTTCCGACTTCCTTCTTGCTGTCGTCTATAAAGGCTACGATCAGAGTAAACAGTTCCAAGGTTCCACCTGGCAGCAAGGACTCGAATCGAAATTTGAAGCGCTCTCGACGGTTGGCCTGACCAAGTTTTCCTCTTCGCACGAGGCACCGCCGCCAGCAATGGTGAGCGGGATGCCGATGCTGCCGCCTGTTTCACTCAGCGCTGCGCCGATCACGCTTGATGGACCCGCGTCTGATGATGGCCCCAAGACCCCGCCGCCGCCACCGCCATCAGCAACAGCTTGATGAGTGATGGGTGCGAACCAAGTGCATTGGCTTGTTGCCTTCCTCAGTGTCCTCGGTGTCTCAGTGGCCAAACCGGTTCGCTGTATTGCTACCCAGACAAAGTGCATACGAAATCGCTCTACGCCGCTCGCAAACTCGATGGCACCTTCTCGCCTCAACCTTGGCGCGATCTGGGATTCCTCGATCACAAGGACAACCAACCCATCGCACAGAAAGCGAAAGAACCCACCGCAGATGAAACCGCTGGCGATCCGTGGGCGAGTGTGTGGATGCTCACAGCGTGGCAAGCAGCGCGAGGTAAGAGCGTGCTGTGCAAACAAGAGAAACACGAAGGCGAGAAGTGAAACGTTGCCGTGTGAAGTCTTGCCGTGTGGCATGGGCAGGCCGCTGCTTTGAGCGGTTTGCCCGTGGCGAACTAGAGCAACCATGAAAGCACCAGAATCATTTCACTCTAATACAACGAATAAAAAAACGCCGACAGCCTTTGGGCCATCGGCGTTTTGATTTCTTCAGTTGTCACGAATCAACTCACGCCACAAACGCCGCCCCGCCGCCGTTGAGGTATTCGCGCAGCGCATCGACAGTCTTTTCCTGATCGATCAGTTGATGAGCGTTCAGATCGCCGATGGAGATCAGGCCCAGCGGCTTTCGATCTTTATCGACAATGGGCAGATGGCGAATGCGTTTGGTCATCATCAGTCCGCGAGCTTCGTCGATGGTGGTTTCCGGTCCTGCGACGGTGATCCGCCGGGTCATGATCTGACCGACGAACACTTCCGCAGCATCGCGTCGCTCTGCGACCACGCGCTGGAGCAGATCGCGTTCGGTGAACATGCCCACCACGCTGCCATCGCGCAGCACAGGTAGGCCGCCGATCTTGTGCTCATTCATGAGCAGTGCCGCATCGAGTGCGGTCGCTTCTTCACCAATCGAAAGCACATTTGACCCCTTCTCCGCGAGGATGTCTCGTACTGTCGCCATGATTGGCTCCTTTCTGAAATTGGCCCACACCACACCTAGATCCCATGGCTACGCCACGTCTTTTGAATCAGGATCCTGAAATGAATCTTCCCAGCAATGCAAGGCTTGACCACACACATGGCTGCGAGCCTTACACTCTCTCCTAAATACTACCCCCGCGCCCCTGCCCAAGGCAAGAAAAATCTTCGCCCCAGCAGGCAGAATATTATTCAGACCCAGCGTGAACAGAGGTCGGAAGTTAGAGGTCAGAGATCAGAGATCAGAGATCAAGAAGATGGCAAAGCCCTCGGTGCACTGGCTGCCTTTACTGACCTCTGACATCTGACCTCTGACTTCTGACATCTGACTTCTGACCTCTGACCTCTGCCCTCTGACCTCTGACCTCTGACCTGGAGATAGCCGATGTTCATCGTGGTAGGCTGGTTGCTCACCCTCGCCGTCGCGAGGCTTGCAGAGGTTCATGCATGAAACTGAAAAAAGCTGTCATCACCGCCGCCGCCCCTTCGCAGCGATTGCTTCCCTTGCAACGCCTCGTTGATCGCGATGGCGTTGAGAAGACGGCGCTGCGCATCGTCATCGAAGAAGTCACTAGCGCGGGCATCGACGAAATCGCCATCGTCGTCTGTCCCGGCGATGGCGAAGCTTACCGCGAGGCTGCCGGAGAACTGAGCGCACATCTGGTCTTCATCGAACAGCATCAGCCGCGCGGCTACGGCGACGCCCTGCACCGCGCCGCTGAGTTCATCAACCAGGAATCCTTCATCCATCTCGTGGGCGATCATCTTTATGTCTCCGGCGTCGCCAAGCGGTGCGCCCAGCAACTCGTCGAAGTTGCCGAGGCTCACAACTGTGCGGTCTCCGCAGTGCAGGCCACCCGCGAAAACATGCTGCCCTACTACGGCGTCATCGGCGG
>ENA-ORBV01011099-ORBV01011099.1-microbial-mat-metagenome-genome-assembly--contig:-NODE-11099-length-14235-cov-4.698898_pt1 | contig 14235 bp, 12 predicted proteins | sample MGYA00237777_ERZ505514 | MGnify/ENA primary metagenome ERZ505514 (study PRJEB26160, sample SAMN06269048) | microbial mat metagenome | isolation source: Oligotrophic lake microbial mat | place...
CGCACTCACCGACAGGCTGATCGACCAGCGGCCCACGCTCGTGCTTTTGCATGGCGGGCCGGGTTTCGACCACAGCCTGTTTCAAGCCAGCGTTCTCGGAGTCGCTGCGCGCACCTGGTCGACCCGCCCTTGATCTGGAGCAACATCCTGTTTTTCCACCGGTGTATCACTGTGCGCAAGGCATCGTCCAACGCGGCCAACCCCGCCCAGGATTCGGGATCCGTCGTCGTTCGTGGTGCGCACGCCATTGTGGATTGCCGGCACTCGTGTGAACGGCTCGCGCCCCATGTCTGTTTGCTGCCACACAGACGCCTTGGCGCTTCGGTGCCAAGCTGGTCATTGCCCGCATCCCTTTCGCCGGAACGAGGAAACCATGAAAGCCGCACGCATCGACGAACAAGGCGACACACCGTGCTGCGGTGTGAAGGCCAGCGCGCCCATGCCCGAACACCCGAATGCCCGAACGCGCGGCGGGCGAGGTGCCGACGCGCTCCGCCGTTCCCTCAGACCGGGGCATTGGAATACTGATCGAACAGAAGAATGCGAACGACCACCGAGACACTTCGAGCCGATACCGGAGCAAACCCATGACGAAGCCGCTGATCCGAACCTTGTTGCTGGTCGCGGTGGCTTGCGCCAGCGCCGCGGCATATTCCCAGGCCCTTCCTCCTGCCGGCAGGGGCCAGCTGCTCTACAACTTGCATTGCAACGGATGTCACACGACGCAGATGCACTGGCGCGACGACAGGCTCGCGCTCGACTGGAACGGCCTGATTGCGCAAGTGCGCCGCTGGCAAGGCAGCACCGGGCTCAAGTGGAGCGACTCGGACATAGCGGAAGTGGCGCGTTACCTCAACGACACCATATACCGGTACCCCCAGACTTCCGATCGCCTGAGCCTTGCACGATGAGCGGCCCACGCGCAAGTCACCCAGCACCTCCTGCACAGATCCGTGCTTGCGGAACTGCCGGCTTGGTTCGCTGACGCACCGACAGAGGTCCCCCGGGGCGCGTATGGTCCGACCCATGACACATGCACCTACGGGCGTGCTGCGGCCCTTGCAAGCGCAGAGGGATTTCGTCAAGGACGCGGTGACGCTTTCAATGGAGCAGGTTGCCCAGCTGTCGGGCGTCGGCACCACCGACCTCGAAGGGCTGGTCGACCACGGTGTGCTCTCGCCGATAACGCCGGAGAGCGAACCCTGGAGTTTCAGTTTCGATTGCGTCACGGCATTGAAGCGCGCGGACCATCTGCGGCGGGACTTGGCACTGGACGAACACGGTTTCGCGCTGGCGATGATGCTTTTGAGCCAGATCGAGGGCCTCGAAGAGAAACTTCGCGCGGCAAATCCCGGACCTTGACCGTAGCTGGAACCCTATGTCGAACCCCAATGATCCGAGCGTCTCGATGTGGGTACAGGCGTGCGATCTCGCGGGACAGGCCGAACGGCTTCAGCGCCAGTTTTTCCGCCCCACCCGATCCAGAAGCATGCCCGTGGCGTGGGAGCCGCCAGCGGACGTTTTTGAGGGCGACGGGGAAATCGTTGTCATCATCGCCATGCCGGGCGTCACCGCCGAGCGAATGCAAATCCTCAGCGAACCCGGAGTCCTCATCGTGCGCGGCTCGCGGACGCTCCCTTTGGTGGGTCCGGGCTACTCGGTTCGCCAACTCGAAATTCCCCATGGCACGTTCGAGCGGCGCATCCTGCTTCCACCGGGATCCCTGCAACTCGATGCCCCGGAACTGGCTGACGGGTGCCTAATTTTGCGGCTCCGCAAACTCGGACAGGGGTGGCGATGAGCGCGCACGCCGAAACCGGTGAAAGCCAGGCGCTGCTGGTGGAACCCGCCGTGCCGGTCAACCAGACCAGCGCCGACGCCCAGGGGCGCAGCCCGCAGGCTCCGCCCGCTGTTCCGCAAGACGCGTTGATCATCCTGCCCGTGCGCAATCTCGTGATGTTTCCCGGCACTATCGTGCCGCTGACCATCACCCGCCCACGTTCGCAAGCCGCGTTGCAGGAAGCGGTGCGCCTGGAACAGCCCATAGGCGTGCTGCTGGAAAACAAGCCCGATGTGTCCGAACCGGGCCCGGACGACGTCTACCCGGTGGGCGCGAGCGCGGCCGTCGTGCGGTATCTGGCCGGCCCGGACGGCACTCACCAGGCAGTCGTACGGGGGCTGCGCCGGTTTCGGGTGACCGAGTTTCTAGAGGGTTTTGCCTTTCCGGTTGCCCGCGTGCAATACATCGACGAACCCGAAGGGACGGACGCGGAAATAGAGGGCCGCTGCCGCGCGCTCAAGCAAAGCGCCCTCGAAACCCTGCAGCTGTTACCCCATGCGCCCCCCGAGATGGCCGCCGGGCTGCTGGGTATCGACGACCCGGCGCAACTGGCCGACGTCATCAGCAGCCTGATGGACAGCACGCCGCAAGAAAAGCAGTCCCTGCTCGAAACCTTCGACCTGAAGGCACGCATGGACCGGCTGCTGGAGATCCTGGCGCGCCGCATCCAGGTGCTGAAAGTCTCCCGCGACGTCACGCAGCGCACACAGGATTCCATTGGCGATCTCAATCGCAAGCACCTGCTGCGAGAGCAGATTCGCACGATCCAGAAGGAGTTGGGCGAAGGTGATGACGGCGCGGCGGAAATCGACGAACTCGAGAAGGCCATCACCCAGGCCCGCATGCCGGCCGAGGTGGACAAGGCGGCGCGAAAGGAACTGAAACGCCTGGCGCGGATGTCGGACGCCTCGGGCGAATCGTCGACGCTGCGCACCTACCTCGAATGGCTGGTCGAACTGCCGTGGGCCAGTGCCCCCGAGCCCGCCATCGATATCGCCGAGGCCCGGCGCATTCTGGACCAGGACCATTTCGGGCTTGAAAAGGTCAAGAAGCGCATCCTCGAATACCTCGCCGTGCGCAAGCTCAATCCTTCGGGCCGCAGCCCCATCCTGTGTTTCGTGGGCCCGCCGGGTGTCGGCAAGACATCGCTCGGGCAGAGCATCGCCAAAGCGACCGGCCGCAAGTTCGTTCGCGTCAGCCTGGGCGGTGTTCATGACGAAGCGGAAATCCGCGGACACCGCCGCACCTATGTCGGCGCCCTGCCCGGCAACATCATCCAGAACCTGCGCAAGGTGGGTACCGGCAACAGCGTGATGATGCTGGACGAAATCGACAAACTAGGCGCGGGCGGCTTTCACGGGGACCCCGCGTCGGCACTGCTCGAAGTGCTTGACCCGGAGCAGAACGCCACATTTCGGGACACCTACCTCGCAGTGCCATTCGATCTTTCGCGGATGATGTTCCTGTGTACCGCCAACGTTCTCGACACCATCCCCGGCCCCCTGCGCGACCGCATGGAGATCATTCACCTGGCCGGCTACACCGCGCAGGAGAAGCTGCAGATCGCACGCCGGTATCTGGTCGCGCGCCAACTGGCGGCAACCGGTCTCGACGCCGAGCGCTGCCAGATCAGCGACGCGGCGCTGATGGCGATCATCGAGGACTACACGCGCGAGGCCGGGGTGCGCAATCTCGAGCGCGCGATCGGCGGCGTGTTGCGCAACGCGGCCGTGCGCATCGCCGAAGGCCAGGTCCAACACCTGAACATTTGCGCGCCCGACCTTGCCGCGATCCTCGGCCCCATCCAATACGAAGCAGAAGTCGCGATGGGCAGCGACATCCCCGGCGTGGCGACCGGCCTGGCATGGACGCCGGTCGGTGGCGACATCCTGTTCATCGAGGCCTCGCGTTCCCCAGGCACGGGTCGGTTGATCCTGACCGGGCAACTCGGCGACGTGATGAAGGAGAGCGCGCAAGCGGCACTTTCGCTCATCAAGACGCGTGCCCTGGCGCTCGGGATACCACCCGAATCGCTGGAGAAGTCGGACATCCACATCCACGTCCCCGCGGGTGCCACGCCCAAGGACGGCCCGAGCGCGGGGGTGGCGATGTTCGTCGCGCTGACCTCGCTGCTGACCGGGCGGCCGGTGCGCAGCGACGTCGCGATGACCGGCGAAATCAGCCTGCGCGGCCTGGTGCTGCCGATCGGCGGCGTCAAGGAAAAAGTACTCGCCGCGCTACGTGCAGGGATCACCACCGTCATGTTGCCCGCGCGCAACAAGCGTGATCTGGAGGACATTCCCGCCGACGCGCGTTCGCAACTCAGGTTTGTCTGGCTGAAGCAGGTCGAAGACGCGATCGTTGTCGCCGTCCCTTCCCAACCCGACGAGCATGGTCACCCGCCCGGCAATACGACACCCCTTTGACCATCGTCAGGCAGAGGCTGCACGGTTCGCGGTGTCTGCGCTGCCTGCCTGCCGCTGTCGCAAGACCGCGATTCGGTCCGGGTGCCCGGGCGCTGTCTTGCTCGTTTGTGGCACATCCATCCATCATGCAAGCAAGGAGGTATCCCGATGCCCCAGTTTCCCCACCTCCGTGGCGTGTTGCTCAACTGCTCACTGGCACACGAGGCTCAAAAATCCCACACCCGGCGTCTGCTCGCCCGCGTCGGAGGTGTCATGCGCGCGGAAGGAGTAGCCGTCGAACTGATCCACATGCTCGAGCACCGCGTCGGTTTCGGCATGGTCAAGGACACAACCTCGATCGGTGACCCCCGCGACGACTGGCCAGCCATCCACCAGAAGATCTTGGCGGCCGACATCCTGGTGATCGGCACGCCGATCTGGCTCGGCGTGAAGTCGAGCGTGGCCACGCTGGCTATCGAGCGCCTCTATGCGTACAGCGGCGACAAGAACCCGCAGGGGCAATACCTGTATTACGGCAAGACGGCGGGCTGCGTCGTCACCGGCAACGAGGACGGCGTGAAGTCGGTGGCGATGGAGACGCTGTATGCGTTGTCGCACATCGGCTACACGATTCCTCCGCAGGCCGATTGCGGCTGGCTGGGCGGTATCGGGCCTGGACCGAGTTACGGCGACACGGTCGACGGCTCCGACGTGCCGACCGGCTACGACAGCGATTTCACGAACACCAACGCGACCATCATGTCGTGGAATCTGATGCACATGGCGCAGATGCTGCGCGACCACGGCGGTTTCCCGGTCGGTGGGAATGTGGCTTCGAAGTGGCGCGACGGGAGCAATGCGGCGGATCAGGATCCGCAGGGGTTCTGAGTGTGCCGGCTACCGTGCGTCCAGCCGACCCGAAGTTCCCAGACGCTTTACGTTCGGACCCGGGTATAACATGGCCCCATGCCGCTGCACGAACTGACCTATGCCAGCCTGGCCACGCGCGAGATGTCGCAGCCAGATCTGGTCGAACTGCTCGACGCGTCGCGCGAGACGAATCTGCGCCGCGGCGTGACCGGGTTGCTGCTGTATCGCCACCAGGAGTTCATGCAGCTGCTCGAAGGTGACCGCAGCGAGATCTTCGAGCTTTACCAAACAATCTGCGCCGACCCGCGCAACCGCAACAATTACCTGATGTGGGAGGGCGCGATCGAACAGCGGTCGTTTCCCGACTGGTCCATGGCCTTTCTGGCACCCGACGCGCCGGAACTCCGGTCGTGGCCTGGTTACAGCGACTTTTTCGACACCAGCTACGACGCGCTGGCGCACCGCGGCAACGCATCGACCGGCAAGCGATTCCTGCTCTGGCACCGCGAGGCCTTTCTGCGGCAGCAGCACCGGGCCGCGAAAGGCGGCAAGCGCTCGGGGACGTAGCGTCGCGCAGGCCCTTCTGCCAGCCAAAGTCAGGGAGCAGGCCAGGGACCAAGGCCAGGACACTCGACTTTTGGGCAGGTGATCGAGAGTGCCTCAGATCCGGCGAGCGCGCGCAATCCATGGCATTCGCCTGTCGAAGGCAAGACACATCGGTGGCTATTTCGGCAAAATTGGCTCCATGCCTGCACGCTGACGAGCCTCGCCGCAGAGCAGCTGTTCCAGACGGCGACTCACCCACCCGAATCCGATCTGCTCCTGCTCGAGACGCAAGCCCTTGCGGATGCGGTTGTCGCGCAAGTCGTCGTACAGCGCGTTTTCCTCACGCGTCAACCGCGGCAGATCCACCAGCGAGGGTCTGTCCTCCGAGCCCCAGATGGCCGTGTGCGCCAGCAGCGTTTCCCGATCCATCAGGAATGAAACCACGTGGGTGAATTGCCCGCGCAGCTGGTTCAGGATCGCAAAACCATGGGTGTCGATGTCACCCCAGTAAACCACCGTGCAATCGTTCAACCAGGCGCTACGCGCAAGGGCATCCCAGCCGTAGCCGGCGCCGAAGATCACGATGGCACCTTGCACACGAGGGAACGCGAGGAAATTGATTTCGTTCTCGGTGATGAACACCCGCCGCACAGGAAACCGAAGGCGCCCGAAGCTGTCTGCGTCCAGCGTAATGTCGGCACAGTCGATGCCAGGCAGCAACGTCAGCTCCGGATCGAGCACACGCAAGCGGATACGTGTCGGTTTATCCCGCAGACCGTAACGGCCGGCAAACTGGCTGGCGCCGGTCTTGGCCGGGTCCACCGCTTCGGCTGGCAGTGCCATGTCCAGCAGTTCGGCCAGCACGCCGCGGTGGCCCTCGATGAACTTGGTATGGATGCCGGGCAGGTCCACCTGGCGCAGATAGATTGCCGGGCGCGGATGGTCGACAAACCAGCCGACCACGGCCAGCAGTTGTGGCCATTGGTCCGCCAGTTCCAAGGCCTGCAAGGGACGTCTCTCGAGCCACGGCAACAAGGTGAGATGGACCCGTCGGGTTGCTGCAACCAGTGCGGTAAAACGCTCCCCATCGCGGCGCTTGCCCAGCCAGACCAGGGCATCTTCGACGGAATCGACCCAGGCACTGCTGGGCATGCGTTGCGCGCCTTGAACGCGGTGGCGGATGTCCTGCCATTCCAGGCGCAGGTGGGCCGCGGCGGTCAACTCGGAAGCCCACACCCGCACCGCATCGAAACGATCGGTGATGTCTGCCGACCCCGGCCCCTTGATGGCCAGGCGCAACGGGAAACGAGAAGGCCCGCCCAAGGCCTCGCGCAACAAGTCGCCCCGCTCCCACAGCCGCGACAGCTGTGCCTTCAGCTCCCGGGGACCGGTCCAGGTCATCAGGCGAGCTCCGCGCCATGCGCTGCGGTGCTGTGAGCCTTGGGAGCGGCCCTGCGGCTCACGGCGCCAGTTCCAGTGAAGGCGGCGCCAGCAAGGCCTTTTGCGCCCGGTAGTCTTGAATGGACAGATTGCGCAGCCTGGACGCGCGCCCACCCTCGTTGTGCACGAAGCCCACGCTGGAGACGAAGGGCTCGATGATGTGGATCTTCTGCAGCGGGGTGACGATCAGCAACTGCAGATTGAGCTGCCGGAACAACTTCAATCCGTACTGCGCGGACTCGTCGGAGCCGCGGCCAAAGGCCTCGTCGATGACCACGAAACGGAACGATCGCGAGCGCACCGCACCCCATTCCAGACCGAACTGGTACGCCAGGCTGGCGGCCAGTATGGTGTAGGCAAGTTTCTCTTTCTGGCCGCCCGACTTGCCGCCCGAGTCGGAATAATGCTCATGCTCGCTGTTGTCCTCCCGCCAACGCTCGCTGGCAGCGAACAGGAACCAATTGCGCACATCGGTGACCTTGGCCGTCCAGCGCCGATCCTGCTCGGACAGGCCTTCGCGCCCGCGAAAACGGTCGATGATGGCCTTGACCTGCAGGAACTTGGCCTCGGAATACTGGGCATCGTCGGAACCGGTGACCGCGCCTTCGGTGCATGCGCGCAGTTCCTGCTGGAAGTCGCGGATTTCCGCGTCCGGGCTGTGCTGCGACTCCAGCACGATGTAACGGCCCGGGTTGTAATCGATCTCGCCCAGTGACTGGTTGATGTGTGTGATGCGCTCGCGGATGGTCTCGCGCTCGCGCGCCAGCTGGGCATTGAAGTTGGCGATCTCGTTGATGGTGTTGACGTTGAGCAACTCCTTGAACCGGGCCACAAAACGCGGCAGGTCGTCGCGGTTGAGTTGTGTCAGCAGGTTTTCGTATTCGAAGGCGGCTTCGAGGCTGGCGTCGATTTCGGCAGTCTCCAGCTTGAATGCCTCCTTGAACGACGCCATGGCCTTGATGATTTTTTCGGCCAAGCGCCTGAGCTTGTGGTCTTCGGCGTCGATCCTCGTCTGCAGCCACGTGCGCAGGTCCTGTTCGCGGTTGTCACACGATTCCACCGTCAACTGATGTTCGCCCAGGGCTTGGGTGCGCATGGATTCGATGGTGCTGGTCAACGCCTGCGCCACGGCGGCGCCAGCGATCAGCGCCGCGGTTTGCTGGCGAAGTTCATCGGCGTCCGAACGGCGTTGTTCGTTCCTGGCCCGCTTTTCGCGCGCCGTTTGCAGCTCTGCGTCCGTTTCCTTCAGTGCAGTCTGCAACCCGCGCAAGCTCTCGTTCAATTGCCAGAGCACATCCGATGCCGATTCCAGCCGGACGCGTTCGTCTGTCAGTTGCGCGATCTCCGCGGCCACACTGGCCCAGTCCAGTTCCTCGAATGCAGTGAATTCCTCCAGGCGGGTCAGCGCATCGAGCCGATTCGTGAGCCCGTCACGCTCTTTTTGAAGGACACCGATCGTGCTGCCCACATCGGCCAGCTGGGTTTCAAGCTGCCGGCGTTTAGCCTGCAGCGCGGCGATCTTGGCGCTGTTGCTCCAGCCCAGCACATAACGGCTGCGGTCATCGATGCGGTGGCGGTCGTCTTTTTCGTGCCGGCCGCTCGGGTCCTTGATCTGGCCCGCACGGGTGATGGCGCGCGTCTCACGGCGAAACTGCTCCTGCGTCGCGCAGCAGGCCACGTCGAAGCGGTGCGCGAGTTCACGTTCCAGCCAGTCGTAGTGGGGCGAGTCGGGTTTGATGGCCAGCTTGCGCACCAGGGAGTCCCGGTGCAGATCCGGCAATTCACCAGTCTTGCGCGGCCGCACATGGAAATACACCAGGCGACCCCGCAGGTGGGCGGCGTCCACCCATTCGGCCACGGCCTTGTATTGGGTATCGGGCACCAACAGGGCCAGGCCGAACCCCCGCAACAGGCGTTCGGCAGCCCCTTCCCAATCGCGCTCGTCGTCGCGCACCTGAACCAGTTCGCCGGCAAAGGGCATGTCGTCGGCGTTCAATCCGAGCGCCGCGCACAGCGCCGCGCGGATCTGGATCTGCTGGTCATCGATGTTGCTGCGCCGGCGCTGCAGGCTGTCGATGTCCCCCGTCAACAGATCGTGCTCCTGCTTGCCCTGGCGCAGCGTCACGCCGTGTTCGGTGAGTGCGTTTTGCAAGTCGGCATCACGATCGCGCGCGTCGCCTCGCCAAGCCTGGTACTTGCCGCGCTGTGCGATGAAGGTGCCGGCATCTGCTGGCGCCGGCTCACCCAACACGGTTGCCAGCTCCGCGTAGCGCCCGGCCTTGGTCTTGCGCGTATCGCGCATGTGCTCTTTCCTGCGGATCTCGCCAGCCAGGCGCTCCAGGCGGTCGCCACCGTTGTCGTTGATGGCCTGCTTGAGCTCATCGACCCGGCGCGCCTGCTCCTCATGGACCAGCTCGAGCCGCCGCACCTGTCCCTGCAAACGTTCCCATTCCTGCGCCAACTGGCCCAGCCGCTTGTCGATCAAGCCCAACCTCAGCCCGGCGAAGTGAACGCGAAGACTGTCCCGGCAATGGCGCAATCCATCGACTTCGACCACCAGGCCCCGATGGCGTGCACAGTCTGCCACCAAAGGTGTGAGAAGCTCGACCTGCTGCTGGGTCTTGAGCACCGCCAGGTGCGCGCGGTTGAGATCGTCGAAGTGGCCGATCAAGGCCTGGATGCGCGGCGCCACCTCGAACGGCTCGAGCATGTGGCCGCGCACGAAATCGGTCAGGTTGCCCACCGACTTCATCGACACCGTCTGGTGGAACAGCTCCAGCGCCTGGTCGTTCTCGATGCCAAACCGCCGGCGGAACCAGGCGGCATATGGCGGGAAGCTGTCGTTCAGCTCGGCCCCCAGCCCCCGCAGTTTCTTGCGCAGCTGGCCGATGTCCGGACCGAAATCGGCGAAATCGGACGCAATCGACATCGCGCGCTCGCTGCCCACGAAAAACCGGGCTGGCTGCGTCTGCGCCTCCTTCATCCAGAACACCTGGGCCAGGCTGACCGTCTGGTCATAACCCGCGTTATGAAATACGCCCAGGATGACCGCGTAATGGTTGTGGTCGCGCAGCGCGACCGGCTTGGCTGCACCGGTGACTTCGTTGCGCTCGGACTTGTAGTGCCCGAGCACGTATGAGCGCAACGTGCGCTCCTTGCTGTCTGCGCCTGCCGCCTTGTTGTATGCGACCCGGTTGGCAGGCACCAGCAAGGTGGTGATCGCGTCTACCAGCGTGGACTTGCCGGAACCGATGTCGCCGGTGAGCAGGCCGTTCTTGCCGCCAAGTTCCAGCGTCCACACCCGGCTGTCGAAGGTCCCCCAGTTGAACACCTCGAGTCGCTGCAAGCGAAAACCCGACAACGTGTCGTCGGCCAGGAAGTCCAGACCCAGGGACTGCGGGTCATTCATGGCTCGGCTCTTCCCTGGCAACTTTCGCGTCGGCCAGTTGTGACTGGTAGCTGGCCAGCCGCGCATCGAACTCGGCCAGCCACTGGGCATCGACAAAGGCCTTCAGGATACGCCGCACTTCGTAGCTGGCCGGGCCCGCCGTGGTGCCGCCGGCAGGCTTGAGCTTGTGCAAGAAGCCCAACTCGGCCACCTTGTTGATCGTGGCCTCGATCTGATCGATCAGCCGGGCTTCGTTGGGGCCATCGGGCACGAAGACCCGCACGAGATCGGCGATGTCGTCCCGGCTGAGCACCAGACGTGTGTCGCCGCTGCCGGCATCGAACTCGGCGAGTTTCTTGCGCAGCAACGCCAGTACCAGACTCACCGGAAACGACAGAGACCGGCGCGCCACCAATCGCGGCAAGCGGGGTGCCGGATCGCCGTCGGCCGGCTCCGGCCGGCTCTTGAGAAAGGCGTAACCTTCGGCCTCGTCGAGCACCAGATCGAGATTCAGCACGGCCACATAATCGCGTACCCGCGCCTGCAGGTTCAGCAGCGCAGCCCATTGGTGTTCGTCATCGCCGCGGTACAACACGCCCTTGAGCAAGCCGATGAGCAACACCGACAGGTCCGCAGCCGGCGCCGGCGCCGGCGCTGCGGACCATGCCTCGTCGGTTGCCGATATCTGATCTTCCATCCCCTGCTCCGTGTGGTGGTTCTTCAACGCATGAAAATGACCCGCGGCAATCGCGCGCTGCGGGTGATGGGCTGGCCGTCATTGGACACTGTTTGCCAGCGAACCGGCTCGGGCGTGCTCTCGTCCACCACGGTGCTGAAGGCTTCGCTGCCCAATTGAAGATACGCCACCAGTTCGGCCAGCCCATGTTGCAAGGGCTGGCTGCCAACCAGATCGCTCAAGGTGATCTGCGCCCGATCCTGCAAGGCGTGTCGAATATGACGGGTCAGGCGTGCCTGGTCCACCACCACCTGGTCAAACAGCACCGACGGGTCGATATCTTCATCACCCGGCTGCAAGACCAGGGCGGCGATGACCGGTTTCAGCGCGGGCGTGAACAAGGGACGCTCCATTGCCAGCTCGATATGGGCCTGCGCCTCGGCCATCTCCATCATGGCGCCTGCCGGCGGTGTCTCTCGCAGCGCCAGCGCCTTGCTCTCGATGCCGTGCAGGATGTCCATGATGCGGCGGTTCTCCAACCAGGCCTGGTCATCGAGAAAGCGCCGCAACTGCTGCGACAAGGCCGCCACCGTGCGTTGCGTGTGCTCGCCAGCTTCCATCCAGTCGTAGTGGACGCGGCGCGTACGGGCATCGGGCCTCAGGTCTGCCACGGCAGGCAGCGCGAGCACACGATCGAGCAATGCCGTCAACTCCTCCTGCCGCCGGCTGGACAGCAAAAAATCCCAGAACGCCCGGAAACTCTTGCCCTGATCGGAATCGGCGATCGCGTCGCGCTCGCCCATGATCTGCTCGAGCAGCGCACCCTTGCCACCCTCCCACATCGCAATACGCTCGCGCACGCGCCGGTCGAGTTGCCGGAAGTTGTGCTCCACCTCGCGGAAGTCGGTGAGCAACTCCCGCGCGCCCTGCGTGAACTGTTGGAAGCGGTCTTTCAACCCGGTGTCGTCCAGCAGCGGCACATCGCCGGAGATCACCCGCGCGATCTCGGCATCGAGCTCGTCACGCTTGCGCTGCAGCTCGGCCAGACGCTTGGCCGGATCGGCCTCGCTGCCCTCGCTCATCTGCTTGAGCAGGTCGAACAGGGTCAGCAACCGCGACTCGGTGCCGACGAACTGCCGCTCCGACAATTGCGCCAACCACGCAATGGCCTTTTCGGTGGCCGGCGTCAGATCGAACTGCGCCTCATCGGTGCCCGGGCGGTAGAACTTGCGCAGCCAGCCTTTGTCGGGCGCGGCCCAGTCGTTCAGGTACACCAGCGCCGGTTTGGGGAAGGCGGCATCGCCTTGGTGCTGGCGCAGCGCATACAACTCATCCTCCAGCGCCTCGGCCAGGTCTGCAGCCGCCATCACCCGCAGGTTGGGCGCGATGAACACCCGATGCAGGAAACTCGCCACCAGCGCGGCGTGGTCCGAACATAAGAGGCGCCACGCCGGGTGGTGCGTGCGAAGGGCGTCGAGGATGGCGAAGTCCAGGGGCATGGGTCAGAACGCGGACTGTCGCTGTCGAAGCCATAACCGCCGTCGCGGTTGTTGATTCGAGCCGCAGCCTGCCGCGACCACTGACTTGCGCTTTTCCATTAGCCGCACTTTCCATGCCGTTGACTGGTGCTCGATATGCCTTGCTGATTTCACACGCCTGTTCCTTGTGCGAATCGCGTCTGCACGCTTCGCCAACTCGATTCAATCTCGTTCCCGCGGGTTCGATGTTAACCATCGGACCAGGGGTTGTGAAAGATGGCGGGCGGCCCGTGCTTGTACCTGCCGGCAAGCGCGAGCAAAACCTGATGGGCCATACGGGCCGCATGCAGCCGGGCCCAGAATGCGGCGGCGGCGTCATCCCGGGCTTCATCGAGCATGGCTTTGCACAGAAACTGGCTGGCCAGCGGCAGGTAGGTGGTGCTGGCCAGCGGCAGGTAGGTGGTGCTGGCCAACTGCCTGCGGTAGACAGGCTCCGCCAGCACGCCGTGACCGGTGCCGCCCTGCTCACAGGGCTGCGACAGATCGCTGGCGCAATAACCGCACATCGCGCATTGCTGCACCCAGCAGATCATGGACCATCGCTTTTGCGGCGGCGGACGCAGATCCAGATCAGGCGAGCCGAACACGCTGGTGCTGGCCATCTCGCGCACCTGATTCAGGTTGCGGCAAACGCCACATGCCACTTCATCCCCATAAATGACGGTCATCGGTGGCAAGCTCCTTTGGGCTGGGCTGGGAGATGGTGGCCGACAAGCCTTCGATTTCCTCCCTGAGCAGCCATGATCGCGGGCGGTGGTGTCACGGTGCGAGCCTGGGTGGCTGGGCTTGTGTACAGGGCGATGGGGGATCGCAGGGGGTCAGGGTGTCTTGTGGTGAGCCAGAGGCTCGGGAAGATCGCGCGTGCCAGAATCGCTGCAGAGGACAAGTCGAAACGGTTGGCGTTGCCAGGAGATCTGCAGCGCCATCGAACTGCGTTCTGCCGAAGGGATGCATGAACGTCCGCCGCTGCTGCCGGCAGAGCTGGCGCGCGCCAAACTGGACATGATCGTCGCATTCGGGGTCAAGGCACTGGTTGCTGCTGCAAAAGGTGCGACCGATTCGATACCGATCGTGATTCCAGCAACCAGCAGTGACATCGTCGCCATGGGGCTGATCCAGAGTCTGGCACGGCCCGGCGGAAATATCACGGGCTCGACTTCTTTCGGGTCGGAGTTCCTGGTCGAGAGGCTCGAAATCCTCAAGGATGTCTTGCCACGGTTCACCCGTGCGGGCATTCTTGCCAACCCTCGGTACCTGAAGAGCCGACGCATGCCAACCCGTTTACTCGCCCCTGGTTGTGCGCCTGAGCCGGGATCGAGCCCAGTCGAACAAGGCCTCGCCGTCACGGCCCTGCAGCAAGGGCGCGATGGCCCGAAGATGATAGGAGTTATCCGCCAACCTGCAAACTTCGCAAGCCATATTCATTTTGGCGACGGAACGTAAACGCCTCGATCACATCCCACAACATGTGCCCCGATCGTCAGCACGCCAATCCAGGCCGCTGCGCTTCAATCATTCTGTGAGACCCCGCC